>Ga0208373_1002299_pt1 | contig 21715 bp, 9 predicted proteins | sample RifOxyC2_FD_184036 | JGI IMG/M metagenome (GOLD analysis project Ga0208373, IMG submission 184036) | Soil microbial communities from Rifle, Colorado - Rifle Oxygen_injection C2 (SPAdes) | ecosystem: Environmental > Terrestrial > Deep subsurface > Rock core/Sediment | place: Rifle, Colorado... | reverse complement strand
GCCCAATAAACGGTCCGGTTCCCAGGTGACAAAAAAATCATTGATTTGATCGCCAATCAGCTGAGAGGTCTCAACATAGACAACTGGGCCCTTGTAAGAAGTCCTTTTTTCTCCGTCGCCGGTTTTGGCTGTGATAGTGCCAACTGGGGTTCCCGCCCAGTCAAAGAATATTTTTAAGCTCTCGGCATCCCTGACTGCCAGGGATTCTTTGGGGAAAAGGACAAATACCCCATTGCCTTCAGCCGCTTTGGTAGCTGCAGCGACGCCAAAGGTGAAGGTTTTTCCCTCACCGGTAGGCATTTCAACTACGGCTTTACGTCCCATCGCCGTAGCCCCCTTGCCTTGCTCCTCATAAAGGTTGACCCCGTCAACGGTAACTGTTTCAGATGGTTGCCCATTATTGTAGCTGACCGTGCCAATATAGGTCCCGTCAGCCTGTCTGGTTAAATTGGTGATTTGTGATACTGTCCCTCCGGTAAACTCAATTGAGTAACCGGTCACGCCCAGTTTCGGTTTTCCTGCTACCAGTCCAAAGACAATATCTTTTCTGCCGGTTACATATCCGAGATAGCGGGTCCCTTCTTCCCCGCCAGTAGTCAGTCCGCAGATGGAGGTCCGGCGCAAAATTTCTACTAATTGTGCCTGTCGTCGGGCGGTGTCAGCATCACTTAAGGGGCCATGGCCTTGATGTTCTTGGACAAATCTGGCCGCGTCAACCTTCAAGGCGGCGTCATCCATGACTCGGAATTCCGGCAAAAGTTTTTCAACTTCTTTTTGGACTTTATCTAATGTATCCAGTAAAGCGCGGTACTCCGCAGTATCCGTGGGGACAGCGCCGACTGGATATTCTGCCTGTTTGGGACGGCTGGTGACCGGTTCCGTTGTCTGTCGCCAGCCACTGACTGCCGTCCTGACCGCTTCCGGCGTGGCTTCATTGCCGATTTCCAGGATATATTCTATTGCTCCACTGGCGGAAGTAACTTTTATCAACTTGACCCCTTTGCCTTCGACTATCCTGACCCCCCTGACTTTTTCACCCGGTTTGATTTCCCTGCCATCAATAAATAAATCAGCCAGGACCTGGCCAAACTTTTCCATAAAAACCCTGGCTGCCCGCTGATTCCCTTTTTCCAAGGTCAGGGGGCTTGTTTCGTCTGGAAAATAAAATTCTGGTAAATGATGGTCTGGATGAAGAGTTGGCCTTCCCGGTTGATCGGTTTTGGTTGGTTGTGGACGAGTCGTTGGCCGTTTCTCTCTTTTCCAATCATCTTTTGGCCTCGGTTCTGGCGTCTCGCTTGGTCTAGCTGACAGATCGGGATCAATTGTGGTTTCCCCAAAGAAGATAGAATAGTAAGCAACCTGGGCTTCGTACATTCTGCGATAAGCGGCCAGATCGCTTGGCGACCTTAACCAAAGTGCGGCACTATCCTGGGCTTTCCCAAATCCTTTGAAAACTTGAAAGATAAAACCAGGGCCCCACTTTATCGCGCGCATCCCCCAGCGGCGTCCCCAACGTAATAATCTTGAGTCAGAATACCGGAGGCGGGAGATAACCCGTTTCCCTTTTTGTCTGACCCAATTTAGGGATTTAAGCTTTAACAACCGGGCTTTGGCTTTTCTTAGCGCTCTGGCAAAAGAGCCATCTTCAATCCCCCAGTGATAAACTTTGTGGCCGGCCCTCTGTTCTTTTGTCCTTGTCCTTTCCAAAAAACCCAACACTTCATCAACAACATATTTTGTTCCCCTGGCTGCTAACCTGGTCAGCCTTTGCGTGACGATAGTCGCTGGTCTAACAACTAATCGGCCAAAAAACGGATCGTATCCTCCTTTGGCCGGTTTCCAGTCTGCTGGGAGCAATGGCTCTTTCCCCTCCATGATCCGGCCGATGTCCCGGATCGCTTTGGCAGATTCTTTGACATAAGTAAAATTGTAATAGGCGGCCTGGGCAATCCACATCAACATTAGAGGTAGATTGGCGAGCGCAGATCCCAGGTCTGTTTCTATGAGCGTGAGAAATTGTTCAATCATATCAAGCGGAAGGGATAAAAAGCGTTGAATCTGGCCCGGGAGTGAGCCAAGTGTTGTTGAGGCTGATTTAACAAGTAAATAGGCCTGTTGTAAATAGATTTCTTTAGCCTGCGGGTCATCTTCCGCAAGAGCTAGGGCCAACAGGGCGGCAGCCTGGGTCAGGTCAGACCCGGAATTGGCCACCACATTATTTATTTGTAATGTTACTTTTATTGGCAGGGTGACGGCTTTCCCAAGGTTTTCAATGGGCATTTCCCAATCTGTTGAGTCGTCCGCCGGTCTAATAATTAGACTATTTATGTCATCGCCGGAAATTGCTTCGCCAACTTGTACCAGCTGTTCCCACAGCCTGGTTGGCCCCTGGTAGTCAGCAAAGCCATATTTGGCCAAAACCCTCCTGGGATCAAGCGAAAAAAGTGTCGCCGAAGGGTCAATTTCCGGCAGGGCGGCCATAAAGTCGAGTGTAAATTGGGCAAGTTGAAAAGCGCCCAGCGCCGCCATGGTGTTGCCACCCCAGAGTGGGTCATGGGGATCAAGGGTTAAAAGGTTTTCCAGCCGGAAACTTTGCCCTCCGGCCTTGAGGAAAGTGGCCAAAGCCTCCAGGCGCAGTTTTAAATCTTTTCTGACTTGCGGGTCTCCCAGATTAAGGGTGGTTAATCCATCATCGTATATTTTTTGTAATCTTGCGGCGAGTGCCGGGTCTTTCTCCGCGGCCACCATCAGTTCGCTAAGTGCGGCAATCGCCCCCTCAACGGTGGCGGCGCTGATCTCGTTAAAATTAGCCAGCATTTCACTCTTGCCCGTGCTGTCTAAAAGGCGGAGATCGACCCCCTCACCGGTGATTTGGCTGAATGACAGGAAGATGGCATTGGCTAATTGGCCAGTGTCTACACCGAGGCCATTTTCCTGTGAAGAATTGAATATATTTCCCAAAAATTGCAGCCACTCCATGCTGCCGCTATTCTCGTCAATATATTGCTGCAACTCGGTAGTTGTTTGTGGCCTGATTTCCCAGGTTAAGGTTGGGGCAAGCCAGTCGCCTCGTGCCATTGCTCCGGCAATGGCCCCGGAGACGCCCGGAATACGCAGCACGCGAAGTATCCAGGAGGTTTCCGGCAGCATCTGGGAAAGTATCATGGCGGAAGTAGTGGTAACCGCGCTACCGATATTCATTTCTTTGCCGGTCATAAAGGTCAACATAGTTGCGGCCACCCGGTTAAGTCCGCGTTTGGCCACCGAAATTTCATCAATGCCCATGGTTTTTTCGGACATATCTAAAAATGGGCTTTGGGCAAAGCCCGCCCTGATAGCCCGGTCAAGGTCGGCCCCGCTGCGAATAGCGGTAGTAAAAATTCCGGAGTCGACAGAAATTTCTCCCAGGTTTTGCAGGAATCCAAAACCGTATTCAAGAATGCCCGGAAATGTCTTGATGATTAATTCATAAGTCGGCAGGTCAATCCGGTCATCACTTAAATAGGTGTTAAGTGTTTCAAACTGCTGGTTAAAAATCATCAGGAAGCTGCCGAAAGCTGAACAAATCCTTTCTAAACCAGTTTTTTCTTTTGAGCGTCCCCAAAGCTCCTGTTGTCTGACTTTATCGCTCTCTGACCCGACTACTCGGGCAAAAGCAGCATTTGTCCATTGTTCCAACAGGCCGCCTTTTTCTCCCAGCCCTTTAAGCGCTTTGACTACTCCATATATGTAAGCCAATTCCAGGATACGTTGATTGCCCGCCCTGCATTCTTGGGTTTTATCGTCCAGCCACCGGCGGAGTTCTAACAGCTTTGCTTCAACTTGTGCTGGATCGGTCGCGTCAATATCAGAAAAAAGTGTTCTGACTTTTTCCGTCGCTTCAGTAATGGCCTGTTCCCGGCCGCCATCAGCAATTCCGTCCTGATAAACCAGCCGTTTTAATCCGGGCCAAATGCCCAATTGTAAAGTGTCTTCTGAACTGAAACTGGCGATAGAGGCGCCAGCCTGGATAAACCCTTCCACATATGACGAAGGGAAGATCAACAGTGTCCCCAAAACCCCCTGTGTTGGCTGATAAGCCCGCCATTCAACAACGCGCCCCTGAAGCCGCTTCGCCAGTGCCAGCAATAGTTTCATCCCCTGATCAAAGAGAGCCTGGTCCCCGCTATCGAGGACGATGGCCTGGCCGGTGACGACAAACTCTTTTAACAACGACAGGTCAATTACCGATATGACTTTCCCACCATAAATGAATTCGCCATTCGCCAGCGCTGCCGCAAAAGCCCGCAATGTGGCCTCATGGATTTGTTTGACTTCGGGCCGGCATTGGGCTGCTGGATCAAGTAAATATTCATCTAAAGGCAGCAGATTAACGAAGGTGCCGTTGTTAAGCGCCAATAATTCAGTCAAAGCCTGGGCAGCGGTGCTTAACAGTTGTTGAGTTAGGCCTGTCGTAGTGCCATCGGTTGCCAGCTTGTTGAGCTGGGCGAGCAGGGCGGTTAAGGCCAAAATATCCGCATCGGTTATTTTTTTGCCTTCGAGCAGTTTTTTGATTATTTCTTCAGTTGCCTTGTCAATTACCAATTTTGCGGGCAGGGCAACTTTCTGGAAGGGGTCAATCGTTGATTGATCGGCTTCCGGGATGACGGTTGGTCCTACCAGCCGGTGGAGTGCCAATAGGGCATTAGGGTCGCTAAAAGTCAATATTGGGCGGAACTCGGTTGTGCCAAAGGCGGGAATTATCCCGTTGACGATGTTATCCGGAGTGATTATCGGCAAGCATTGGCCGGCTTTGATGGCCTCGATCTCTTCTTTGGGTAAAAAGGCTTTTCCCTTGCCGCTTTTTGCCATCAAGGCAAGTTTCAGCGCGGCCAGCGGGTCTTTTGACCAATGAATTTTTTCGATCTTTTCCAGGTATTGGCCAAAATCTGTTTGGAAGGTGCCGGCAGAAAATTCAACGGTTTGCAGGCGGGCCCATTCCGCTTCCAGTGCCTGGAGATAGGCTTCATCAACCGCAAAACCCTGGGTTTGTTCAAAAAATTCTGCCGGGAGCTCTTCGAAGGCCGTTGGACGAGCGGTCAGATGGTCGGTTACTTCCGGAATAGCGAGCAATTCACTTGGTAGTTCTGTGAACATGGCGGTTGGAAAGGTGAGCAGCTCGTTTTGCAATTCGGACTTGATCTGGTCAGCGGGAGGAAATGTAGAGCGATTGGGGTCAGTGCCAAAAAATGCCAGCCGCAAGGCGAGTGCTTCCCAACCTTCGGCCGAAGCTAAGCGGGCAGATTTTTCATCCGGTGTCAGGCCGGAAAGTTCGACTAAATAGTGAAAAGCCTTACAAACCGCCAGTAGGGTTTCCATCCGGCTGACTTGCAGGCTGCCGGTTGTTTCATACATTCTTAGAGAAAAGAGGCCGCCTTGTTCAAGTCGTCCCTGGACAGCTGCCGGGGAAATTTCGTCCGCATGTAAATTATTAAAAAGGAGCAGCTGATGGAAGGGGAGCTTATTGGCCAAATCCCCCTGTACAAAGAGAGATAACAAGTATTTGATTTCTTCACTGCCGGCTAAAGCAGGATTAGTGAACAATATTTCCCGATCACGCCCGATCTGGACAATCTCACCATCCCGTTTAATGACCCAGTACAAGAGCTCCTTGCCACCCTGGCGGACTACTTTAAAACTGACAGATAGGGGTGAATCGATCAAGGCTTGTCGTTGCGCCGCCTTTTGGGAGACTAATTGGGTTCTGGTTTCAGCCTGCTCAACATCCAGTTGAGGAGCTTTTCTTGGCGCAGTAGAACCGCGACTGATATCTTCGGCTAACCGGGCGATAAAAGCCTGATTGATTGCCCGGCCGGGGGACATCAGAAAATGGGTTAAGGAAAATTCGTCTGCTGGCAAGAGCCCCATCCTTTTGAAATCATCTACCCTGGACTCAATAGCCGGTAAACCACTGGTTGAGTCAAATTGGTGGAGAGTTACTTCTTGGCCGGCGATTGTTATTTTGGTGGCGACGAACTTGATTAAGCCAACTCCCCCGGTCCCGGCAGAAAATGGGATTAGCTTGGCGGCTAGAAGAGAGATTTGGGCCCCTTTAATGATGGCAAGCCAGGAGTCTATATCAGCTGCATAGGCCTTGCCCGCTAAGCCAACGATAATATCCCGGTTAGTCAGACGTCCCTGATTGGTAATTCTTTTGTAGGCGGCAAGAAGCTTATCAAAATCGACCTTGTCTTCGACGACAAAGGCTTTTTCCCCCTCAACCAGGGTGACTGTTTCTATGATTGTTGCCAGGGCGGCGCCAAACCCAAAGCTGTTATCGAGCAGGTAATTGGTTTCACCAATTCGTACCAAATTGGCCCGACTGCTGCTTGACAGATAAACAGTCTGGCCGCTATAGATTTCATTATAAATAATGATTTCTTCGGGCAGTAAATTAAGGGAAGTGGCCAGACGAGCAGGAATTGTTGTCGTTTCCCATCTGGTTGATGTATCAACTTTGGTGCTCCCTTCGCGGCGGGCCTGATCAAGGGCTTCCGAGGCCTTGGCAATCTGTTCCGGATCGCCAACGCTTTTTAATTGTTTAAGTAAAGCCTGGGCGGCAGGAATATTCCCCTTTTTCAACGCCTGGTTAAAGGCCGCCAGGATTATGCTGTTTTTCAGCATAACAAGTGCCGTCCCTTTAACCTCGGCTTTTTTCAATTCCGGGATCTGGGTTTCCAGATAGCGCCTGGCTTCTTCGATCATTCCATTATCAAGCAGCCATTGCAGCTCTGCCTTGACGCGGGCCAGCTCAAATGGGAATTCTTTGGTAAAACAATCGCGAGATTTAAGCGCTGAAAGAGTGGCTTCGTACTGGGCTTGGGCCGATCCGCCAGCAGAGTCAACTCTTTTGGTCTGACCGTAGGCTTTTGTTATTTCAGCTATTACCAACTCTTGGTTCAGGCTCCTTAAGATGTCCCGATATTTTTCTTCGCCGATATCGCCTTTAATCCTGGCAGCATTTTCAGGGTTCTCAAAATAGGCCAGGGCTGTTTTGAGATCGCTGATTGTATTCCCGGTGGAAGAGGCTAGGCTGTCAGCCAGTTGTTGATATAAGACCCCCAGCGCCGCTTGCTGGGTGGCATCACTGGGGCGCTCGGCTAAATGATCGACAGTTTTGAAAGCTAAAATCAGGGCTAAAATAAAGTCTTTTTTCCGGCTGGCCTTATCCGGTGATTTGGCGAGCAATAATTTTACGCTGATTTCCCTGGTCAAAATGTCTAGTTCACGGGTCAATCCGGCATTAAGGGCCAATATGCCGGCTTCCTGGCTTTGCAAATAGTCAAGGGCGGCTTGCAAACCCTTGACGCCGCCGGCTTTGAGTGCCAGTTGCAGTTGAGCTTGGAACAAATAGGCATCGGCATTGATGCCAGCCGCTGCAAAGTCAAGCTGGTGTCCAAGCACGTAATCAATGACCATTTGAGGGTCAGTCATCAACCATTCCTGAAGATCATCTTCTGCCGCCAGGATGGTGCAGCGGGGAGGGATGATAGCCATTTCTTTTCTTAATATTTCCAGTGCTTCGGGTAATTTGGCAAATTTGGTTAATTCTGATTGCAGAAAGGCCACAGCCTTATTGGCCCCATCAGCTTCCAATAGAAGCTTTCTGGCCGCAAAGATGGTTTTATAAGCCTCTAGAATTGAAATTTGCCTATCGCGGTCTTTTTGGCTGATGCTGTCATCTTTCCTGATGACCTCCTGCCTGGCTGTGATAAAAGCGATAACTTGATCAAGCTCATCCTGCTTGTAAGCGATGGCGTAATATATATTTAGTTGATGGTTAAACCCGCTATCTGTGGTGATGGCGGATGAAATTCTGGCGAACATTTCAGGTGGAATAATTTCCAGTAGTCGTTTTTTGAATAACTCTAGAGAGGCTGGGGTATCCAAGGTGACTTTATCTCGGTCACCCTGGAGCTGAAAATTCAGTTCAATGACTTTACTGATCAGCTCCTGGCGGAGCTTGCTGTCAGGGTTTTTCTTTTCAAGATCAATCAGTTCGGCATCGTCATAAATCTGCTGGATTATGCCATAGAGATCGATTTCAACTTTATCTCTTTTCCAGATATTAATTAGGGCCAACCATTTTACGTAAGGGGCGGGTAGGCCAAGTTTTTCCAGTTTCTTTGGGTCAGTCTCAACCAAAGCCAGGATTTCCTCCGGTTTTTCCATGAGCGTGGTCTGAAACTCTTCTTTCTCCCGGCTGCTGGAGAGAAGCTGGCGCAGTAATTTACCGTCAATGGCGGCGCCGAGCTCTATCCCGCTGGCCTCTCCCTCGACAAGTCCACCCTGGCTGCTTACCAGGAGCATGGCGGCAACAAACGCGGGTAATTTTTCCCACTTGAACTGTTTATCTTCAATGGGATAGGGGAAATGGAGGTCGTCGGCAACCTTTTTGGCGGCGGCGACAGCCTCGGGGTCTGGTTGTGATTGACTGCCAGACAAAAGATAGTTGGCCGCTTCAATTAATAATTGAACATCAATTGATGCCCCATCGACTTGAACGCTTCTGGCGATATCGCGTAAACGCATGATCTCTGTTTCAGATGGTTTGCCGCCCCGCAAAAGAGTTAACACCTCTTGCGACTGTCCCGAGCTTCTTAACGCTGCGGCAGCCGCTTTGGCCTGGGCGGAAAAAGATACCATGCCTCCTGGCCTATAAGCGCGAACTATCGCGGCAGTGAATTTCTCGGCCTCGTCTTCTTTTAACGATTTTAAAAAGGCGCTGCCGAGCAAAGTAAAAACATCCAGCGGTTCTCCCCCCTGATTGATCAGGTATTGGGCCACTGCCTGTTCTTTGAGGGGGACCTGCCGGCTCTCGCCGGTTACGGTGCTGATTTCAAAAATCAGATAGTCTTTTTTCTCTTCATCGTAGGCAATGACTAGAATTACCCTGCCGGAGAGGATGGCTGTAAACTGTGAGCGCGCATTGGGGACCCTTTCCGGTAAATCAGCAATAGCTGCCTCAATAAATCTGGTTTCAGCCGAGGCTTTGTTCTGTTCATAGAGAGATAAAAGGAGCAGGAGCGCCCTGGGCGAGAGGGTCCCCTCGGTTGTGGCGGTCAAGCCATGATCTTTTAGGAATTGGGCTATGGCGGTTCGGGCGGAATCAACCAAGGCTTCGGTAGTCCCTTCTACTTCAACTTTATATTTATTTGGAGCAATACTTTTAAAAAGAAAAGCAACCAATTGTAATGTTTCCAGGGCTTTAACGTCGCCAGACATAAGCATTTCATTGGTTGGGACAGTATAACCGGCTCCTGTTAGGTCCGCAGCCATAGCCAGGACTTCGACCAGGTATTCCTCTGACTGACTATCTTTGACGGCGGTAATGGTGGTCTGGCGGTTGAATTCTAATTGTTCAATTGGTAACTGCTGTTTGGTAAGTGGCGGGTCAACTGGCGGGTACCAGGCATATTCAAGATACTCTTTAGTCAGGGCGGACAGGAGGGGGCCTGTTATTTCCCCTCCTGCCGCTTTTTCAACGTCTAATCCTTTGGACTTGGCATAAGCTTGAAAAGCTTTTAATAATGTGGCAGTTAACTCTTTGATTGAGCCGTCATCAACAACTTTTAATTCTGGAATCTTGAGGGCGTTGAAAAGTCTGGCCAGGGTTTGGTAAGCGAGCAGGGTGTTATAGTCAACGGTCTCGGCCACGACAATATGCAGGGATTTGTCTAAATAGCCCAGCAGGAGCCCCTTGATTGTTGGCAGCTCTTCTGCGGTTAAACTGAGTTTGGGCAGGATTTCGGCAATAACTTTTTCATATAAGTCTTTGCGTATGACAGGCGGGGTTGTCGGTTTTGGTCCTTGGGCGCCGCCAACGGCGGGAAGGCCGCTACCGGGACCGGCAATTGCCGCTGGATCTGGACCGCCCATTTTCAACCCCCTTATAACAAAAAAGACCGCCTGTTGTAACAGACAGTCCTAACACACTAAAGTATAACCCCCGGTAACAGGCAACCTAGGATTATTATCTTTCTCTATATATCTTATCGGCTCAAAGGGCAGAAAACTTGCGTCGTCTATATAGAATTATAGGTACTATTATTGAGGAGTCAATAGTCGATTTTGTAGACAAGACCCTTTTTTGATGCCTCAGAAGTAATATGCTGTTTAAGAGCAGCTTTATCACCCTCTGCAACGGCAATCGCCTGTAATTCTTTCTTTTTGGCGGGCCAATTATCTTTAGTTGCATCTTTGAGAATGCCGTCAGCTTTCTTTTTGGCTGTGGCTAGGTCGAGAATCTTTCCACCTGTAGTGGTGGGGGCTGGCGCAGCATAGGTTTGCCCGTGTTCTGAAGCTTTTGTCTTGATATATTCTTTGAGTGCGGCGGCATCTTTTCCTGCAACCCTGATCGCTTTTAAAGCGCTCATTTTTTTTGCCCAGGTTTTAGGCTCGGTATCTTTGGTGACATCTTTCAAAATCTTATCAACTTCAGCTCTTGCTGCTTCAAGGGTAAGTGTGAGCCTGGCTCCTGTTGTGGTTTCCCCTGGAGTCACGGGGGTTCCAGTGGCTTTTTTCTTGGCGGTGATTAAGTCTTCCATATCTTTCTTTGTTACGGTTTTAGAAACTTGTTCTGTTGTCTGCTCGTCACCAGATCCAACGATTTTCTGATCAGTATAGGTGATTGTGCCACCAGAGGTTTCAACGATTCCCAATGCCAGCTCAAGCAGGGCAAGCTCTTTCTTGGCTGCCTCTTGAGGCGGATTTCCTTTGGCTTGGGAGTTGGTAGCCAGGGAATATGCCATTCTGAATATGTTGGTTTGAACTTCTTTTGATAGATTGGCAAGCAAGGGTTTAATCCTTGATGTAATTGCCGAAACCTCTGCTCCAGTAGCTGATTCATCGGTGAGTAAAGCTGTTAAAATTGTAAAGACATGCTGGATGGCTTGGTTTTTATTTTGCTGGGCGATAGTTAACTCTGTGCCTGTTGTCCCGCTGGGGGTTATAGTTTCAATTAAGGTGAAGGATTTGCCCAGGATTTTTGATTTCAACTCGTTAATTTGGCTCGCTAAACTTGGATCATCCAGCCTGGTGAGCATTTGGTATTTTTTTGACATCTGCTCAAGATATAATAATTGAAGCGTGATGTTGACTGGGTTGCTGTTGGCGGCAGTTTCAATTGTTGGCAGCAGCCTTTCGGGTAAGGTTATATCAATTATTGCAGCTAATGTGAGTAGGTCATCAAAGGTTTTTCTGTTGGTCAAAGATAACTCTTTTAAATGTTTTTCGAGCAGGGCAGTTAAATCTTTTTCGGCTGCGGCTTTGTCGGCCTTTGCCTTAAGCGATGGCGGACTGTCTGTTTGGCCAGCTGTTGGTGTATCAAAATATTTAGTATAGAAATCTCTAATGTCCTCCATGAGAGTGCCATCTCCCGATGCCCCCCCTGTTTCTCCCCCTCTTGCCACCTCATCCTTTTTCTCCACCTTGTCTCCCTTTAACCATTTAAGGAAGAGATCGGGGTTGTGGAGCAGGGTGATGTCGTCAAGGTTGTCGGTCGCGAGTGAATATAGGGCCCTGGTTTTATCATCGGCCGGGCGTTGGGCTAGATAGCCGAGGGTGGCGTATAAAATGGTCAATTGTCCATAATCGAGCTCTAATTCTGCAATATCTTCAGCGGCAGGCCGTCCCAGGATGGTGTGGATAATTGCCGTGGCAGCTTCCCTGTTGCCAGAGGCAACGCGTCGATCAAGAAAGTCACTGACTTTCACCCCGGATTTGCCGTTCAGCGTAGAACGGGCGGCATCTTCAGCCGGAATCAACACAAAGCTTTGGGCGGTAACATAACGCTGGACAACAGCGTAAAGGTTGCCTTCCCCCATCCCTTTTATGACCTTATCAATATGCCCTTTACGGACCGCCGCCATATCCCTTTCGCTGATCCCCTTTTTGTCTGTCCGTAATCCGACAATCCCGCCCTGGCTGAAAAATGCATAGGCTTGGTCGGTAAAACCCAGTACCCGGGCCTCTTCGGCGCTCAGGCCATTATTAAGATCGATGGCGGTCCCTTTGACCGTAAATTGCCCGTCCGCAAAGTCTTTTAACGTCACGGTATCATCGGTGAGATTAGAATCAGTTTCGGTGTCTTCTTCGCCATTGGTGATCTTTAAATAACCGCTGCTGGTCAAAACATAATATGTATTCTCGAAATCGCCGGAGTAGGCGGGGATAGATCCGCTGGTTGGCAAATCCGGCCTGGAGATTGGAATCGGCTGAGGGCTATCAGGGTCAGCTCCTGGAGCGTCGTCAGGAAGACCTTCTGCTCCATCTTCAATCTTTGTTAATGCCGCAATCTTCTCTCTTAGACCTTGCGGTGCGTCTGAGTGCGTATCTAACCAGGCTTTGATGGCCTCTTTATAGTCTTTTTTTTGTAACAGGGTATCCAGGTCTGATTGAGCGAAAGGCGTTACGGAGATGGTTGCATCTGCAAATCCATCTTTTCCATCCAATAATAACTCCATATTGCTAACCGACATTCCAGGAATTCCTTCAAGTAATTCCTGTTCGTGAACTGCTTGTTTTTGACTGTGTTGGGCCTCTTTGGTGTATAGGGCCGGATCAAGTCCAGCTCCGGTTAGGAGAGCTGCAATAATATCATCATCTGTCAAACTGGTTGCGGTTTCGCCAGCTTCACCGCCTGTTATTTTATTTTGTTCTGAAAGATATTTATCAATGCCGCTCCACTTGATTTCTGCTCCTATTAGAGCTGTACCAACGGCCTCAAGGTCATATTTACCTTCATAAGTATAAGTATCTTTAGCGTGGTTGGTGAATATTTTTTGTGTGGCTGAAAGAACCAGATATGGGATCGAGCCTTTGTTGGGGTCTTTGCCAAAATAATGTCCGAAACTCATGCCTTCAAGATTAAATTTAAAACCAAGCTTTTCAAGCTCTGTTTGCAATCTACCCGAAAGAGAATAGCCGGCTTTTGAGCTGGTCAAGGAATCATATACTTGCCAATCCCCCATTATTCCCTCCTAAAAAACAATTAAGACTGCCAATATGAGGCAGCCTGTTTATTTTACACTCTTTTTCCAAGTAAAACAGGCAAACTTGGTTCTTCACCTATAATATCGGACCAAGGTGAGAATAACTTGCATGCTTTTTGGGGAGAAGGCCCATGAGGGCCCATGAAGGCCCATGAAGGCCCGCGAAGGTCGGGGTTGAGTTAGAATAGAGATAATTGTATAATAAGTTGACCATGAAGGACTTTATTTCGATCCACGATTTGGCTTCGCAGGAGATCTCCGACATCCTGGCCCTGGCTGCCGACCTCAAAAACAAGCAGAAAAACGGCATTAAACATGAATACCTTTGGGCCAAATCACTGGCGATGATCTTCGAGAAACAAAGCACCCGCACCAGGGTCTCTTTCGAAATCGGAATGTGGCAGTTGGGCGGGTTGGCGATTAACCTTGACCAGGAAGCGATTGGCCTGGGGGTCAGGGAATCAATTGGCGACGTGGCTCGGACCTTGTCCCGCTTTGCCGACGCTATCTTGATCCGGACGTTTGCCCATGAAAAAGTTGTGGAACTGGCTAAAAATGCCTCTGTGCCAGTAATTAATGCTTTATCTGACTTGTCGCATCCCTGCCAGGCCCTTTCTGATGTTTTTACGATCAGGGAAATCATGGATAAAAGGGAAAAACAGGGGGTAGCAGGGATTAAAATGGCCTATATTGGAGATGGGAATAACGTCTGCCATTCCCTGATGTATGCCTGCCCGAAGGTTGGGATCAACTTGACTATCGCCACGCCAAGAGGGTATGAGCCTAATGCGGAGATTGTTAAAAATTCCATCAATGACGCCAAAAAAGCCGAGACAACCATCGCTATTTTAAATGATCCTGTCATAGCCGCCCAGGATGCCGATGTAATCTATACTGATGTCTGGACCTCAATGGGCCAGGAAAAACAAAAAGGGACCAGGGGGTCGGTTTTTAAACGTTATCAAGTCAATCGGGAGTTGGTCAAGTTGGCCAAGCCGGATTATATCTTTATGCATTGCCTGCCTGCCCATCGCGGAGAAGAGGTGACCGATGATGTGATCGATAGTCCAAACTCGGTCGTTTTTGACCAGGCCGAGAATCGGTTACATGTGCAGAAGGCAATATTGGTTAAGCTTTTGGGAATTAATCCACACTAATAGGAACCGGGACTTTAGTCTCATGTTCCGACAAAGGGAGCTAATAAATGACAAAAGTTAGGAAAGTAATTCTTGCCTACAGCGGCGGCCTCGATACTTCCATCATGATCAAGTGGCTCAAGGACAATTATGGCTGCGAGGTTGTCTGTTATGCCGCTAATGTTGGGCAGGAGGAAGAGCTGGCCGGGCTAAAAGCCAAAGCGCTAAAAACCGGAGCCTCTAAAATTTATATCGAAGACCTTCAGGAAGAGTTCGCCTCTGATTTCATCCTGCCCATGCTCAAGGCTGGGGCCGTTTATGAGAACCAATACCTGCTGGGGACCTCTGTCGCCCGGCCGCTGATTGCCAAACGGCAAATCGAAATTGCCCTTAAGGAAAAGGCCGATGCCGTTGCCCATGGGGCCACCGGCAAGGGGAATGACCAGGTCCGTTTTGAGTTGACCTTTAAAGCCCTGGCTCCCCAGATCAAGATTATTGCTCCCTGGCGGGAGTGGGAGCTGACCGGCCGGGAAGAAGAAATTGACTACGCTAAAAAAAATAACATTCCTGTCCCGGTCTCAAAAGCCAAACCTTATTCTTCGGACCGGAATTTGTGGCACATAAGCTATGAGGGGGGAGTGTTGGAAGACCCATATTATGAGCCGAATGAGGATATGTTTATTTTGTCCCAAGCACCCGAAAGAGCTCCCAATAAACCTGAATACATAGAAATTGGTTTTGAGGATGGAAAGCCGGTTGCGGTCAACGGTAAACGGCTGGGGTTGGTTGCGCTGATCAAGTTGTTGAATAAAGTCGGGGGAAAACATGGGGTTGGCCGGGTCGATATCGTTGAAAATCGGCTGGTTGGGATTAAATCCCGGGGCGTCTATGAAACTCCTGGGGGGACCATCCTTTATGCCGCCCATCAAGCCCTGGAAACAATTTGTCTGGACAAAGAGACCCTGCATTATAAACAACAAGTCGCTCCGCGCTACGCTGAACTGGTCTATAACGGGCAGTGGTTTATCCCTCTCAAGCGGGCCCTTGATGCTTTCATTGAAGAAACCCAAAAGAATGTCACCGGCACTGTCCGCCTTAAACTCTATAAAGGGGCGGTGGCGGTTGTCGGGCGCAAATCACCTTTTTCTCTCTACAATCCTGACCTGGCCACGTTTGAAAAGGACAAACTCTATAACCAAAAAGATGCCGAAGGTTTTATTAACCTTTTCGGTTTACCGATAAAAGTTGAGGCGCTAGCGAAAAAGCAATAGGTACGGAAACCTGCGAATGAACTTCGCGGTTTCCTTGGGACATTTTATTAAGGAAAGGGAAGCCGCGACGTTTAGTCGCAGGCTTCATTTAAGGAGGAAAAAATAATGGCCAAGAAAAATACCAAAGCCTGGTCGGGACGGTTTCGCGAGGCCCTGGCCAAGGAAGCCGAGCTCTTTTCCAGTTCGATCCATTATGACCACCGGCTTTTCAAACAGGATATTGTCCAAAGTATCGCTTATGCCAGGCAGCTGGTCCGCACCCGGGTCCTGACAAATATTGAGGCTAAAAAGATTGTCAGCGCCCTGGAAGCGATCATGAAAGAGATTGCCGCCGGCAAAGCAGAATTGTTACAGGAATATGAAGATATCCACATGAACATCGAGATGCTGCTGATAAAAAAGATCGGTGACCTGGGGAAAAAACTCCATGCCGGACGGAGCCGTAATGACCAGGTGGCGACCGATCTGCGGATGTACATCAAATATGAAACAACCGAGATTATCCTGCTGCTGAAAAAACTGCAGACCGTCCTGGTCGACCTGGCCGAAAAAAACCTCAAAGTGATTATGCCCGGCTATACCCACGTCCAGCGGGCGCAGCCGGTCCTGTTATCCCATCATTTCATGGCTTATTATGAAATGTTCCGGCGTGATATGGGGCGTTTCCAATTTGTCCAACAAGAGTCCGATGTCATGCCGCTTGGTTCCGGGGCGCTGGCCGGGACACCGTTTGAAATCGACCGCAAGGAGCTGGCCGAGGAGCTGGGTTTTGCCGAAATTTCGCAAAACAGCCTGGATGCGGTTTCTGACCGTGATTTTGCCATCGACTTCCTCTCTGCTTGCTCATTGTTGATGATGCACCTTTCACGTTTGTCTGAAGAATTGGTTATCTGGTCGACCTATGAATTCAATTTCATTGAGCTGTCGGATAAATATACGACCGGCTCATCGATTATGCCGCAAAAGAAAAATCCTGATATGGCAGAGCTGACCCGCGGCAAGACCGGCCGGGTGTATGGCTACCTGATCGGGTTGTTGACTGTCATGAAAGGTTTGCCCCTGGCTTATAACCGGGATATGCAGGAAGACAAAGAAGGGGTTTTTACTGCGGTTGACACGGTTAAGGGGGTCTTGTCTATTTTTCCAGGCATGCTGGAAACAATGAAGGTTAATGTTGAAGTCATGGCCAACGCCGCCAAAAAAGGTTTTTTGACGGCCACTGATTTGGCTTACTACCTGGTCAGAAAAAATGTTCCCTTCCGGGAAGCCCACGAAATCGTGGGAAAAATAGTCGCTTACTGTGAAGAATCAAATATGCAGTTGGAATACCTGTCGCTGAAACAATTGAAGCAGTTTTCTGATGCCTTTGCCTATGATGCGACCAGGATCCTCTCGGCCGAAAGCAGTGTCGCTTCGCGCGATATTGTCGGCGGGACAGCCGCCAATCAAGTTAAGGAGGCAATCAAGCGTGCTCGAAAGAACATTCTTCATGATCAAGCCTGACGGGATTGCTCGGGGATTAGAGAACGAAATTACCGGTCGGGTGGAGAGGATTGGCCTAAAGCTTGCCGCCAGCCGGGAAATTAACATGGCGCTGGAGGAAGCCGCCAGCCTCTACCAGCCGCATGTCGGCAAAAGTTTTTACAACGGCCTGATCAGGTTTATTACCTCCGGGCCGGTAGTGACCTGTATTGTCGAAGGTGAAAATGCGATAAAAAGATTGCGTGAACTGATGGGCGATACCGATCCGCTGGCGGCAGCCAAGGGGACGATTCGCGGCGACCTCAAAGAGGCGGCCGTTATCAATGAAGATGGGATCATAAAAAACCTGGTCCATGGGTCGGACTCACCGGAGAATGCTAAGCGTGAAATTGCGATTTTTTTCTAGCCTGACACTGCTTATTTTTGTTCTTGTGTCATCGCTTCTGGCGGTGACGCCAAATTTCCCCAACTATGTTGGTTATGTCAATGATTTTGCCGGGGTAATTGATGCCGATACCGAAGCCAAATTGACCGCTCTCTGCCAGGGCTTGGAAAAGGCTAATTCTGCCGAAATGGCGATTGTCACGGTGCCAACTGTCGCTCCGTTGGATTCTAAAACCTACACCACCGAACTTTTTCAGAAATGGGGCATTGGTAAAAAGGGGAAAGATAACGGGATCCTGGTCCTGTTAGCCATGGCCGAAAAGAGGATTGAAATTGAGCCGGGCTATGGCCTGGAGGGGATTATAAATGACGCTAAAGCAGGACGCATCCTTGACCAATATGCCCTCCCTTCCTTTAAGCGGGGAGATTTTGCCAGGGGATTATGGCTGACTGCCCAGGCCCTAGCCAATGAAATCAAACGCGAACCGAATCCGGCCTTGGAAGAAACCGTCACCAGCCTGCAAACAATTTTTGGCTGGGTATTTGTCGGTGTTATTATAGTTATCATTACTATGTTTGCTCTTTTCTTTCTGGGCTTTTCTACCCAGATTATTGGGGCCCTGGTTGGTGGAGTTGTCGGTTTTGTGGCTTGGGGAATAGCTGGGGCGGTTATTGGCGCGGTTATTGGTTTCATGATATCATTGGGCAAATCTGGCCCGGGAAGTATGACGGGGAGGACGTTTGGCGGTTGGACCGGTGGTAGTTTTGGCGGGGGTGGCTTTGGCGGTTTTGGTGGTGGACGGAGTGGCGGAGGCGGTGCCGGAAGAGGTTTCTAAAGGAAGCCGCGAAGTTTATTCGCAGGCTTCCTCAAAATAGGAGGAACAATATATGTGGAAATGGATAGCAGGTATCGTAGTTGTTTTGGTCTTGGCAGCTCTCTGGATGACAAGTATTTATAATAACCTGGTTGGCCTTGACCAGAACGCCAAAACTGCCTGGGCGCAGGTAGAGAACCAGCTGCAAAGGCGCTTTGACCTGATCCCTAACCTGGTCAGCACGGTCAAAGGGTATGCCAAGCATGAGAGAGAGTTGCTTGAAAATATTACTAAGGCACGTTCCGCCTGGGCTGGAGCGCAAACACAGACCGATAAAATCAATGCCGCCAACCAGACGCAATCATTCCTATCCCGACTAATGGTAGTGGTCGAAAACTATCCGCAGTTAAAAGCCAACCAGAATTTTTTGGCCCTGCAGGACGAGCTGGCCGGGACGGAAAACCGGATTGCCACCGAAAGGATGCGCTATAATCAGGCGGTCCAACTATATAATGTGACTGCCCGTCGGATACCAACAGTCTTTTTTGTCCGCCTGTTTGGTTTTGACCCGGAGAAAATGCTGTTTGAGGCAACCGGTGAGGCCGCTACAGCTCCCAAAGTGAATTTCTGATGAAAATCAGCGTTGAATGCAGTTCAATAACCGATTTTCGTTGCGACCTGCTGATTATCAACGAATTTGAAAAGGTTAAGGTCCCAGGCGGGGCCACCGGTTCGGTTGATCGGGCGCTTGGCGGCTTGATTTCCAAGCTGACCAAGGAGGGCGAAATCGACGGTAAATTGGGTAAGGTTACCCTCTTGCACTGCGCTGGTAAAACCAAGGCTGAAAAGGTTGCGGTGGTCGGATTAGGCAGCCGGGAAAAGTTTGGTTATGAGGCGGTCCGCACCGCTGCCGCCGCTGCTGTCAAGAAAGCCCAAGAGGTTAAAGCCAAAAAAGTCGCCACCATCATTCATGGCGCCGGCATTGGTGGCCTGGACCCGGAACAGGCAGCCAAAGCGGTTGTTGAGGGGGCGGTGCTGGGTGGTTACCAGTTTACCGGTTATGCCAAAGAGCAGGATCCCCCCGCTTTCAGTGTTGAGGAGCTGGTCTTGCTTGACCACAATAAAAATAAGATTGCCGGCATAAAAAAAGGGGCCAAGCTTGGCCTGATTATTGCCGAGGCTGAAAATTATGCCCGTGACCTGGTCAATGAGCCCTCCAATAAGTTAACGCCGACTGAATTTGCCAAACTGGCAAAAAAGATCGCGCAAATTAACGGGTTGAAAATTTCTATCGTTGATCCCAAACAAGCTGGTTTAGACCTGCTTTGGTCGGTCGCCAAAGGATCAGAAGAACCTCCCAAATTGGTTGTTATGGAATATCGCGGCAATCCCGGGAAAAAAGAGAAAATTGCCATTGTCGGCAAAGGGATCACTTTTGATTCTGGCGGGATATCATTGAAACCGTCAAATAAGATGGAAGAGATGAAGACTGATATGGCGGGGGCAGCGGCCACACTAGCCGTCATGAGCTTGCTGGCTGACCTTAAACCAAAGAAAAATATTATCGGGTTGATGCCCCTGACAGAGAATATGCCTTCAGGCCACGCGACCAAACCGGGGGATGTTGTGGGATCATTGTCCGGCCTGACGGCCGAAATTATCAACACCGATGCTGAAGGGCGGCTGATCCTGGCAGATGCCATTACCTATGCCAAGAAATTAGGGGCAACTCAAATTGTTGATCTGGCGACCTTGACCGGCGGCTGCATTGTTGCTTTAGGCGATGCGGCTACGGCGATAATGGGCAATAATCAGGAATTAATAGATAAGCTGCTGAAAATAGGCAACAGTTGCGGGCAAAAGATGTGGCAATTGCCGTTGTACGATGAATATCGTGAGGCCATTAAGAGTACCATTGCCGATATCAAGAACAGCGCCGGTAACGGCAAGGCCCAACCATCAAGCGGGGCGGCCTTTATAGAGAAATTTGTCGGTGAAACTCCCTGGGTCCATCTTGATATTGCCGGGACTGCCCACCTGGATGCCCCGCGCGGTTATTTGCCTAAAGGCGCTACAGGCGTACCAGTCAGAACGTTGATTGAGTTCTTGGTCTCGTAACCCTGTGAGCAGGTTACTTGGGTGCTTGGCCTTACTTGTTTTATTGCAGCTGTCCTCAATTGGCTCTACAGAAATTACCCGTATCAAAGTTTGGAACCAGCCTAACGGCACAATCGAGGCCAGCAGCAACAAAGGGAAAAGCTGGCGGGAGGTTGGCCGAGTACTCTTTCCGACTAATAAAACCAACAGTAATGGTTATACCGCCGCTCGCTGGGTGGCTGATGGTAAGGTTGCCGCCACGGCGGTCAATGCGATACATATTAAGACAGCCACCGCGCCTGATGGTGACGGGATTATCTTTAGCCTCTTGCCCAGGGAATTTCTGCAACCACCAAGTTATTATCGCTCATATTTAAGCAGTGATACTGCAATTTATACCGACATTCCGGCCGGAGAAGAGATTTTTGGCGGTGGGGTTGCCCCGTTTGTCGGTAATTCTATTAAACTGGCTTATCCGGATGGCACAATGGTGGATATACCCAAAGGCTATCAGCCACACCTGTATGAAAAGTTTTATATTATCGTTGAAAAACCGCAGGAATATCCCCGCTCTCTGGTAATAGAAAATGTCAGGGGAGGGGAGGTCACAATCAGTTATTATAACGGCCGGAGCGAGGTTATCGCCAGGGTTGTCCGGCCGGTCAGCGGAATTGGCCGGTTTGAGGGGAGCCGTTACGCTTCGGTCGGGCGGATCCGTGCCAATCACGCCGGTGTGCTGGATGTTTCGACTTCAACACTAGGCAGAATTGGCGGATTCCAAATTGTTCCCGCTTACCATGGCCAGAAATTTGGCGGGCCACAATGGCTAGTCGTTGGGCCTGTTTCTAGCGAAGCGGGATCTTTAGAGGGGACCGCTCCGCTGTTTAAAGCTTTTATCCGGCCGGATTATCTGCCGGATGATTTATTAAATGATGCCGGTTGGATGGACAGGTTATTAGAGAGGTTCCTGGTTGAGGTCAAACTAGCTGGTTCAGACAAGTGGCAGTCAATGCCGATTAGGGAATATGATGACTATTACTTGACGGGACAAATTCCCCCCTGGTCGGCAAAAACTCTGCAAAACGTGGTTGCTTTCCGCTTTTTATTCCCGCTGGTTAATAATTAACTTAATTTATTCAAACCGGATATTGGAGATGTCGACCTCGCAGGTCCCCTGGTCAGTGATTAAAATAAACTGGACCTTCTTGACCGACGTTAATCCGGTAAGGCTTATTTCATAAGTCACTGGCAGAGATTCCGGGCTTGCTGGAGTGACGGTGATTGGATCAAAGACTATCGAGGGGGTGCTATCCGGGTCGTCGTAGGAAAAAACCTGCACCGCTAAGCGTGCCCAGCCCCCTTCTTTGGTGATTAGCCCGCTGGCTTCGAATTTTAAGGTTTTCCCTTCCAGGTCGGAACGGTTGACTGTGACCCCAAAACCGGGATCCCTGGCACTAATGGCAGAAAATCGAGTGACGCCATGATCAGTAATGACTGAC
>Ga0208373_1002296_pt1 | contig 21728 bp, 24 predicted proteins | sample RifOxyC2_FD_184036 | JGI IMG/M metagenome (GOLD analysis project Ga0208373, IMG submission 184036) | Soil microbial communities from Rifle, Colorado - Rifle Oxygen_injection C2 (SPAdes) | ecosystem: Environmental > Terrestrial > Deep subsurface > Rock core/Sediment | place: Rifle, Colorado... | reverse complement strand
TTTCCTTTGTCCTCTCGGTAGCAGATGCAGGATACGGACTATGATGAGCCTTGAATAGAGATCCCTGTCTTCCCTCGGACACCTCATCGCAATTTACCACATCAGTAGAAGCCAGCCGGCCGCGGCACCGGCGATCACCAGCCATGCTGCGTTAATTTTATATCGCCATCCTGCGACAAAGGCGGCCACCGCTATCAAAATCGTCCGCCATTCCGTAAGGGCAGAAATCCCCAGAGTGATGACGACGGCCGCCATCAAGCCAATGGCGCTGACATTCACGGCGTCAAGAAAGGCAGACATGATTTTCGATGCCCTGAGACGCGGAATGAGGGGATTCAGCAGCAAAACAAAGAAGAAGGACGGAAGGAAAATGGCTAACGTAGATATCACCGCACCGGGCGCGCCCGAAATCACATAACCGACAAAGGTTGCCGTGCTTAAGACGGGACCCGGCGTGAATTGTCCCACGGCAACTGCGTCGAGAAGCTGCTGCTGGGTGAGCCAACCATAATCCTTTACCAACCCCCCTTCGAGGAAGGCAATAAGGACGTAGCCGCTGCCATAGAGGACCGAGCCTATCTTCAAGAAGAACAGACCCAATTTCCATAGAGATATACCGACGATGCCTGCTGCTCCGACAGCGGCCGCAGCCACCGCCGCTTTGGCATCGCTATGCTTGACCATCGCCCACAAGGAGCTGAAAAACGAGATGCCCCACAAAGAGATATTTTTCTTTGCGGACTTTTTCACTCCATACAGCATGATGCCGGCTGCGCCGCCGCACAGCAGCGCCAGAATCTCATTGAGTCCGACCAGCGAGGCGGCGGCTACGGACATTCCTATAACGATCAACTGCCCGTTCTTCGCTGCCGTCTTTCCCAATCTGATGGCAGCCACGAGGATAACCGAAACGACAACAGGCTTAAGACCGAAGAAGAAAGGCGATATCTCCGGCAGCGACCCAAATTTTACATATATCCAGGCGAGCACCCCGGTGATGATCACCGCCGGCACAATAAATGACAGGCCCGCAACAATAAGACCTGCAATCCCCGCCCTGATATACCCGATATGGATGGCCATCTCCGTGGAGTTCGGTCCGGGTATCAGATTTGTTGCCCCCACAAGATCGAGAAAACCTTCCCGCGTCATCCACTGCCTGCGGCGGACCACCTCTTCCTCCATCATCGCTATGTGCGCGGCGGGGCCGCCGAATGCTATCGTTCCGAGCTTGAAAAAAAGTACTGCCAATTGTGCGATCCTGCCTTTTTCTTTCGGCAGAGAATTGGATGGTGTAGTCATTTTTCATTTCCTCATTCCGTGGCAAGCGCCGCCATAAAATCGGGTTCTCGGTCTTCTGTGGCGAGTATCGTAACTTAATATCGGTATCCGATATCAATCTAATTGCACTGACTAGCGTTGTCAAGGCATTTTTCTGATAGCCTGAATGATCGTTTCGCAAAAGGTGACTACGGTGATTTGGGCGTTCAATGTCCGATGATTCTGCTTATGAAGCCCGTTCTGTGCCGGTGAGCGGGGTTAGCCATGGCTAACACAAAAGAGGGGAAGATGGGGAGGGCATCATGACGAATTGCCCTCCCCGTCTGTGCAACATGATCGGACGTTATTTCTTGAAAATTTTCTTGTATTGTTGATCCATTGTAGCGGCCGTTTCTTTCGTGTGACAGTAAAGCATGCACGAATTCGGCATCTTGTTTTTACCACTCTTTTCATCGATCCCGAACTGGATAGTCTTCGCAGGAGGAATCGCCTCGAAGGTATGGTTCGGAACCGATCCGGCCGTTATGGTGTAGGGCAGGTGGCAGGAGGAACAGGAGGCGACCTCATAGCGATGACCGGAATGTTTTTTAGGATCGGCAACAATACCTTCATGGCATTTCCCGCACAATGAACGCTCTTCTCCCTTCAACTGGCCTGTTCGATAAGAGAGGCTCCCTTTGTGGGGGTCGTGGCAGGTCACGCAAGTGAGGTCCGGTACGCCGTTATGACGACTCTTGATCCATTCGAGATACTGCTGACGGTGACGGTTGGCGTTCTTCTGATCCGGGAAGAAAGAGCCTGCTGCCGTATAAGGCTCCGGATCAAGGCCCTTCATCAAGGTGTCGGGCTTATTGAGTTCGTAATTGACCGGATAGTTGAACTTGCTCAAATCCCCTTTCATCCGCGCCCGGATATGACAGCGCCCACAATTCTCGGTGTTTTTGTCGATCACCGCCTTCACCTTTTTGGGGCTTTTGGCATGGTCGGCCGAGGGGCCGTGACAGGCCTCGCACCCGATGTTAAATTCCACAAAAGTGCGTTCTTTATAGTTCACGCCGGTGGCGTGGCAGTTTCCACACTCATTGAACCAATCAAGCCGCGCAAGAGAGCCATCCTTGTTCTTTCGAAGAGAGAAATGCTTTCTCGGCCGGGTATATTCAAATTCACCATCGATGATATTCCCTTTTTCATCCCAGAAGGTGTAACGTTCTTCCTTGTACCAGCCGCCGATGACATAGGCCCAGTCATACTGATCGGGTTTGGGGGCGCCTTCGAGGGTGAGGTCGGCCTTGGCATTTTTCAAATCGCCTTTGGCTATCGGACGGACCATCCAGGCATGAATGGTATTCTTCCAGTCATCATATTTTGCCTTGTGGCAGCTCTTGCATTTCTCCGAACCTGCGTAGACCTTGCCCGTGATCGGATCCTTGGACGGACCGGGCGCCATCTTCGCGGAAGCCGCGCCGACCCAAACAAAATAAAGAACAACGACCAAAAAGACTATAATTCCTCTTTTCATGCGCACTCTCCTTTCGTTTCAGTTTCAAAATTCTTAGAATGGGAACAGTCAAAGGCTGCCTTTCCGAAATAAAACTGTGAGAAAATTTTCTGAGACCGTTGTTTTGATGGTGCGGTGGTCCGGCGCCGAGAAAAAATGTTTTTTAGAAATCCTATGCCTGCTTCTATAATTGCTCGCGCTTGCATACGATTCCCTCTCATGATAAAAGTATAAGCTAACTATCACTATATTTATCGTATGTCAATATCATACTGCAATAATGTACCTGGATATAAGGAGATCGTATGATCCGTGAGCTTGAATTGGCGTTCATCAAACTCCACATCCTTTACCATGCGAGCAAAGAAGAGGTGTTTGGCATCGGCTTGATCAACGAACTGGCTCGTCATGGTTACACGATCGGTCCGGGAACGCTTTACCCCACACTGGCCAAGATGGAAAAGCAGGGGTTACTGTCCGTTGCGTCCAGAACGGTGCAACACAAGCAGCGTAAGTATTACCGAATCACTCCGCAGGGGAGGTCACTGCTGGAGCAGATGAAATACAAAATAGAAGAGTTATATAGAGAGATCATCAAGGAACGGTGAGTTCCGCAGTGATGTGCGCAAGGAAGGACTGCCATTCATTATTATTGCCGGAAGGGGCATAAATTGAAGAAACCGGAGTATCTGTGCATAGTTTCCTGTTAGCTCATGAAGTTCCCATCCGGTTGGGCTTTTTCTTCGGCAGCCTGCTTTTCATGGCCCTATGGGAGGTTATTTCTCCACGCCGCGCATTGACAACCGCCAAGGGGACGCGTTGGTTTGCCAATCTGGGGCTCATCGCCATCGATACGCTGGCCGTTCGGTTGTTGATCCCCCTGCAGGCGGTGGGCATGGCCCTGTACGCTGCCAACCATGGCTGGGGCATATTAAACGGCATCTTGCTACCGCAATGGTTCAAAATAACCCTCGGTGTTTTGGGCCTCGATTTCGTTATTTACCTGCAGCACGCCATGTTTCATGCAATACCGCTCTTCTGGCGTTTCCACCGGGTTCACCACACGGATCTTGATTTTGATGTGACCACCGGCGTCCGGTTTCATCCAGTGGAGATTTTTCTGTCCATGGGGATCAAGATGACCGCAGTGGTTTTGCTGGGGGCATCCGCCGCCGCGGTCATCCTCTTTGAGGTTCTTCTCAATGCGACCAGCATGTTCAACCACGGCAACGTCCGCCTGCCGGGCCGCATCGATGGGGTGCTGCGGCTATTCGTGGTTACGCCGGAGATGCACCGCGTGCACCACTCTGTAGTGATTCGGGAACACAACAGCAATTTCGGCTTTAATCTCCCCTGGTGGGACCGCCTTTTCGGGACCTATCGCCCCCAACCCGCCGCGGGACACGAAGGCATGACTATAGGCCTCAGCCGCTTTCGTGATTCCCTTGCCCTGACCTTCCCCCGTCTCCTCATTCTTCCCTTCACCGCGAAGACCATTCCTTGAATCGTCACAACTGCCTCAGGATGTCGGCCGGTTTCATCTTCGCCATCCGCCGGGCCATGAAATAGCTGGCAAGCCCCCCGGCTGCAAGCGACAGGGCCAGCGAGGCCGCGATCAGAGACGCCGACAGGCTGACCGGCAGGCTTATCGTCTGCGCGGCGGCCGCCGCGTCCTTGGCGAAGGCCGGCGTGAGGTTCATCTCCCAGGGGGTGGAGACGGGGATCGAGAGATAACCCAGGAGGTACGAGATCAGGTAGCCCGCCACGATGCCCGCAATGCCGCCCAGAAGCGCCTGCACAAAAACCTCCCCCATGAGCTGCTTGCGGACGTCGGCGCCGGTCCACCCCACCGCTTTGAGAATCCCGATCTCGCGGGCGCGCTCAACGAGGTTGGCGAGCATGGTCTTGATGATCAGGAAGATCGCCCCGCCCAGCGCGACCAGGGAGACGACCAGGGCGAACTGGTCGGAAATCCGGGAAACACCGCCCATCACCTCCAGAAACGAATCGGAACTGGCGATGGAGACACCCGGCAGGCCCTTCAGGACCTCCGTCTTGATCCGGTTCAGGAGGGAGGGATCCTTCAGGCGGAGGTAAATCGTGTTGACGCTCCCGGCTTCCTTTCCCAGGAGGGCCTGGGCGTCGGCCAACGGGAGGTAGATGTTCGCCGCGGCGATCTGCGATCCCTCTTTGATCTCCAGAAGTCCCACGACCGTAAACGAACGACCGCTGATGGCGAACGGATCGCCCAACTGCGCGTTGTGGAACTTGGCGTAATGCTTCTCCAGGACAACCTCGCCTTCGCGGTCGGGAAACCGCCCCTTGGCGAGCCAATCCTTCACCCGGACCGGTCCCAGGCTCGGCTGCGCCAGGTCCACCCCCATGATCGTCCGAAAGCCGCCCCGGTCGAATTCCCAGAGGAGGAGCGCGGCGGAGAGGGCATCAACACCGGGAACGGCCCGGAGTTTTTCGAGATCGCCGGCCGCGAGGAGCTGACTGGAGATCGGCAGGCGTATTCCGCGCATCGACTGGGCCGGCTGACCCGAGTCCACGGCGCGCATTTCCGGCCGCTGGACGACGAGGTCCGCCCCAAGGTTTTTGAAAGGGAGGCTCACGGCCTCCCGGTATGCGGCGGAGACCGCATTAATGGAGACGAACAAAGCGATCCCCACGGCAATGCCCAGGCAGTTGACCAGCATCCGTTGCCGGTGATGGCCGAGTTCCTTCAAAACATAGCGGTAATACATGATCACCTCACAGTAAAAATATCTATTTCTTCCCGGTGGCCTGATCGAGCGCCCCGCGCAGATCGGCAAGCGTCCACTTCCCCTGGAAGGAGGGGGGACCGGAACCGGTGGGAAATCCGACGAATAGAATCTCTTTCCCGTCGACCTTGAGGGTCGGTTTGCCGGCTATCCAGATGACCAGAGGCAGATGCTGCTTAACCCCTTTCTTGGCCATGAACTTCTCCCCTTCCGGGCTGTCGAAATCGTACCAGGAGACGGTGACGGTCTTGCCGTACCCGTTGCAGAGCTCCTTGATCCCCTTGATCGTCGAGAGCAGGGGGCCGTGGTTCATGTAGAGGATTTCTACGGAAACCGGCGGGGCGGGCAGGGCAGCCGCCGGTATGAAAAACAGGCAAAGGGCCAACAGACCATACAAAACAAACTTTTTCATGAGAGCACCTCCCCATCCTGCATCCGGATGACGCGTTCCGCCGTTTTGGCCAGCTCCGGTTCGTGGGTCACCATGAGCAGGGTCATCCCCTGTTCCCGATGCAGCCGGTTGACGATCGCCATGATCGCATCGCCGGTGGCGGTATCGAGGTTCCCCGTCGGCTCGTCGGCGAAAACGATCTTCGGGTTGTTGATCAGCGCGCGTGCGATTGCCACTCGCTGCTTCTCTCCGCCTGAGAGCGCCGCGGGCAGGTGGTCCACCCGGTGCCCCAGTTCCATCCGGTCGAGGATTTCCGTCGCCCGCCGGCGCCGCTCCGCTTCGGTCATCCGGACGGGAAACAGGGGAAGGGCCGTGTTCTCCCAGGCGGAGAGGGTCGGAATCAGGTTGAAGGACTGGAAGATGAACCCGACGTTCTCCCGGCGAAACAGGGCCAACTCGTCCTCGGATGCGCCGGAGATCTCCTTCCCGGCGATCCTCACCCGTCCCGAGGTCGGGCGCTCCAGACCGGAAAGAATGGAAAGGAGGGTGGTCTTGCCGCAGCCGGATTTGCCCACCAGGGCGACGAATTCCCCTTTCTGGACGGCGATGGACGCTCCCTTGACGACCGTCAGCTTGTCGAACATTTTGGTCAGATTATCGCCGACCAGAATCGCTTCACTCATGTCTTAAGACCTCCGAAGGTTTGATTTTTGAAATATGTCTGCCCAGGAGCGCGCCCGTCAGGCCGCCGATCACGACGGAGAGCAGGACGGCAAACAGGGCCAGTGATATGGGGATGTGAACGGGAAGCCGCAGGGTTTTGTACACGGCGGCGCCGCCACCGGGAAGGAAATGCGGGGTCGGGCTCATCTCCCAGGGAATGGGAATGTTTACGGTCATGAAGCCGAGAGCAAAGGCAGCTGCGTAAGCGATCAGGAGCCCCAGGAACCCGGCGATGAAACACTGGACGACTGACTCCGCAAGGAGCTGCAGTGTCACGTTCCGATTGGTCCAGCCGACGGCCTTCAGAACGCCGATTTCCCGTGCCCGCTCCGCCACGTTTCCCGCCATCGTCTTGAAAGCGATCAGGACCGCGATCAAAATTGCAATCAGCGAGGCGACCAGGGTGAATTTATCCGACACAGCGAAAAAACTCCCCAGGAGTTTCAGGAAGGAGTCCGGGGTGGCGACGGCAACCTTATTCCCCAGAATGCCCTTGAGGGCGGAAGCCACGGAGGTGATCTTTTCCTGGTCCGCCCGGATGAACAGCAGGTTCACATCCCCCAGGGCAAAGGGGGAAACCGACTGGAGCGTCTTGGAGGCCGCCGCGATGGCCTGTGCCTCTGACAGGGGGAGGTAGAGATTGGCCACGGCGATCTTCGCTGCGTGTGAGGCGTCCACAAGGCCCACGACGGGAAACTGCCGGCCCGCTATGGATACGCTGTCTCCCGGCTTGATCCCGAATTGCCGGGCGTAGGCCGACTCAACGAGGGCTTCCGGTTTCTCCTCTTCGAGGTACCGACCTTCCACGACAAAGTTCTTGAGGATCGACGGCCCGATGGGATTCTCTCGCTCGATCCCCAGGACGATCCAGGCACGGTTCGGTTCGAATACCCAGAGGAGCACTGCCGTTCCCGTACCCTGGACGCCGAAAACTTTTTTGATCTGCTCAATTTCATCCTTGCGAATCGTCACCGCCGAGCAGGGAAAGACCGCGCCAGCCAGATCCTCGGGAACGTTTCCGGGCCGCTGCACCGTGATGTCGGCCCCGATCTCTTTCAAGGGGGCGCGGGCCGCCTCGTGGTATGCGAGCGACAGGGCGTTGAGAATGACGAGGAGCGCAATGCCGATGGAGAGGCCGATCACGGCCATGACCGTTCTTCGTTTCTGGTGGGTGAGTTCATGAAATACGTAGTGCAGATTCATAAGTTACCTCAGTTTGTGGGAAATGGGGAATTCAATTGTCCGTGGTTCGAGCTCGCCCGCAAGAGTTCGATAAACCGTTTTTGCTGATCGGGGGTCATGATCTTCTTCGACTCCGCGATGTGTGTAATGACCTCTTTCTGAATCTCATCCTGATAACCCGCGATTTCCTTTCGGATGGTCTCCGTCCGCGGCAGATCGATCTTCTCCTCCCCCAGAGCGTCGATCAGGAGATTTCTTTTGGCTGCGATCAACGCTTCCAACTCACCCAGACGGCCATGAAACGATTGGGAGAGTGACGCCATTGTTTCAAGTTGCCCGGGTGAAAGACCGAGAGATTGGTACAGATGATTGTCTTCCGGACTGAGAGGGCAGGGTGCCGACGGCGTAAGGCATGTGTTGCGATAGTAATGGTAACCGATGGTGGCCAGACCGGAAAGGTTCACGGCCAGGGAGAGGGTCAGAATGGCGATCAGGAATTTCCTACTCATTTCCGGCGATCCTCCGTAAAATGGGCCATACGCAGGTAGCCATCCCCCAGCGTGCCTGGCGGGATGGCGGCAAACGCCTTAAAGGAATGAATGTCCATGCCCGCCTGTGAATAACCTGCCTGCGAAAGGACGGGACGCGAATCACTCCCGACCAGCAGGTTACCCATGTAAGCTCCCAACGCTATCCCGATAAGCACAACACCAAACACCATCGCCGGGGCGGGACGCCACTGATCAGCCCATGAAATCCAAGGAAAGCGCCAGCGTGAACGGGGCTCGAAAACGGTGTTGATCCGAGCGGAAAGACGCCGGTTGAAATCCAGCGACGCCTCGACGTCCGGAATTTTCTCCAGCGATTGCCAGACCTGTTCCAGTTCGGCATAAGCGCTCCGGCAAGCCGGACACCCTTCCAGGTGCGCGGCGATTCGCTCCCGCTCTTTCCCGCCCACTTCCCCGTCCTGGTATGCGGGAAGCCTTTTTTGGATGCGATGGCAGTTCATCTCAATCCCCTCTTCTCATTGTGGTTCATACTTAGTTAAACGACACAGAATGCAAAAACCTGCGGTTATTTTTTGCATTTTTTTTACCCCCCCTGTTTACATTTCGGAACGGCCGTGCTATCCTGCCGCAACTGTTTAATAAACTGGATAGCGACCGGAATGGTTCCGGTCAAAAAATATTTTTCTGAGACTGCTACGGACAGAAAATTTGACGGGCGGACTCGGTGCATGCATCCGAGAACCCGGGGAGGTCAAGATGGAAATGGTTACGGAAGCCCCCTTGGATCCGGGGACACTGTTTGAAAAGATCCGGAAGAACGGCTCCGGATCCGTTCTGTTCCACTATGCCGTGGTCAAAGGTCAGGCCGGGGACAAGGAGTCTTCAGGCATCCGGTTCGAGCGGGGCGGCGACGTGGAAGCGGATCTGGTCGGAATCGCGGCGGATGTCAGAGGCCGTTGGAACGTCGATGACGTCCTGCTGGTCCGGAGGATCGGAACGTTGAAAGTCGGCGACGTGATCTCCCTGGTCGCCGTGAGTTCCCCCGCGAGCAATGACGCCTTCGAGGCTTGCCGTTTCGGGCTGGAGAGGCTCAAGAAGATGGTCAGCCTAAAAAAAACCGAGATGCTCCAGGATCGTGGAAGGAATCTGCCATAAGAGCCGGGTCGTCAACCGGGAAGAAGCAGCCTTTCGCGAAGGGTCTTTTTTGCCCGGATCAGCATTGATTCGACCGCCGCGACGGAACACCCCAGGATCCGGCTGATTTCATCGTAGGAAAGATCGTCAAATTTCTTGAGAACGACGGCCAGACACTGGTTGGCAGGCAGGCTTTGCAGGGCGGCGAAGATCCTGCCGCTTTCCTCGGCATCGATCAGAAGCTCCTCCGGCGATGGGGCGCTGTCACATCCGTTAAGAACCCCATCATTTCCGTCCGAATTCTCAGCGCCGGCATACAAATGCACAAACGGTTGCTTGCGATGCGTCGCCTTTAGTGCATCCAGGCATAGATTGACCGCAATGCGATAGACCCAGGTGGTAAATTTTGATTTCGGTTCGTAGTCCTCGGCCGCCCGCCATACCCGCAGGAAAACCTCCTGGGCCACGTCCTCGGCCTGTATGCGGTCCCCGATGGAACGATAGATCAGATTAAGAATACGCCGCTGGTGGCGCCTTACCAGGACTTCAAACGCCTGTGCGTCGCTCCCGGCAATCCTGGCCATGAGCTCTTCATCCGATAATGCGTTGTCTTCAGCGTCTGTCAAATGTGGACCCCTGGTAGTGACGGTTTAATACCTATTACCTTCAGGCAATGGTCAACTCCTGCTCCTCGATCGGAACGATCGGCTGCGCCTTCAGCCTGTTAAGAATAAGGAGCTCCCGTTTCTCCGTGTAAAATTTGTGAACAACGGCCAGAACCAGGAACGGCGGATAAAGAGCCAGAACCATCTGAACGATATACCGGACGGCCAAAAGGCGTTCGTGACTTTCAAAAAGGCTGAACATGCCGTAAAAGCCGAACAGAATAGGCAGCAGGGCGCTAAGATACTTTCCGATGATCCTGATTTCCCCGGTTTTCCTGTTGTGCTGGCGGATGCCCAGATCACCCAGCGACCAAAGAAATGAGAGCAACAGTGAGGTCATCACGGCAACGGCCGTGGCGCTCAGAAATCTTCCCCAATGGAATTGCGTCGGGGGAAGAACGATGGAAGAGTTGATCGCCGCGTTTGTGGTGATTTGCACCAGGACAATGAGTTTGGTTGCGATGAGCATGGCCAAACCGATCCCCTGAAAGGGTCGGATGAGCCAGATTTGCCAGGGTATGCGGACAGGATGACGCTCCTTCCGAATCTGGATCAAACGAAGGTTGCGCCTGTTCAAGAGACCCTGCATGAGGCCGCAGACATAGGGCAGCAAGGGGAGGGGAATGACCAGGATGAACGAAAATCTCAGAAAGCGCAGAAGAATCTTCCATATCGATTCCATTCCGACAGCAAAAGTAATCCCTGAGAAAAAGACAGAGATAACCACCGTCAAAAAGAGAATGGCCAACGCAGGCCATGCTGCGATGACCGTTTTCTTCAGAACGACTTGTGCGGAACGATCAACCGGAAAAACATTCATGACGGCCATTCCTATCACAGCTTTACAGATCAGGGTCCTTTTTCTCTTCCCCGGCGTTATACGCGGGGTCTGTTCAGTTTGAGATCGATCGGCATGACGCCGCAGAACAAATACTGTCACGCATTATACACCCATACGCTGGTAAATTTTATGGATTTACTTTTAAAAATAATATCCTATTCGAAGTTCCATCCGATAATCGTTCTGTTTTTCGCCGAATTCGGTGTTTCGCCCGCCGGCGATGAACGCCGTCCGGAAACGTAGTTCCCAATTGGTGAAGCCGGTATAGAGCAGCTCCGGCGTCAGGGAATAACTCCGATCGTCCAGGTTCATGTTCCAGGTCAGGGACGGGGTGAAATAGAGGATATCGAACGGCTCTTTCTGGCTGAAGCGCACGTACAGATAATTTTCCCCGGCGCTCGAACGGCCGTAGGCGCCATCCGCCAGGTTTTTGGCGCTGGTCAGGGCGGCGGTCTTTCCCGTAGACTGATAGAGATTGTAGGCCCGGTTGACATAGGAAAAATAATTCTCCAACTCATCGCCGCTGAAGCCCGTGCCGTTATGGTAGTATTCGACAATCGTCGTCAGGTCGAAAGTGGTGAGGTGGCGGATGCCGACCAGGTAGCTCTGGGCGGCAGTTTCCACCGCACTCATGTTGCCGCTTGCGTCCAGAATGGTTTTACGGGCGTTTCGGACATAGGCGTACTCGCCGTGGATCTCGAAATTGGTAGTAATGTTCCGGGAAAAATCGACGCCATAGCGGTCCGGCCGGCTTCCTCCCGTCATGAACATCAGGTCGATGTCCGTATCATAGAGGAGAAAATAGAACCGGCCTGCGAAATTCAGCTTATTGCTGTTTCCGAAGGCGTCGTTGATGTGGTCATAGACGGGTAGGACCACCGGGGTAAAGGAAAAGGTCTTCAGCGGACCGTCAAAGCTTTTGATGTAGTCCGTCGTGGCCATGATAAAGCCTTCCAAGGCCAGTTCCGGATCATCCGGGTCTTTGGGCCGATCAACGAACGACACGGGATTCCATGCATATCCCTTGCCCCATTTCAGGGTCTTCTTGCCGATGTCGATCTTCAGCGACGACGATGATTTCAGGGAGCCGTAGGCTTCATAAAAAACCGAATGTTCGGAGCTGCCGGCCGGTGAGGAATATTTCAAGTCCGTGTTCGTCTTGACGTAGAGACGATAGGTGTCCTTTTCGTAACTTCCCTCCAGTTGCACCCTGCCGTTTGCTTCGGACAGGGTTTGCCCCTGCGTATCGTTGAAATACCGTAGCTTGTAAAAGGCAGAGTCATGGTCCAGGCCGAAGAGGACCGGCTTGAATTCGACGTAACCGCCGAAGTGGTACGGCTTCTTCTCTGTCTCCGAGAGATTGAAGGTATAGTCACCCTCAGCGGCGCCCATAGCCGGGAGGAAGAGACTCAAGACCATAAGCATGGCGAGATATATGAATGTCCTCATCGCAGCGACTCCAGATTGGACATGAAGGTCAGGGTGAAGACTTCGTCCTTGAAGCTCCGCTGCTTGATCTTTGCATAGATCAGGACTGACTTGTAGCCCTTGTACAGGGGGCTGTCTGTTTCAATGACGGCCGGTCTCACGATGCCGCCGCCGAAATCCTTGTGATCCTTGAAGTAGAGGGTCTTGATCAGCATGTTCGCCTCCGTGAGGCACTCGATCTTTGTTGGGAGCAGTTTCCCCTTGTCCGCCCATATTTTCAGCCGGTCATAGGCCACGGTCTTGGTCTTTGCCTTGAGAAAGAGGAGATATTCGTCTCCCTTTTCTTCGACCTTTTCCACGTCGTACTCCGCAGCGTAATCCAGTTGCAGAATGTCGGAATTGTTGAACACGCCTCCCACGACCGACTGGAGACTCGTGATGCGGATCGGTTTGCCCACGTTCGGGATATAGAACCACATGTTCTCGCCCAGCCTTAAGGTGCTTCTGCCCTTTTCGCTGGCCGGGGCGAGGAAAACCGAGGCAACCTTGTCAACCCCTTTCTTGACGGTAAAGAGGGTGTATTCCTTCTTCTTGCCGTCCGGCTCAATGTTGATGAGCTTTCGGTATGACTCAAAGGATTCGGGGTTGAGATTCCGGTCGATCTCGAAGCTGACCCCCGGAGGGCCGGGATGACCACCTCCCCCACCTGATAATTCTTGCCGATCTGATCGGCGATCAATAAACTCATCTCTTGCCTCCATTTCCTACCGCCGGACGAAGCCGGCGGGTTTGTAGAAAACGCGCCCGGTTCCGTCATCCGGTACGTGCGCCCGTTGTTGCAGGGTCAGGACTTTGAGGACCTCCACACGGTGCGCGGACAGCGGGGCGCGCATCTGCTCCCGCAGCTTGACCACGTCGCCCCGCAGGGCCTCGATCTTGCCGCGGTCGGGTTCGGTTTGCAGCCATTCCGCTTTCAATTCCCGACCCTTGTCGTAGAGTTGCTCGCGGATCGGGTCAAGTTCTTGCGCGTATTTTTCGTCCAGGGCGCTGAGCCGGGCGGCCTGTTCCGCCGTCAGTTTCAGTTTGCTGTTCGCCATCAAGCTGGAACAGTCATAGCCCCTCCCGTAGCCCATCGGTCCCCGCTCGATGCGGTCCCGTCCCGCGCGGGCCGCCATGGCCGTTCCCTGCGTCAGAAGGAAGAGCGCCGATAAAATCGCGATTGCCTTTTTCATGGTTCATTCTCCTTTCCGACGAACCCTGTGTTCCCCTCCCGCATGCCTTGCGGAGAGGAAGGGGGCGGAGACGTCTCTCCGCCCCATGTTATGAAGCTACCAACGTCCCCTCGGTCCCATCATGGGAGGACCGAATCCCGCAACCGGGCCGAAACCCCGACCCGGACCAACGGCCGGCAACTGAGCCAACTGTTCCGGCGTGAGAACCTTCTGCACTTCGACTCTGAGATTGTTCAGCTTTTCCTGGAGCTGGGTCTGGAGACCGAAGAGCTCCTCCTGCTTGGTCCTGAATGCCGCGACATCCGAATTCGGAGCAAAGCGTGAATTACGAAGCTCCTCACCCTTTGCCGCCATTTCCTTCTGAAGGGGTTCGTTCTCCTTCAGAAAGGCCTCCTGCAGCGCCTTCATTTGGGCGGATTGATCTGCCGTCAGGTTGGGGATTGCGGGATAGCCGGATCCCGGTCCCGCGCCGAAGCCGCGACCGAATGCCGGTCCCGCTCCGAAGCCGCGACCGAATCCCGGTCCCCAGGCCAGCGCCGCAGTGCCGATGAGCGCCAGCGCCACAGTCAGGCACAAGCCAATGATAATAGTCTTTTTCATGGATATCACCTCCTTTCGTCTTGGTTTCGTAATCCCCAGTATAAGTTTCTTGACCTCTGAGGAGAGAGCGGACAGTAAGATTCCTTAGATAAGCGAACCAGTGCCACGCTTATTCAAAAAGACGGGTTGAAGAGGTGAAAATCAACAGCGAAGAGGGATGGAAAGGATCTGAACACTGGGATGAGTGGATTCAGGAATTGTACAGAACGCCTCATGGCAATAGGACAACCCCTGATCCGGAGACGCCGGGTTGAGGGCTTCGGCGTCAAAGTGGTTATGGGAGATGAGGGAATGGGCAGGACAATTTTTACAGTTGCATCCTTGACTGCCTTGCGCAAAAGCCCCCCCGTGGGCCAGTTTGTGCGCCATGTTGAGGGGGATCATTCCCAGAAGAATGGGAATGAGAAGCAGCGCCGGTATCATGATGAATAATCTCTTTTTGCGGAACATAAAAAACTCCTGTTGTAATGGTAATTAAGCAACATAAATGCCAAGCGACTCATAAAATGATAACAATATGAAATATCATATCTATTTTCTGCCATGGGTCCTACTTGGTCGCTTTCGATATCCAACGGCCATGCGAAAACTGGATACCAATGATACAGGCAGGTATCCATCTGCTCAATAAGTATCCACATCGATGATCGAAAAGCACAAAAAATGAAGATCCCTGATGCGGAGACGCCGAAATAAAAAAACTTGACATAACTATTCAGGAATGTGCTTATGGGCGCCCTGGCAAAACATTTGAGCATATCGGAAGCGGTTGTTTCCCGGTATTGAAAGGGACATTATCATCCGTTTACAAAGAGAGATTGATTTATGAGCAAAACGCCGACGATTCAAGAATTGTTTTTGTCCTTCTTCCGACTGGGGTTGACGGCTTTCGGCGGTCCGGCAATGATTGCCGAAATCCGTAAAATGGCCGTGGGGGAAAAAGAGTGGCTCTCCGAGGCTTCATTCCGCGACGGCACTGCGCTCTGCCAGATAGTTCCGGGCGCGACGGCCGTGCAGGCGGCCGCTTACGTCGGACTACGTTCGCGGGGGATCGGCGGCGGCGCCGCTTCGTTTATCGGCTTCGGCCTTCCCGCCTGCATCCTCATGCTGATCCTCTCCGCCCTCTATGTTCGCGCGCACGCGCTGCCCGCCGTCGTTTCGGTGTTCAGCGGGCTCCAGGTGGTGGTCGTGGCCATCGTCGCTCACGCAGCCTTCACGTTCGGAAAAACCTGGCTCAAAGATTGGAAAGGCGTATTGATTGCTTTAGCCGCCGCCGTGATGTTCGGTTTCGGCGTCCATCCCATCGGGGTCATCCTGAGCGCCGGTTTGTGCGGATTCGGGTTTCATCATCGACAGACCTTCCCGGCCGCCGCGGCGTCCGACGACCGGAAATCCTATTCCCTGAAACCCCTGGCCTGGATCCTGCTGATTGTGGCGTTGGCCTTTATCCTGCTCTTCCTATTTCAGCGACGATTCTTCGATCTGGCCTTCCTCATGACGAAGGTCGATCTGTTTGCCTTCGGGGGCGGATTTTCCTCGGTCCCGCTGATGTTCAACGAGGTGGTTCACGTCCGCGCCTGGATGGATAGCCTGACCTTTCTGGACGGGATCGCCCTCGGCCAGGTCACACCGGGACCGATTGTCATCACGGCCACCTTTATCGGTTATATGCAATATGGCCTCGTGGGCGGTGCGATCGCCACCGTTGCCATCTTCCTGCCCTCCTTCCTGATCATCGCCGGAACGGTTCCCTACTACGATCGCCTCCGGTCGTCTCCCTGGTTTAATCGGGCTTTGCGGGGTATTCTGTATTCCTTTGTAGGGCTCCTTCTTTCCGTAACGCTTCGTTTCGGGCTGAACGTCCCTTGGGATGCGATCCGAATCCTCCTCGCCGTTGGGACATTTGCCGCTCTGTTCTTGAATGTCAAGCTAATCTATCCGGTCATTGCCGGAATAGCCGTTTCACTGCTGTTCCTATAATGCAAAGTTATCAATGATTTCTCCCTCCGTTAGCAACGCATCTGACTTTTCATGATTCTGCTGGATTATTGAAAAAGCGGTAGGATATACAATGCTACCCGCTGAGATTAAACAAGTTCCTCTTCGTGGGTAAACATAAGCGGACGGTCCATGGATTTCAGCTCCTCATCCTTGCTATATTCCGTCAGCCTTTGTGACTAACTATTCGTGATGCTCCAGGAAGATCAGATGGCCTGAATCCTCTCCGCCCAGCACCCTGTCGCTTGTTGCGATTGCGCAGAAGGTACGGGCCTAAAAATAGTACCCGACCCGCAGCTCCAGTTTGAGATCGAAGGGCTTTTCCCCGTACTCGCTCTCTGCAGGTCCACGGATGAAGCTTGCCTTGAGGCGCAGTTCGAGATTCGTGATGCCCGTGTAGGCCACTTCCGGAGAGAGCGTGAAACTCCGGTCGTTTAAGCTCAGGATGGTCGTCAGCGCCGGGGTAACGTAGAGGATGTCAAAAGGCTCCTTCTGGGAAACCCGGAGATAGAGGTAATCCCGCAGGGGATTCGGCCGGCCGTAGTTGCCCTCGGACAGCAGTGCTGCCTTTTGCAGGGCCGCATCATTGCCGGTCGCAACATATGTCCGGTAGGCGTTGCCGATGAAACTGAAGAAATTACCCATCTCATCCCCGGAAAAGCCCGTGCCGTTTCGATAGTATTCCAGAATATAGGTCGTGTCGCGGGCGGTCAGGTATCTCGTCCCGAGCAGGAAACTGGTGGCGTCGTATTCCACGGGTACAACCTTGCCGGCCGGATCGATCAGGTTCGCCCGGAAATCTTTGACGTAGGCGATTTCGCCGTGGATCTCCCAGTTAGTTGTTACGTTCCGGGAGAAATCGGCGCCGAAACGACTGGTCCGGCTGCCGCCGGTGAGGAGCATCAAATCGATGTCGGTGTCGTAGAGGAGGAGGTAGAGCTTCCCGGCGGCATTGAGGTAGTTCTTCTTCCCGAATTCGGAGTTGATGTGGTCGTAAACGGGCTGCAGCACCGGGGTAAAGGAGACGGTTTTCAGCGGCCCGTCGAAGCTCTTCGTATAGTCGGCAGACAGGGCGAAAACCCCCTCCATCCCTACCTCCGGATCGTCCGGATCCTTGGGCCGGTCGATGAAGCCCACGGGGTTCCAGGCGTAGCCCTTCCCCCACTTGAAGGTCTTCTTGCCCGCGTCGATCCGCCAGGACGAGGATGGTTTCAGCGAGAGGTAGCCCTCGAAGAGGTCCGTGCTCTCATCGTCCCCCAGGCGGGACAGTTTGAAATCCGTATTGGTCTTGAAATAGAGGCCGGCAATCCCCTTTTCGTAGCTCCCCACGAGCTGGAGCTTTAGATTGGCCTCCTCCAGGGACTTTCCCAAATCCCGCTCCCGATATTTGAGGCGGTAGAGGGCCGAATCCACGCTGGGATGGGAGAGGAGCGGTTTGGCCTCCAGATAACCCCCCAAGTGGTAGGGTTTCTTCTCGATCTCGGCGAGATCGAAGCTGTAGGTTTCGTCGGCGCGCAGGGAGAGCGGCCAGAGGAGCAGAAAACACAGCAAGGCCAATGCCCCCCCCGCTATCCGCCCTCCGCGGGAGAAACGTTCTGTACGCATACTTTTCATCGGCATCCCATCCTCAAAAAAGCGACAGCCCCTTCTTTTCTGGGACAATCGGAAGCTGTCGCCATTTTTCAATACTTTTCATTTTCGCAGCGATTCGATGTTGGGCATGAAGGTCAGGGTGAAAATTTCATCCTTGAAATCCCGTTTCTTGAGCCCGGCAAAGATCATCACCGACTTGTAGCCCTTGTAGAGGGGGCTGTCCGTTTCAATCACCGCCGGCCGCGTAATTCCGCCGCCAAAGTCCTTGACGTCCTTGAAATAGAGGGTCTTGATCAGCATGTTCGCCTCGGTGAGGCACTCGATTTTCGTTGGCAGGACGCTCTTCTTGTCCGCCCAGATCTTCAGCCGATCATAGGCCACGGTTTTGGTCTTGGCCTTGAGAAAAAGGAGGTATTCGCCTCCCTTCTCATCAACCTTCTCCACATCGTATTCCGCGGCGTAGTCCAGTTGGAGGATGTCGGCGTTGTTGAAGACGCCGCCCACGACGGACTGGAGGCTCGTAATCCGAATCGGTTTGCCGACGTTCGGGATGAAGAGCCACATGTTATCGCCCAGCCGCAGGGTGCTGCGCCCCTTTTCGCTTGCCGGGGCGATAAACAGCGAGACCACCTTGTCGAGCCCCTTTTTGACGGTAAAGAGGGTGAACTCCTTCTTCGCCCCGGAGGGTTCGATGTTAATGAGCTTCCGGTAGGACTCATAGGTCTCGGGACTGAGGTTTCGGTCCACCTGTTTCAACAGCGCCGTGCCGTCTACCGCATAAACCGGAAGGGCAATGAGCAGCGATAAAAATGCAATGATTATTTTCATGTTCCGCATAAAAGTCTCCTATACATGTCTGAGTGCCTCGATCGGCTCCATGCGCGACGCCTTGAAGGCGGGCTGGAGACTGGCGATAACTGAAACGATGATGACCGTGGCCGAGATCATGAGGATGTCGGCTACAGAGACACCGGCCTGAAGGATGATCCCCTTCTGCTGGCCAAAGTTGTAGCTGATTTTGGAGAGATTGAGGATCCAGACGAGGCCGATCCCCACGAGATCCCCGATCAGGGCGCCCACCACCCCCATGCAGAACCCCTCGATGACAAACATGCTGAGGATCTTGCCGGGGAGCGTGCCAATCGCCGCGATCGTGCCAATCTCCCGGATTCGCTCATAGACGGCCATGATCATCACGTTCATGATGCTGATCAGAACGATGGCGATCAGCATGAGTTTGATGAAAAAGGTCATCAGGTCGATCATCCGGGCGATGTTGAAGAAGGGCGAGAGCTTCTCCCAGGTGTGGACCTCAAAGATCGGCTTTCCCTGCGGGTTTAGTTCCTTGACCAGAAGGCCGTCGAGCTTTTTATCGAAAGCGGCAAGATTACCGAAGTTTTTGATCCGGATGGCATATTCGCTCACCTGCGGAGAGTCCATGCGCAGGAGTTCCCGGGCGTCGTCCAGGTGGATGTAGCCGTCCCGGCCACCGGGGCCGGTCGCGCTCTCCATCACCCCCGAAACAACGAACTGCTTGCCGTTCACCGAGCCGTCGGCGTTGGTCGCCACAACGACCACCGCATCGCCCGGTTTGACCTTCATGCCTCGAGCCAGCAATTCCGGGATCAGAATGCCGCCCGGTTTCAGATCCTTGCTGCCCTCCATGACCCGGTCGGGGAGGAGCGGAACCGCCTTGAACTCCTTAGCCGGATCGATTGCCGTAATCCGGATACTGGAAGTTTCGGTAAAATTGCTGAACATGCCGCCGAACTTCACCCGCGGCGAATATGTTTCGATCTCCGGCTGGGCGTCGAGGATCTTTTCCAGCTTGCCGATGGCGCCCCCTTTGAGGTTCATGTTCAGGGGGAGCGTCTCGATGGAGGCGACAAACCCCTTCCGGTGCACCTGCAGGTGTCCGATCATCGAGTCGGTGATCTGGCCGATCATCATGTTCTTGAAGGTGCCGGCCACGGAAACGAAGGCCAGAACGAAGACAACGCCCACGGTAATCAGCGAAGCGGTTAAAAGCGTCCGTCTTTTGTACCGGAGCAGATTCCGGATCGCGATTTTAAAGAGATTGCCCATGGCTGTTTCCTCCTTTGTTCTTTTCCCCGTTGAGTTTTCCGTCTTCGAGCGTAAAAATGATTTCCGCCTCGCCCACGATCTTCTGGTCGTGGGTGGAAAAGATGAAGGTGGTTTTGAATTCGTCCCGCATCTTCTTCATCAGATTGAGCACCATGTAGGCCGTACTGTGGTCCAGATTGGCCGTCGGTTCGTCGGCCAGAACCAGTTTGGGGCTGGTCACCAGCGCCCGGGCAACGGCCACCCGCTGCTTCTGCCCGCCCGAGATCTGATCGGGCCGCTTGTCCCTTTGATCCGCCATCCCGACATCGGCCAAAAGGGCGGTTACCCGTTTCTGCCGTTCCTCGGGAGAGACCTTCTGCACCATCAAAAGGGGGTATTCTATGTTCTCATAAACCGTCAAAACCGGCAGGAGGTTGAAATCCTGGAAGATGAAACCGATGGTCTTCCCCCGAAACGTGGCGCTCGCCTTTCGGTCCAGGGAGGCTACGTCCATCCCGTCCACCGTCAGTGTCCCCGTCGTCGGCTTGTCGAGACAGCCGATGAGGTTCAAAAGGGTCGTCTTGCCGCTCCCCGACGGCCCCACAAAGGAGACGAACGAGGCGGGTTCAATCTCGAAACTGACGCCCCGGAGGGCCTGCACCGCCACCTCGCCCACCTGGTACTCCTTGGTGATCTGCTTTGCTGCAATTAAAGCCACTGTTGTCCTCCTTTTTTTCTCGCACGCGAGAGGTACGTTTGCCAATTATGAAACAATTATTACTGCGCGACCCCATCCCCACCCTGATCCTCCCCTTGAAAGGGAGGGGAGCCGGATGCAATGATTTCAATAATTTAATGGCGCATTTTCAGGTGAAAATCCAGCTTCGCTTTCACGTCTCGGAAACCGTTCTTGAACACATCCCGATTGAGGTTATAAAAGAGCGGGAAGAACGAGAGGTTCCGCGTGACGCTCTTCCCGCTTGCGGTGGGCGACCCCGTCGATTCCACTCGGCGAGGTTCGTCCGTTCGTCAGGATGTTACCGCATTCCCCAGCCGGGGGCAAAGCCGCCCCGCATGCCGGCCCCGCCGCGGGTCATGTTTCGACCCATGTAGGACTGTGTCTTCGCCAACTGTTCAGGCGTCAGGATCTTGCGCGCCTCTATGCGATAGGCAGTCATCTTGTCCATCAACTGATCGCGGATGGCTCTGCCTTCCTTCTGGAGGGCGAGTATCTTCTCCTGATCCGGCGTCTTGGCCAGCCACAGAAGTCTCAGGTCCCCATTCTTGGCGTAAAGCTGATCCTGGAGGGGCTTGATCTCCTTCAGGTGCGCCTCGCGCAGGGCGTTGATCTTCTCTGTCTGTTCAGCCGTCAGATCGAGACCGCGCGCCGGATCCATCATCGCATAACCGCCGGGCCCCCTGTCGAACCCGCCCGCCATCCCCCGGTACGCCATCGCCGGGGAGGCCACGACCGCCGCCAGGGCGATCACCGCTACAACCGTTATTACTCTGTAAACATTAAGCTTCGCTTTCTTCATTGTTTTGTCTCCTTTCAAGAGAATTGTTAGCAGGATATACAGCAAGAGACATGCCATTGAAGGTTACAGAGTATAAATAACTAATATAATTTATGTTATAAGAAATAAAGAAGCGGACTTTATATTATCTGCATTCCAATATGGATATATTGTATCCGGTTGAAGTATCCATTTCGCCACCCATCCGGATACAAAGTATCCGCTCAAAAGACCAAGAGCAACCTCCCCCATCCTTCTGGGAGTTTTGCACGGGAGCCGTCAGGCCTCGTGGCATCCGTGCTAAACT
>Ga0208373_1002295_pt1 | contig 21728 bp, 22 predicted proteins | sample RifOxyC2_FD_184036 | JGI IMG/M metagenome (GOLD analysis project Ga0208373, IMG submission 184036) | Soil microbial communities from Rifle, Colorado - Rifle Oxygen_injection C2 (SPAdes) | ecosystem: Environmental > Terrestrial > Deep subsurface > Rock core/Sediment | place: Rifle, Colorado... | reverse complement strand
CATGGGTGACCAGGGTGTAGATTTGAGTGGTGGAAATATCGGCATGACCGAGCATGATCTGCACAGAACGTAAATCGGCTCCCCCTTCCAAAAGGTGGGAAGCAAAGGAGTGGCGAAAGGTGTGGGGATGGACCCTTTTCCCCAAACCTGCCAGTGCGGCATATCCCTTGACGATCTTCCAGAAACCCTGCCGGCTCAGCCCCTTTCCAAAACGATTCAGGAACAGCAGATTGCAACCGCTGCCCTTCAGAAGAAGCGGCCGGGCCATTTCAATATATTTTTTGACGCTGTCGTAGGCTGTCCGGCCGATCGGTACAATTCGCTCCTTTTCCCCCTTGCCGGATGCAACCAGATACCCGACATGCCAGTTTATGCTGTTCAAGGTAAGCCCGATCAGTTCCGACACCCGAATGCCGGTCGCGTACATGAGTTCGAGCATCGCCGCATCCCGAAAATCCGCGGGAGTCTCCGTACCCGGCTGTGTCAGAAGAGAGGCCATCTCCTCACGGCTTAACACCTCCGGGATCCGCGTCCAGATTTTGGCAAGTTCTATATGGGACAGGGGGGTATGGTCAATCTTTTTCTCCCGCAGCAGATATTTGTAGAAACCCCGAAGCGCCGCCAGAGAACGGTTCATGGAATTTGCGGCAAGTCCCAAGCTGTGCAGAAAAGTCAGATACGCAACAACATCTTCCGTACCGATTTTCCCTAACACAACTGTCCCCCGTTCCGTTAAAAATTTCGCATAACGAATCAGATCGCGGCTATACCCGTCCATCGTGTTGGGGGAAGCCCCTTTTTCGACAACCATAAAATTCAGATACTCGTCGATCAGGCTGTACATTTTCTTGTCTCTTTCAGCGGCTAATTTTCCTTCCGGGGAATAATCAGCTTGCTGCCGACATAAAGCAGATCCGGCCGCTTAAGATTATTGAGTTCCTTTATAGCTTCAGCCGTTGTCCCGTGGCTGGCGGCAATCGAATATAACGTATCGCCACTTTTGACCATATAGGCGGTTGTTGGCGACGAAAGATTGCCCTGTTTTTCTCCGGCCCCCGGAAGCGGGGGCAAAAACTTCTCAATCGCTTCGGCCGCCGCGAGGGCTATTTTATCTTGAAAGCCTTCATTTTTCAGCAGCTTTTCGTCTTTCTGGTTCGAGATAAAGGCGGTCTCCAGTAAAACTGACGTGATTTCAGGAAGTTTCAATACGTAAAAACCCGCCTCCTGAACGTTGCCGAATTTAATGCCGATCACCGACTTCATTGCCTCCAGCAGAGTGCGCCCGAAACTCCGGGACTGATTTTTAACATGGGTCTGGAACATATCAAGGATGATCGGATCGGAGACATCACTTTGCTCTCCGGCCGGAACCCCTCCGATCACGTCCGCCAGGTTTTCGTTATTGGCCAGAATCCTTGCCGCTTCACTGCTGGCGGCGCCCGCGGCAATACAATACACGGAGCTGCCCCGGGCCTCCCTGTTTCTGGCCGCATTCGCATGGACGCTCAAAAGGAGATCAGCGCCATTTTCCCTCGCAATCATCAATCTCTTTTTAAACGGCACATAATAATCGCCGTTTCTGGTCAAAAGGGCGTGATACCCCTTTCTTTTATTAATGATATCGCGCAGTTTTCGTGAAATATCAAGAACGACATCCTTTTCATACGTCCCGTTTTTTCCGATAGCGCCGGGATCATCCCCCCCATGGCCAGGATCGATAACCACAACCCGCTCCTTTTTTTTAACCCCGGGTTCCATTCGCCTCTGTTTGTCCTTCTGTCCGGTTTCCGGCAGTACAATATCAATCACGATCCGATCCGGTTTGTCGCCAAATTTTTTCAGCTTAAAAATATTTGCCTGCAAATTTTCGGATAATCCCAGTTTCACCAGCACCCGGGAGGGGAGAGACGCGGACAGGGAAACGGCCTTCAATCCCGGTTTATTGAAAAACTTCAAACCGGTAAGCTCGGCAGGAAGGGAGGCGTCTTCAAGAATGAGCGTAATCTGACGTTCGCCCCTTTCAATACTGAAATCAGCCTCATTGCTTGTGTCGATAACGAACCGGGTATGGTCAGGCGCCACCCAGTGGCGAACGCTCAGGATTTCGGTCGGCCCCTCAGCGCCAACCGAAACTGCATAGCCGACGATACATGCCAGTACAAAAAATAAAACCATCCCTTTACGGAGCATCCCGACACCTCCCTTGGTTTGCTTCTATCAGCTTGGCGGAGGAAATTCAATCCTAATAGGGAAAATTTGATTGACAAAACCCTTGATTAATGACATTGATGCCGCCGCTTTAAGGGCCGCGAGCGGAACCTGAAAAAGGTTGAGTATCGTTGCAACCGGTTGTATATATCATGGGTCGCTTGTCAGGTTTAGGGGGCGATTAGCTCAGATGGATAGAGCGCTGGTCTCCGGAACCAGAGGCCGTGGGTTCGAATCCCACATCGCCCACCAGATAATGTCAGGGGGTGGCATCGACAAAGACGCCACATAAACTTTTAGCAGTTAAACAAACAGAGTGTCTCCTTGCCTGCATCCTGAATGCAGGCTATAGAGCCGAAAGGAGGAAGTGAAATTGAGGAAATATGAAACAATTCTGATCGCCAATGCGGATTTACGCGACGACGAACAAACCACCCTCATCGCCCGGTACAGCGGAATCATTACCGGTCAGAAAGGCATCCTGATCAAGGGTGATTGCTGGGGGAAACGGAAACTGGCTTACGCCATAAAGAAACAGGCCCGGGGCATTTACATCCTGTTCGAGTACGCCGGCACAGGCGCTGTTGTAAACGAACTGGAGAGGAATCTCAAGATTGACGACAAGATTCTGAAATTTATGACCATTCTCAAGGAAGATGGGATTGATCCCGTTGAACTGGAAAAGGAACTGGCCGAGTTAAAACAGAAGAAGGAAGATGAGAAAAAGGTTACCCCTCCTCCCGGGGACGTAGTCCCAACGCCGGAAAATGATCAGCCGCAACAGGACGCGGAGATAGCGGAACCGATCCCCGAGGAAGCAACAACCGACGCAAAGGAGGAAATTTAATCATGGCTTTTACACCCGCAACAAGAACCCCGGGAAAGGGCCCCCGGACTCAGAAAAAGTTCTTCCACAAAAGGAAGTTTTGCCGTTTCTGCACGGACAATAACCTGAATATTGAATACAAGGACCCCCAGACTCTCCGCGAGTTTATAACCGAGCGGGGCAAGATAATGCCGCGCCGGATAACCGGAAACTGTGCAAAACATCAACGGGAAATAACCGTTGCGATAAAAAGGGCCAGAACGATCGCCCTGCTTCCTTTTGCCGTTTCCGAAGGATAACTAACGCTGAAAAAAGACTGGGTCAGAACTTGATAGTGGCAAAAACCCTTGACAATGAATTGCTGCGGGGATGGGTGACGCTTACCGTCGCCCTCCTCTTCGTGGCACTGGTTCCTTTTGTAGGACCACTCGTTGTCGTCCTGACCCCTCTGCCAGTTCTTTACTATGCCTCCCATCTTGGTAGGTTACGCGGGTTTTCGGTTCTGGCGGCCTCTTTTTTGACGTCGTACGGCATTCTTGTCATCCTGAAGCAGCATATCAACCTGCCGACGCTGTCCATGATCGCCATCACGGGGCTCTTGCTGTCAGAAGTTATAAAGCGCAATTACTCGTTCGAAAAGACCATTTTGACGGCGTCTCTGCTTTTGTTCTTTTGCGGATCAGCATTTATCCTCTTCGGCTCCTGGCAGGCCGACATCGCCCCCTGGAAGCTGATCGAACGTTATGCGGCGGCGGTCATAAAGGAAAACATGGAACTTTACAGCCAGTTGAATATTTCTCCAGAGCAAATCAAGATAATCCGCGAAAACACCCCGCAGATTACACGTTTTTTTGCCGGCGTTTTCCCCGCCGTGGGCATTTCGGGAAGCGTGCTTACGGTATGGGCAAATCTGCTGGCAGGACAAATGTTATTCCGGATCCGTAAGCTTTCCTTTCCCGACTTTGGAGATCTTTCTCTCTGGAAGGCGCCGGAATGGCTGGTTTGGATTTTTATCGCCGCTGGCGGAATGCTGTTTTTCCCCGTGGAGGGTCTTGTCATATTCGGAATGAACCTGCTGATTCTCATCTGCATGATTTACATGTTTCAGGGTCTGGCAATTGCCGCTTTCTTCTTCCGGAAGAAACAAGTCCCGCGGATGTTCCGGTTCTTCTTCTACGGACTGATCATGATTCAGCAGTATATGCTGATAATAGTTGTTGCCCTGGGCCTTTTCGACCTGTGGGTTGATTTCCGCAAACGGATAAAAGATGTAAACCAGGCGGATGGAAACCAATAATTATGATGACGGCATTCGGTGCCGCCATCCTCAAAGGAGGAAAAAATGAAGATCATTTTAAATCAGGGAATAGACACTCTCGGAAAAGCCGGCGATCTGGTCAAGGTTGCCGACGGATATGCCCGCAATTACCTGATCCCCAAGGGACTGGCATCCGAGGCCGACAGCAGGAACATCAAGGCCTTTGAACATGAAAAGAAGCGAATCATGGTACAGGCTGAAAAAGACCGGAAAAAAGCCGAAGAAATCGCGGCAAAACTGGGGGCGATAACCTGCACAATAGCGCGGCGCGTCGGCGAACAGGAAAAGCTGTTCGGTTCTGTCGGCGTAAAGGACATCCAGGAGGCCCTTCTCCTTCTGGGAATCGAGATGGACAAACGGAATATTATTTTGGATGAGCCGCTCAAGGCGCTGGGCGAATTTCCGGTCCGCATCAAAGTCGGCGGCGGCGCCACCGCTGAAATAAAGGTAGCGGTAGTTGCAGAAGGATAAACAATGTTAAGCAAATTTCGGCCGGCGCTTTTTTTATGAAAGATATCGACGTATCCCTGCACAAGATTCCTCCGCAAAACCTCGAAGCGGAGCAATCCATTCTGGGGGGAATCCTGCTGGACAATCAGGCGCTGAATGCGGTTCTGGAGGTCCTTACCCAGTCTGACTTTTACAGTGACGCCCACCGCAAGATTTTCGCCTCGATACTCGAACTGAACAACCGCAACGAACCAGCCGATCTGATAACGCTCAACAACATCATGAAGGACCAGAAAAAACTTGACCAGGTAGGGGGGGTATCCTACCTGGCTTCGCTGGTCGATAACGTCGGTTCGGCGGCCAACATCTCCTATTACGCAAAAATCGTCAAGGAGAAGAGCATCCTGCGCAACATGATAGGCGCAGCGACCGAGATACTCAACAACAGCTATGACGTGGGCACGGATGTCGATCAGATACTGGATCAGGCGGAACATGCCATCTTCGAGATATCCGAAAACAAGATCCGCCCCTCCTTTTCCCCGATCCGGGAAATCCTGAAAGACAGTTTTCAAACCATCGAACGGCTCTATGCGAATAAAGAGCTGATCACCGGGGTAGCCACCGGTTTCGATAAGCTCGACGACATCACTTCCGGCCTGCAGAGATCGGATCTGATAATTATCGCCGGCAGACCAAGCATGGGGAAAACCGCCTTTGCCCTGAACATAGCCCAATACGCGGCACTCGAAACCGGCGTTCCGGTGGCGATCTTCTCGCTGGAAATGGCGAAGGAACAGCTTGTAATGAGAATGCTTGCCTCCGAGGCTCGCGTTGATTCGCAGCGTCTGCGCAAGGGTTTTCTCGGAGAGACGGACTGGCCCAGACTGACCGAGGCCGCCGGACGTCTTTCCGATGCCCCGATTTACATAGACGACACGCCGGCGATTACCGTCATCGAAATGAAGGCAAAATCAAGACGCCTCAAGGCGGAAGCCGGGCTTGGTCTTATTGTTCTCGACTATCTGCAGCTTATGAGGGGAAGCGCTTACCGGGATTCACGCGAGCAGGAAATTTCGGAAATCAGCCGCTCCCTGAAGGCTCTCGCCAAGGAGCTCTCCGTGCCGGTCATTGCCCTATCCCAGTTAAACCGAAAAGTGGAAGACCGAACCAACCGCCGGCCGATGATGGCGGATCTGCGGGAATCAGGGGCGATTGAACAGGATGCGGATGTTATTGCCTTCATCTATCGGGACGATGTGTACAACAAATCGGAAGACAACCCGGAAAAGGGGATCGCCGAAATAATCATCGGCAAACAGAGAAACGGGCCTACCGGCATCGTGAAGCTGGCCTTCCAGGAAAAATACACCCGTTTTGAAAACCTGGCGATTGTAGCAAAGGAATAGAGCGGGCTATCGGCAGTCGGCGGGAACAGGAATATCCCCGAGAAAAATAAAGTGCCTCACGGCAACCGTTAATGCACAGGTTGCTGAATGTAATTGTTTTGCTGAACAGGGAAATCTTTCCCCAAGACTGATCAGCGTTGCACCGCCCACTCTGCTTGGATGGCGCGGGCAATGTCGTTGCTTGCAGCGGCAAGCGCACGGCTGTATGCCGATACCAGGGCCTCGTACCCTCCACTGCCGCCAGGTTCATTTACCTGCGAGCGACCAGTTTTCTGCGACCCCTGCGCTGTTCTGCGGATGGTCCAGAGTATATCTACGGTCACGGAATCAGCGGCGGCTTCGAAGCGCAGGACATCCACAAATATCCGGTAATCCGCCTCGCTTACGGCGCTCCGAGAGTACGTCGATACCTGGTTCGATCCGAGCAGACGCGATAGATTCTCTGCCAGCAGCCGCGGTATCCCCCTCTTCAATGGTTCCGCCCAGCGGTGCATCTCAAGGATATTCACACGGGAACCTTCGCCACGCACGACGAGCTGCGGCCTGTCCACCATCTCGGGTAGCGTGATTGCAGCGACTCTCACCGTCGGCGCATTCTGCGCGGGAAGGTGATCCCCGGCCTTCGCAGTGGGTTCCAGAACATAAAAGCTTGCACGGGGGGATCTACTGCAACCAGCCAGAACTACAACAAGCCCACAGATGAGCGTTAGTGTGATAAGCCAGTACCGCGTTTTCATCGATCATCCTCCTTGCCGCGGATCAGTGATTCCGGATGGCGCTCCAGGTAGTCACCCAGAACCCTCAGCGATTGAGCAGCGCGGCTTAGTTCGCGCAAGGTTTCGTGCAGATCCTGCTGGAGCGGCGCATCATGAGACAGGGTCTTTTTTGCGTCTCCCAGGATCTTACGCACATCATCCAGAGTTTTGCGCGCATCCTCCAGTGTCGAATGCACTTCGGGGATAATCGCTGTATCCACGTTCTTGATCAGCTTCTCGATCTTCTGCAGGGTGATATCAAGCGTCCGGATAGTCTGCCGCACATCGCCGGCAAGCTCTTCCATGGGCAGCTTCTCAATCTTCTGCAGGGTAGTCTCAAGCGTCCGGATAGTCTGCCGCGCATCGTCGGTAAGCTCTTCCAGCGGCAGTTTCTCGATCTTCTGCACAATCTTCATGAGTGTTGTCTGGAATTGCTCCATGCTGCTGGTAATTGTAGGGAATTCCGGTGGATTCTTGCTCCAGTCTATTTTTGACGGCATCGCCTTGGGAAATAAGTCAAGAGCCACATAGCGTTGCCCGGTCAGGAGGTTTCCATTCCTGAGATTAGCCCGGAGACCATGCTTGACCAGCGTGTTGAGGAGTTGGCGGGAATCCATCGGCTTGCCCCGCTGCGGTTTACCACGATAGAACGCCCACAGACGTTCCGGGTAGAGCTGAACCTCCACTGGCGTGGAAATCTGATTATTACGGGGGTCCAGATCAAGGCTGATCCTGGTGACTTCCCCCACGGTCACGCCGCGCAGGTCCACAGGGGCTCCCGTGAGCAGACCGCGCACCGATTCCATGAATACCAGGTTATAGGTCTCGACGACTGCATTCAGACGTTTCATGGCTTCATCCTTGTTGGCAAACAGGGTGAAGGTGCTGTTGGGGCGGGCAGGTTGGGAGTTCCCAAGGCTCTCCGGCGATAGAAAGGAGATGCCGCCCAGCAGGATTGAAACCATGGATTCCGTGTTGACCTTTACACCATTGGCATCAATGGTGAAGTCGATGCCGCTGGCATGCCAGAAGAGAGTATTGGCCTTTACGTGCTGGTCGTAGGGGTCACGTATAAAGACCTTGAGCGACACACCCCTTCCGTCCTTATCCAGTTCGTAGGAAATCACTTCCCCCACCTGAATGCCGCGGTAGAAAATCGGAGAGGTGATGTCAAGTGAGCCGATGGCCAAGGCGTGCAGGACAAACTGACGGCCCGGTTCATCAATGGCAATCACCGGCGGTCCCTCCATCCCCTTGAATTCATACTGCGACTGTCTTGATATGCCGGCATCCGCACCGATGTAGGAGCCCTCCATAAGGGTCCCGAGCCCGGAAATGCTATTACGGGAAATCCGGGCGCGTACGACCCAAAAACGGGTATCCTCCATCAGCAACCAGCCGGCATCTTTGAATATTTCTGCGGTTACGAGCACTTGCGAACGGTCCTTGGCAATGGTAACGGCCTTTACCTCTCCGATCTGCACATTCTTGTACTTGATCTTGGTCTGGCCCGCTTCAATGCCTTCACCGCTCTTGAAGGTGATGGTGATGACCGGTCCGCGATCCAGGCAGGATTTGACCGCCAGAGAAGCGACGATAATCATCGTGATGACCGGGATGATCCACACTAACTGTGAGAAACGTCCCCGTTCGCTGATGGCATCGGGAATTTGCGATAAATCAGGTAATTGACTCGTCTCGTTCATAATTTGTACCCTTTTCGTAGTGGATCCCATATCAGGCGTGGGTCGAAATTCATGGCCGCAACCATGGACAGCACTACGACTGCGCCAAAGGCTATTGCCCCGGCGCCGGCCTTGACCGTTGCCAGTGACCGGATATGCACCAGTGCAGCCAGAAGCGTAACTACATAGATATCCAGCATTGACCAGCGACCAACCAGTTCAATCCAGCGGTAGAGCCGGGCCCGCTGCACCGGCCATAAGGTTGAGCGGCGTTGTACCGAAAATAGCAGCAGGGTGAGCGCAAGCATCTTGAACAACGGCACAACAATACTGGCGACGAATATGATAGCGGCAATCCCCCAGAAGCCGGTTTTCCACAGGTGGAGCACCCCGCTCATGATGGTGTCCTCCCGGTAGTTGAACAAAGTCCCGGTTTCCATGATCGGCAGCAGGTTGGCGGGAACGTAAAGGATATAAGCGGCGATAAGCAGTGCCCAGCAGTAACCCACACTGTTTGGTTTGCGGGAATGGACACGGGTGTGGCACCGAGGGCAGTGTGCCGGACCGTCCACCTTATCCAGCCTCGACAGCAGTCCGCAGACGTGACAGGAACAAAGACCTAACCCGGCGGCGGTCAGCTCTTGTCTCATACGGCAACCTCCTCGACAGGCTTGCTGTCCAGATGAGCCCACACGTCGCGGGGATCAAACGATACCGCAATAGCGGAAAACAACAGGGTCAGGCCCCCGAAGGACCAAAAGGCTACCCCGGGGATGATGGTGGCTGAATCGAGTAATTTTACCAGCGCTACGAGCACTCCCAGCATGAACACCTCGATCATGCCCCACGGCTTGATACTCTGCAAAATGCGCAGGATCAGAGTGATCCCCGGGGGTATCCAGCGCAGGCGGATCGGCAACAGGAGATAGATCATCATGGTGAGTTCAAGGGCGGGGGCCAGAATTGTCGTTACAAAAACCAGGCACGAGATTATTCGCATTTCCTGGTTCCAGAGGGAGCGCACCGCGCCATACAGGTTCGTGGCGTTGCTGGTTCCCTGGATTTCGATCCCCAGGATGGGGTAAACGTTGGCAATGATGAAGAGCGTGGCGGCGGTCAGGCTAAAAACGAGGGTGCGATTCAGGCTGTCGGGTGTGCTGCGGTAGAGCGGCGCACCGCAACAGCGGCAACAAGCCACCCCGTTTGGAGAAATCGGAATCTCCCGCAGAAGCAGATCGCACTCGCGGCAGGCTATGAGTGGTTTGGTTTGATAAGACATTGTTTTCTCATATTACAATTATGGTTGAAAAAATAAAACACCTCCCGACAACCGTTAATACACAGATTGTTGAATGCAATTGTTTTGCTGAACACTGACTGCTGACGGCCGGATAAAATCAGGCCTCCAGCAGTTTTGTCTCCTCCCGCAGATACGGGATGGCCAGGGCCATCTTTTTCAATGCCTGTTTTTCTATCTGCCTTGCCCGCTCCCGGGTAACATGAAAGTGATCCCCCACCTCCTGCAGGGTTAGCGGATTATCGGCCATGACCCGATTGCGGATAATGAAGCTCTCCTTATCATTGAGCTTGGCAAGGGCCCCGGCTATGTTGCGCTGAACTATGGCCGTCTCCTCCTGCCGGATAAAGGACGTTTCCTGATCCTCGCCTTTATCGGCCAGATAATCCATGTGGGTTGACTCTCCCTCGTCATTGACGGCCGTGCTAAGCGAAAGATCGCGGTTTCCCATCCTTGTTTCCATCTCCGCAATCTCTTCCGCCTTGACCCCCAGCGATTCCGCTATCTCTGAAAATTCCGCGTGCTTCTCGGAAAGGTTTTCGAGCTTTTTTCTTGCCTGAGCGAGCTTGAAAAAGAGCTTCCGCTGGGTCTGGGTCGTGCCGATCTTTACCAAACTCCATGATTTTATTAGATAATTCTGGATATAGGCGCGTATCCACCAGACAGCATAGGAAATCAACCGGTACCCCTTGTAGGGATCGAACTTCTTTACGGCATGCATCAGGCCGATGTTGCCTTCCTGAACAAGATCGGGAAGTTTCATCCCGTAATTCCGGTATTCATGGGCAATCTTGACCACAAAGCGCAGATTCGAGACAACGAGTTTTTCCGCTGCCTCCATATCATTGTATTTTTTGAACCTGACGGCGAGCTCGAACTCCTCTTCCGCGGTCAGGAGGGGGAACCGATTTATTTCCGAAATATAAACATCAAGCGTCCCCGTGACAGCCGGAACATACAAAGCAGATCCTCCTGCAATTTAATCAAGTCAATCACCCGGCCCTGCCCGGCCTGCCGAACAGCCACTACCCGGGCATGGTCTTCTTTTGCAACATTTATCCCGGAATATCAAGTCCAAATACACTTGTTTCAATGACGTCGTGAACATCTATTGGAACGCCCCTGTCCGGAAAAGTTCCCGGCGATTGTAATTTCATCAAATCGGGTGTATGGTTCCCCAAACTCAGGATGCGGTTATCACTATGGCACGTCCACCATTGATAGAGGAGGGTTGGTAAGATATGGCAACGCAACGCAAACAAGAGATACAAACGAAACAGGAGACAAGAACCGCAACGATTGAAATGGCGGCCCGTCTATTTTTCACCGGCTTCGTCTGCCTCTGCATCGGGCTGGGAATCGGCTATCTCTTCGGCAAGCAATCCGCCGGAATAGGCGCCCCCGGCGCATCAATGCCGTCCCAGGCGCAGACGTCCTCCCCGTCCCAGAGTCAACCGCCCCTGCAGAATCCGGCCGTTGCCGCCCAAAAAGAAGCCAGCCTTCGGGCTTTACTAATGGCCAACCCGAAAAATCTCGATGCGCTGATCCAGCTCGGCAATCTCTACTACGATCAGGGACAGCACCAGCAGGCTGTCGAGTGGTACGGCAAAGCGCTGGAGATCGATCCCCGCAATGTCAACGTGCGCACGGATCGGGGCTCCAGCTATTCAAATATCAATCAGCCCGACGAGGCCATCGCCGAGTTCCAGAAGTCTCTCCAGGTGGATCCGGGTCACGCACAGACCCTCTACAACCTCGGGTTGGTTTACCTGCAGGGCAAAAACAATATCGCGGAAGCAAAGAAGGCCTGGCAAAAACTGCTGGCGGCCAACCCCAATTGGCCCAACCGCGCCGATATCGAACGGCAATTGGCCTCTATGGCGGCCCCCCCTCCCTCCGGAGCCCCGATCGCACCGAAAAAAGCGGGCGCCGCCCGGGGAAAATGAAACTCTCATGAAGGAGCTAATTATGCCCAAATATCTGCAAGTGTTTTCGGATTATGTCTGACCATGGTGCTACTTCAGTACCGGGCGTATTGAAAAGTTGAGAGAAAATTTTGAGATCGAGGTCCAATGGCGGGCATTTCCTCTCCACCCTGAAACCCCGCAGGAGGGGCTTACCGTAGAAGAGCTCTTTGCCGGCAGGAATATCAACATTCCCGCGGCAATGGCCCATTTGCAGAAGGTCGCCAGGGAGTTGGACCTGCCCTGGGGAGAGCGAAAAAAGACCTATAACAGCAGGCTCGCCCAGGAATTGGGCAAATGGGCCGAGATCAAGGGAAAAGGGAATGAATACCACGACGCTGTTTTTCGGGCCTATTTTGGCACTGGTAAAAATATTGCCAAACCGGATGTACTGAGGGAACTGGCAAAAGCGGTGGGGCTTCCCGAAAATGAAGCCGGAGAGGCAATACGAATGAGAACCTTCCGGGAGCCCGTTGATGCCGATTGGGCGCTGGTTGAGCAAATGGGAATATCGTCCGTTCCAACCTTTGCGCTCAATGGCCAGATAGTTGCCGGAGCTCAACCCTATGAGATCCTGGAAAAATTTCTGCTGGAAAACGGAGTTAAACCGAAAGGATAAACCATGCCACTTTTTACCGTTGATCAAAAAGAGTGCCGGCGAGATGGGCTCTGCGTGGCCGAATGTCCGGCAAAAATTATTGAAATCGTTGGGGAAGAAGGATTTCCCACGCCTGTTGACGGAGCCGAAGAGCTTTGCATCCACTGCGGCCATTGCGTTTCCATCTGCCCTCAGGGGGCATTTTCCCTGAAAACAATGTCCCCGCAGGATTGCCTTCCCGTACGAAAAGAGCTGCTGCTCAGCCCGGAACATTGCGAGCATTTTTTGCGCTCCCGCCGATCGATCCGCAATTACAGGAAAAAACGGGCGCCCCGCGCTCTCTTGCAGAAGCTGATCGAAACCGCCCGCTATGCACCCACGGGTCATAACAGCCAATCGGCAAACTGGCTGGTTATTGGAGATGCGGCAGAGGTAAGGCGCCTGGCCGGACTGGTGGCGGACTGGATGCGTTCCCTGCTTGCACAAAGGGCCGAATATGCCCTTTTGATGCACATGGACAGGGTCGTGGACTCCTGGGACAAGGGGAGCGATCGAATCCTGCGGGGCGCGCCCCATCTGATCGTGGCTCACGGGTTAGCGGCCCTGCCCGTCTCCCAGTCATCCTGCTTCATTGCCCTGACTTACCTGGAGCTGGCGGCGCCGTCTCTCGGCCTGGGCACCTGTTGGGCCGGTTATTTTACCGCCGCCGCCAATTTCCATCCCCCCCTGCAAGAGGCCCTGGCCTTGCCGGCTGGTCACCTGCTCTACGGGGCTGTCATGGTCGGTTATCCGCAGTACCGCTATCAGCGAATGCCCCCTCGCAACAAACCCGCAATAACCTGGCGATAAGAAAGAGGCTGCCCTCCATGCTGTACTCGCATTTCTTGCAAATTACGGATGAGAGAAGAAGGCAGGGAATAAACGACTCCGGATAAAGCCAATGAAAGCCGTTATAGTTTACGGTGAAAACTCGCGAGGTTATGATGACGGCAGAAAGGTTATCCATGCCTACCATAAAAGAACTTCTCCAATTGAAGGGGGTGAAAAAGTTACCCGATAAATATGTGGCCGCGCAAAAACAAATAGAACCGTCCCCATTATTTCTCATCGTATTGTTTGCAGCCGCGCTGTTTCTTGTCTGGACCGCCAATACCGACGCTGCCACCCTCTATGAACGGTCCCTGGAAAAGCTCCAGGCAGGAATCGGGAAGGTTTCACCGAATGATTTTACGTTCGTCGTGCTCGGCGACAGCCGGGGTAACGACGACATCTTTAAAAAAGCGCTGGCCCTGGCCAAGACCTATAACCCGCTTTTTATCCTCCATGGTGGCGATTATTCCGACCATGGAAGCGACAGGGAGACCGACCATTTTCTCGCCATGCTCAATGACGACGTCCCCGATGTACCCCTCTTTGTGGTGATCGGCAACCATGAGAACCGGAAGGTGTTTGCGGAAAAAATCGGCCCGGCCAATTTTTCACTCGACTCTGCCAGGCTGAAGCTGAAGGTGATCGCCGTTGACAACGCAAGCTATTCCCTGAAAATCGCGGAACGGAACTATCTGGACAGCCAACTGGCCGCAAAAAGGGAAAACACCTTTGCTGCCATGCATATCCCGCCGAAAACAGAGCGCTGGAGCTGGCATACCTTCAGCGATGGGGCGGCTGAGCTTGGTAATGCCCTTTCTGAAAATGGGATCAGGACGGCATTTTATTTCCATATCCATCTCTACGACCAGGATGAAATCAAGGGCGTTCCCTCCATCATTACCGCCGGGGCCGGCGCACCCCTGATCAGATTCGGCTTTCCCGGGGAAGCGGTCTATCATATCGTTTTGGCACGGGTCAAAAACGGCGTGGTAACGACGGAAATGGTGAAGGTTAATCAATAGGTTGACGCTTTTTGCCGACAGCGTCGTTTATTGCCGGCAGAAGGTTATCGGGAGGAGAAATGAAAAAGCTTTTTTTATTTTTGGCGGCGACGGGAATGGTTTTGGGGATAGCCTTGCCATCTTTCGGCGCTGACGGCGTAAAACCGCTGATCATCGATGTCCGAACCGAAGCCGAATGGAGCGACGGACATATCGAAGGGGCCATCCTGATTCCTTACGAATCGATAGGGGAAAAGATAGGGGCAGTTGCCAAAGACAAGTCCAGTCGTATTTACGTCTATTGTCGAAGCGGCCGGAGGTCGCAAATAGCGAAGGAAACCCTTGAAAAACTCCACTATAAGGATGTCGTGAATCTCGGACCGCTTAAAGACGCAGCCAGTACCATGAAACGCAAGATTGTAAAGTAAAACCTGCAGAGGATTACAAACGGCCCGCGGGCGGGGCGGGTAAACGCGCCGTCTTTGGACCGGGATCGAGAAACGGGGACGACCAAAGAAAAAAACACCCGGCCGCACAAAAATAGAACCGTCCCCTTTATTTTGCGGGGAGGGGGATCCTCGCCTCGCAGGGGACGCCAACCTGGCAGAGGCCGCATCCGGACGTCTCAAAACCAAAACGGGCCCGGATCGATTCTGACGATACGTCGTGAACGTAGGTCGCACATTTTTCCTTGTCATGCCCCTCCCGGGTGATGGCGCCCGCCGGGCAGCGCTCGATGCATTTGCCGCAGCTCCCGTCGACGTAGAAAAGGCAGTGCGCATGGTGGTCGGCGTAGGGCCGCTCCGAAGGGGGGACGGCGATCCGGGCCACGACGGAGCCGCAGCGCATCGCCTTTCCCAAGGGGGTGATCAGGCCGTCGGACAGGCCGAAGGTGCCCAGGCCGGAGGCGAACGCCGCATGCCGCTCCGACCAGGAAGAGGCGAATCCGTAGCGGACCGATGTTTCCCATTTCCAGGCGGGCGCGTTCATCGGCGCGACAGCCTCGTAGCCGGCCTCGCAAAGAACCGCCACAACATGGTCGCGCAGCTTGATGTTGAAGTCTTCCCCATATTTGCGGGACCTTGCCCATCTCTCCGCCGAAACGGCCTTTTCCCGGCTGTTGTCGCGCCGGGTCTTTTTCGTCTGCGGCAGGATCCAACTGATTACAGTCAATTCACCGGGGGCGACCTGCATTCCGGGAAACGTCGCGGCGAAAATCTCCTGCGGGGTCCAGTAGAATGGACCGATATCCTCTTTGAACTTTGGATACAGCGGATCGTCGCCGCAGGAAAAGCCGACGAGCGGCGCCGCCCACGCCGGCTCAAGGACGCCTTCGAACTGAAGGCTGTTCTCGGTGGAGGCCGTGTAGTCGAGGATACGCTCCCGGATCCACGCCGCCGGATCATTCTTTATGTTTGCCGCCTCCGTCATGATGCACCCCCTATCGATTGAGAATCCTTATATCAGAACACCGACCGTCAACAGCAGGTCGCTCCCTTTTTTCCGGAAGACGAGCATCCGGAGTCGGCAGGCCCGCAACACGGCTGATCGGTGCGACCCAGCATGACGTTGATGACGGCTGCCGCACAACCGACTCCGGCCTGCACCGAAATTGCATCGAACGGACAATTCCGGCTGCACGCGCCGCATTCCATGCACGCGTCCCGGTTCCGGATCTCGACATGCCGGCCGTTCATTTGGAACACCGCGTGCGGACATACCTCAAGGCATGTTCCGCAGCCGGTGCATTTTCCCTGATCCAGTTTCAAGGTAACCACATTCTTCAGGTAAATAAGTTGTCCCATTGCCAGACTCCTATGCAATCAAAATTGATGCGATCCACAGGAGCAGGCCGGCCGATCCCATCACTATTTCCGCGGGAAGCGCCCACCGCATTTCCCTGTTGACCCCGGAAGGGGAAGTAAACGTTGATGCCCCGGTAAAATTCATCGCCAGATAGGCCGTTATGGCCGGGATGATCAGCATCCACGCCAGAATGCCCAACCGCCCCGCCCACAGCAACGGATCGTATCCGTGCCGGGAAAGCATCATGACCGCCACGACCGCTCCGAGCGCCAATCCCTTAGTCGAAAATGCCCGTCCGGGAAGATACGGCAAAAGGAGGGGATGGATCACCGCACCCGCCGCGATTGCACTCAGAAAAGCCAAAACCCCAAAAATGCCTTCATCGAGAGCTTTTTCCCAGAAACCGGCGGGTCCGCCGATGCCACCTAAAAGGAAAAGGAGCGGCGCAATGATCACTGCCGGTTTTATGGCTTCTACCAGCTCGACAGGGATCAGTACGGCCCTCTCCTGGAGCGGAAAGGTCTTGAGTCGCATTTTGCTTGTGGCCTTGAAACCGGCATCCATATATTCAGGCAGGTCCTCGGCCCTGATCGGGCCGAAGCGGACGCCGAATCCGGAGAGTTTTTTGACCGTGTGGGCAGCCACCCCCGGCGCCCCCAATTGCGGAAGAATCAAAGACCGGTGACTGACAATCTCCCTCAAGTTACTCGCTTCAATCCTGCCGACCAGTTCCTCCGTGCCGAAGGTCCCCTTCCCGGCGGCGCACCAGACGTTGATTCCCTTCGTGTCAAGCACCAGGAGCCAGAGATCCCGGCCGGGCAGAGAGCTCCGCAGTCCGTCGAAGCTAAGTTTATAATTGGCGCTAACCAGGACGGGCGACTCCCGGTTCGGATTCCCCAGCGCGTACAGCCCCGGATCGACGGTGTAATCCATGCGGCCGACCCCCCAGCGGGCCATGATTGCTCCCCAGTGATCCCCCCCTCGCAACTGCGATGACACCCGGGGCAGGAGGCCGGCCGGCGTTTTCACAGACCCGGTCACGAATCCCTGGTCGAGCCTTGGCAGACTCGGCCCCTTCTTGCCAGTTTGGCCCGGACAGCAGGCAACATCGGGATAGGACGGCAGAACTATGGTCTCTTTCTGTTCACAACAAAGGGGTTGAGCCGTTTGCCTCATTACCAGTTCTCCTTCTGAGCTGCCGGGAATATTAACGATGACTATCCGCCTGAGCGCCCTTGTCCTTATACAGGGATGCCTTCCGGCGGTCAACATTTTCCGCTTTGAGCCATGAAAACAGGCTTTTCTTGACATCCCTTTTGTCCATGTTTAATTTACCGGCACAGTTACGATTTTATAAAAAAGGAGGAAAATTCTCTATGAGATTCGATAAATTTACATTGAAGGTGCAGGAGGCGCTCCAGGAAGCGCAGGGTCTCGCGGCCCAGCATGGCCACCAGGCTGTCGATGTCGAGCATCTGCTCTTTGCCTTTTTGAAGCAGTCCGAGGGAATCGTTCCCGATATCCTTCACAAACTGGGGGCAAACGTCCGGGAAATTGAGGAAGAGATTCAAAAGGTATTTGATAAAACTGCCCGAGTAGAGGGTACCGCGGCGGGGCAAACCTACCTCTCGCCCCGGCTGAACCGCATTCTGGATGCCGCCCTCGGCGAGGCAGCGCGCCTGAAAGACGAGTATGTCAGCGCCGAACATGTCCTCGTGGCGATGGCCGATGAAAAAGGGGCGCCGCTTGCAAAATTGTTTGCGGCACACGGCATCACGAAGGATGCGATTTTCAAGGTTCTCGTCGCTATCCGGGGAAATCAGCGGATCACCGACCCCAATCCGGAAGAGAAATACCAGGCTTTGAAACGGTATGCCCGGGATTTCAACGAGCTGGCCCGCAGCGGCGCCTTTGACCCGGTTATCGGCCGGGATGAGGAGATAAGAAGAATCATGCAGGTTCTCTCCCGCCGGACAAAGAACAACCCGGTCCTCATCGGGGAGCCGGGCGTCGGCAAAACGGCGATCGTCGAGGGGCTGGCGCAAAGGATCGTCAACGGCGACGTCCCTGAAAACCTCAAGAACAAACGGGTCATCGGCCTCGATATCGGTTCGCTGATCGCCGGGGCAAAGTACCGGGGTGAATTCGAAGAGCGCCTCAAGGCCGTTCTAAAAGAGGTTTCCACCGCCCAGGGGGAGATCATTCTTTTTATCGACGAGATTCATACAGTCGTAGGCGCCGGGGCCTCGGAAGGAGCAATGGACGCCTCCAACATGCTGAAACCCGCCCTGGCTCGCGGGGAGCTCCGCTGCGTCGGGGCGACGACCCTGAACGAATATCGCAAGTATATTGAAAAGGACCCCGCACTGGAGAGACGGTTCCAGCCGATCGTCGTCAAGGAACCGTCGGTCGAAGACTCGATCGCGATTCTGCGCGGGTTGAAAGAACGCTACGAGGTGCACCACGGGGTAAGAATCAAGGATGCCGCCATTATCGCCGCGGCGACCCTGTCAAACCGGTATATCAGCGACCGCTTCCTGCCGGACAAGGCGGTTGATCTGATTGACGAGGCGGCATCACGCCTGCGGATCGAGCTGGACAGCATGCCCGCGGAGATTGACACCCTCGACCGGCGGATTATCCAGTTGGAAATCGAACGGCAATCGCTGAAAAAGGAAACCGACAAAACCTCCGTCGAAAGGCGGGGAAAGATAGAGAAAGAGCTTGCCGATCTCCGCGAAACGATGGATAAAATGAAACTCCATTGGGCAAGCGAAAAGGAATCGATAAAGAAAATTCAGAACATCAAGGGACAGATTGAGAGTTTCAAGCTCGAGGAGCAAAATGCCCAGCGCGCAGGCGATCTCGCCCGGGCGGCGGAAATACGGTACGGAAAACTCGTCGAATTGAACCGGGAGATGGAACAGGAGAATCTCAAACTGCTCGAGGCTCAGACGGAAAAGCAGATGCTGAAGGAAGAGGTCGATGCGGAGGATGTGGCCTTGGTAGTGGCCACCTGGACGGGAATCCCCCTTTCACGGATGATGGAGGGAGACGTCCAGAAGCTCCTCCAGATGGAGGAGCGACTCTCGAAACGGGTTATCGGGCAGCAGGAAGGGATCGCCGCCGTTTCCAGCGCTCTGCGCCGGGCTCGTTCCGGACTTCAGGATCCGAACCGGCCGATCGGTTCTTTTATCTTTCTCGGCCCGACCGGGGTCGGGAAAACCGAGCTGGCCAAGGCCCTCGCGGAATTCATGTTTGACAGCGAAGGAGCAATGATCCGGATCGACATGTCGGAATTCATGGAGAAACACTCGGTAGCCCGACTGATCGGCGCCCCTCCGGGATACGTCGGCTATGACGAAGGGGGATTTTTAACCGAGGCGGTCCGCAGGAAGCCTTACTGTGTACTTTTGTTCGACGAGATCGAAAAGGCGCACCCGGATGTATTCAACATCCTCCTGCAGATTCTCGACGACGGACGTCTGACGGACGGCCATGGCCGCACGGTTGACTTCAAAAACACGATTGCGATCATGACCTCGAATATCGGCGGCAGCGCGATCCAGGATCCGCTGCTGTCGGAAGAGGAAAAGACAGACAGGACCATGGAGACCCTTCGGGCAACCTTCCGGCCGGAATTTCTGAACAGAATCGATGATATCATCATTTTCCATTCCCTGAGGATGGAGGACATCGAGCGGATCATCGACATCCAGCTTGGCCTGATCAGAACCCGCCTTCAGGAACGGAAAATAACGGTTGAATTGACAGAAAAGGCAAAAGATTATATAGCGCGCCAAGGTTACAGTCCGGTGTACGGCGCCCGGCCCCTGAAACGAGTTCTGCAGAAGGAGATTCTCGACCGCCTGGCAATGGAACTCCTGGAAGGAAAGTTCGCCGAGGGAGACGGGATCGTGATAGACTACGATGACGTCCGCATTGGGCTGCGAAAAAACAACATCTGAACAAACAATAATAAAAGCTATCCGGTGCGTTATGACCGCTTAAAGGAGAAGAAATTATGAACATGCTTAAAACGGGATTGCTGCTCGGCCTGCTGACCGGAATACTGATGTTTATCGGCGGCCTGTTCGGGGGACAGCAGGGTGTTTTTATTGCGTTTATTTTCGCCACAGTGATGAACTTCGGAAGCTATTGGTTTTCCGACAAGATCGTTTTGCGGATGTACCACGCCCGGGAGGCATCGGAACATGAGGCCCCCGAACTGTACAATCTGGTCAGGAATCTCGCCCTCCGGGCACAGTTGCCGATGCCCCGGGTCTATATCGTTCCCGAGGAAACGCCGAACGCCTTTGCGACGGGAAGAAATGAACACCACGCCGTCGTCGCCGTTACCGAGGGAATCCTCCGGGTGCTCAAAAATGATGAGCTGGAAGGGGTTTTGGCCCACGAACTGACCCATATCAAAAACAAGGATATCCTCATCGGCTCAATTGCGGCGACAATGGCCGGGGCAATCGTCATGCTGGCGCACATGGCGCAATGGGCTGCAATTTTCGGAGGCGGCCGGAGCGACGACGATGAGGGGGGAAGCAACATCGTCGGCCTGATCCTGATGGCGGTTCTCGCCCCGCTTGCCGCCACGCTGATCCAGATGGCGATCTCCCGGTCACGGGAATATCTTGCCGATGAGGGAGGTGCAAATATCTCCGGTAAACCTTACAGCCTGGCTGCCGCCCTCGGCAAGCTTGCCGGCGCCGCGCAGGCGATTCCCTTGGAGGCGAACCCGTCTACCGCCCATCTGTTTATCGTCAATCCGCTGACCGGCAAGTCGTTTGCGAATCTCTTCAGCACCCATCCGCCGATAGAGGAACGAATTGCCCGGCTTCGCGGAATGCGGACGATGTAAGGACAAAAGTTAATAGTTAATAGTTAATAGTTGGCAGTTAGGGCCAAAATAAATATTGGGGAGGTTTCATGGAAGAGGAAAAAAATGACAAGGGTTTTGTTGTAAAGGACCGCCGTCTGTTTGACGAAACAGGAGATGTGAGGGCAGAAGCGGCAAAAAAGGCTGAAGAGAAGGCGGCCGGGAACCTTGGAGAAGATGCGCATCCGGCGCCGCCCCCTGAAGATGAGGCAACAGAGGGGGATTACGGCCAGCTCCCCGAAATGAATTTCGCCGGGTTCATCTATTCCCTCGCCACAACGGCCTTTTACCACTTCGGCGATTTCCCCGATCCGTCAACAAACAAAACTGCCCGAAATCTCGTCGCGGCCAAACAGACGATCGACATTCTCAGTATGCTGAAAGAGAAGACCGAGGGCAATCTTGAACGGGACGAAAAAAAGATGCTGGAAGATGTCCTGTACGAGTTGCGGATGCGCTATGTAAAGGAAGCCGAAGGCAAGTGATATCAAAAAAAGCGCCGGCCAAGATAAATCTCTACCTGAGGGTAGTCAAAAAACGTGACGACGGCTACCATGACATCATCTCACTGATGCAGTTAATCAGTCTTTACGATGAGATGACTTTTGTTCAGACCAATTCCGGCATAACGGTCAAATGCCCGGGAAGCA
>Ga0208373_1002294_pt1 | contig 21738 bp, 27 predicted proteins | sample RifOxyC2_FD_184036 | JGI IMG/M metagenome (GOLD analysis project Ga0208373, IMG submission 184036) | Soil microbial communities from Rifle, Colorado - Rifle Oxygen_injection C2 (SPAdes) | ecosystem: Environmental > Terrestrial > Deep subsurface > Rock core/Sediment | place: Rifle, Colorado... | reverse complement strand
TGCAAACCTTTCTTCAAAAGACAAATGACGATATTTCTTTTTCATGACAATTAAAATTAAATTTTTGCTAAAAACTAATTATAACTGTCCTACTTCAAAGGTATCTGGGGGGGTATTTTGATTTTTATCTTGATTTACAAGGAGAAAATGAAATGACGAGACAGTGGTCGCCGATCGATATGCACGGGCTTACGTTCACCGACATGGTGCATCTTCTGCCCTCGTTCGTCCTGTTCATGGACAAACTCGAGCCGTTCTCCGTTAGCAATTATTTGCTTTTCGGATCGGCAGACAACTTGATTCGCCTGACCAACGATTGGCAGGAGAATCTCGCCAAACGCGGCATCGACACCAAGGAAAATAATCCTTGGCTCGTTTTTCCCGAGAATAGTCGGGGGGTTGAAGTGATCAAGAACTTTGAGTTCATGCCACTGGACTGCCGTTCCAAAGAAGAACGGGGCAAATCCGACAAGTGGTATTCAGTTTCGGAAAACTACGATGCGGGTGAGCTTACCTGCAAAGAGCAGGAGGAATATTACATCCAACTGCGATTCCTACCGACCGAGGACACTCTGTATCCCGAGGACTCGCCGTGGGTCATGGCCGATTTCATCGTGAAGGGCAAGGTCGCCGACATCGTATCGGTTCTGGGCGAGTGGCAGAAAATGCTTCTCGAACAGGAAGACCCTAGTCAGACCTACAGAGACGGTTTCGTCCAATTCCTGGAGACGAACGGCCTCACAGTCATTCGTGACTTCCGTACCTGCACCCTGGACGCTCAGCTTCCAGAAGGATGCAAGGCAACCGTCGGCACGGTGACTATTCTCGCTTGATTTCCATTGGGCCAGACGCGCAAACGCGTCTGGCCCTCTCACCAGAGCATTCAAAATTTGAGTGTTGCGGTGGGAGAAATTAATTTCCCAGAAAGGAGTTCTTTGTGAAAAAGCTGAGGGAATTTTTTGAAGCATTAAGCCAATGGATCCAGTTGATTTGCTTAATCGTATACATCGTGGTTATGTTTATCTTGATCCTGAAGATTTTGGAGCCGATGTCCATGGCCATCACCTTCATGATCGCGGCTATACTCACGATTCACACTTTCGGTCGCAAGCTTCTGGTCACCGGGGCATTCGTGGGAATCTTTCTTTACGTCCTATCCTGGCCAGTCACTGGCAAGTATGGGTTGTGCATCGGACTCTCCGTCTGGGCCACAGGGTTCTTCCTCTGGTTCTGGGCAGTCTACCAATCATTCAAGTCCATTCCTCAGAGAATCAGCTGATTCTTTACGCACCCGCTCCCATGCCCCTCTCCCCACTTCGCCGCCTGCTCGCTCCGCGAGTCAGGCGGCTTTTTCTTGTCCGCCGTAGCTATAGCGAAGGAGGGTTATTTAAATTGTGGATAATGCCATTGACTTTTCATTCGGATTGACTATACTGGTAATGACTTTAAAAAGTCATTAGTCTATAGCTTGGGGGCTCCGCAAGGGGTCCCTTTTGCATTTAATGCTTATGTAGCCAGTTCTCTGCGATAACAGATAAACTCCTTGATTTTTTGAATATCGAATATGAACAGACCTTCTGAACGAAGTCTATTAAGTTCCTTTGACACTCTTCTGGCTGTAGCAAAAAGTATTACTCTCTTCTTGTCCGCTAGCAGTTGCTTTAACGGTTCTTCAAAATCGCTGTCGCCACTCCAGAGAATGAAATTATCGAGACTATCGGTGTCAAAATCTCTGAGCATATCCCTACCGATTTCCACATCGAAATTAGATTTCAAGTCTATTATGTGAAATATACCTTGTTGATTGAGCGACTTGAGCTCCTTATTTAACATCTGTATTGTTTCTATTCTAAATTTTGCCAACAAAGGCTGGCGTATAAATTCCTTAAGCAATTCTGTGGAGTCATTAGGGACACTGGATGCATCAATTGAGATTTTCATTATCTTAACTGGTTTAGTTTTGACTATATACCCGAGCTCTCCCGCTTGTTTTATTATTGTCTCAGATTGTTCCTTGCCTTTCAGGGTGCCTTGATAAAATTTAATTTCATTTACAGTATCAAATGAATCCAAAAATTGTTTAAGACGTTTCAAATCCACATGCCACCCAAGTTTTTGTGACCAAGGTCTTACATTTGCGTAATCGATGTATATATTTGTCCTTTTGTTGAAAATTGCTTCCATTTCAGCGATCCTTTTTGGATATATTTCTGCCAGTTTTAATATTCTTTGAGTCTTTGGATTAAACATTTTATTTATGTTGATTATAGCAAATAAAAACAAAATAATTCATATCACATTTTTCCACAGGCATTGCAAAGATCATGGTACATTACTAAATACCGGTGACTTTTCAGTTTGGCTTGCTATACTATAGATAATACCCACGAAAAAGACCCTTGCAGAGTTAGTCTCTGCCGGGGGCTTTTTTATTTATACCAAGTTCCAACAAAGATCTCTGATCATTTAAGTAAGAAATTTTTGCTTCAGTTCTTTTAAGTAATATGGAGCATTTGTCTTTTTGATGTGGGGACAAAATAGTTTCAATTTCTTCCCCCTCGTCACATCTGCCTCCTGGCGTAGTCCAAAAATCCCCATCTACAAAATGCTTAGCCTCATAATTTCTCAACTCAAGCAAAACTTTCCCATCTCTTACAAAAATTCCAGCGGTGCATATTGGAGATTGCTTCATCCCCCAAGTTTATTCCAGTTTTACCAAAAAGAAAAGCGGCCACTTTCTCCGAAGTGGCCGCTGAAATTGGAGCAAATCCTCTCACTCAATTTTTCCGGTTGTCCAATCGTCGTAGAGAATATCGAGTCGGAGTTTCATCTCGACAATCCTCTCAATAACTAACGGGTCGATAACGCCAGTGATGGAGGCTTTGATTTCGGCTGCTTTCGTCTCTTTCTCAATCTCATCTGCGAGTTTGATAATTTGAGGTGGCCGGTATGCTTTGCTTGCCAACCCCATCATCCTTGTAACCTCTAATGTTGTTAAGCTACGAAATATCATATCTGTCTCCTTGTTAACAATCTCCGCCACTATTTAATCATAAATTAATGAAATAGCAAATTGACAAAGGGTGTCTAGCCCAACATAATTAAACATAGGAGGTCTCAGATGACAGTTGGGACAGTTGTTCATTTTTTTGATCCGAATCGACCTCGGGAAGGATTCATAAGGGAGTTGGTGGATTGCTTCCTTAACCTTTCTGAAGAAGAGGCGGGGCGGATTTCAGTTGGTGACCGAATCTGGATGTGGGCGAGCAAGGTCTCGGGTAGTGACAAATTAAGGTCAGCAATGTCACTTGTCGAAATCACTGACTGCATCAAAAGCTACGAGTATAAGTGGCAGTGTGGCCCCTTCACTGGAACGTTGAATGGAAAGGGTATGGTCTTTAATATCCAAATCACTGATGATGCCCGACTCGAGGCGTTCCGCGACAAATACCCCGACAGGTTTGGGTTCATTGAACAGATGGCACTAGTTGCCTAAGGGCCGAGCATTTTTCCTACCAAAGGTATGCTCGGCCCATTTTAATTAGTTTTTTCTTTTGTCTTCCAATTGATTTCAAATGAGATGGAATATTTACCAGGGATATTCCATTTGGAAAACCTGAGCCAAAATAGCTGAAATTTATTTTCTGCTATTCTCCCCAACCCAAACCTATTCAATGTAAGTTCAATATCAATAACCATATTAAAAATTCAAAAAAGTAATCGTAATCTGGAGGACGGTCGCAAACGACACCCAAAGTAGATAAGGCACTTGGGCATAAGCAATTAGTCGCGAGTGTTTCCAAATGGCGGCAATCGCCCAGACGAGCGTCAGCCACACAAGCAATATATCAACCATCGCCAGCAAATTATTTTGCAAACCAAACTGAATCGGAGTAAAAGCAAAATTAAAAACTAAGTTCAAAATAAATGGCATCACGACCGCAACCCCAACTTCCTTTTTATAATATTTATAAAAGACACTTCCAAATGAAATCGCAATCAGAATATAAAGCCCCGTCCACACCGGCCCAAAAATCCATGCCGGCGGCGCCCACTCCGGCCTTATAAGTTGTGAATACCAATTGTATGAATTACTCATTTACTCAATTATACCATTTTAAAGTCAGGGAGTTTATTAAAGTGGCTCATATTCTCGTACCGATGTTTCCTCGGGTCGGTAAAAAACAAGCTCATAGTTAAGAGTCTTTTTTTCTTTGGCTACCACCCACGGCGTATCTTTGTGCGAAAGTTCTGATAGTTGCTTGGCGGTGAAATACCCCAACCTCTCTATCTCATCATCGATGTGCTTAAGCTCTTGCCCATTAAATATAGACACATTGGCCTCTTTAGTTGCTATGTATTTGGTCTGATCATGGTCAAAATACTTACTTTTAACCTCCACTAATTCACCAGCCGATTGCATTTGTTTTACAATTTTAGCAAAGGAAATAGGAGTTGGGCCAAAAGTATTTTTGATATATGTAGCCCCAATAAGTTGCTCCTCAAATTTTTCATAATAATCAAAATCAATAAAATATAGCAATTTGTAAATAGCAGTTTGACCGATATTTGGCTTGTTCCCAATTTTATTCAAAATATAAAGCAAAACCTCCTTAAATTTTTTGACATTTTCTTTGGGAATTTCTCTCATTTCAACTTTGTCTGAAATGGTTTCAGTCTTTTTTGATTCATTCTTTTCAAAATCATTTTGGCTCATATTAAACAAGCTAGCCAAAGTACTTTTTTGCTGTTCGGTCGGCTTCAAAATCCCCTTTTCAAGTTTGACAAAAGTGGGTCGCGAAATACCCAAACTCTCAGCCATCGCTCCTTGTGAGAGCCCTATAATTTTGCGTTTATTTTGTATCCATGTAGCCATATCTACATTCTATCACTTTCCCCTATGTTTACAAGTTTACTGTGGATAGTGTAAATATGTAAACCTTCCTTTCAAACCCCTTGACTCTTCATTCATATTTATGCATTATGACAACAGACGGAATTAAAAAAAGAAAGGGTTATCATGTATGAGAATGAAGCGAGGCTGCCGTTCTTTGTAAGCAAAGAAGAGTACGCGCAAATGGTAGGTTGTTGGCATTCTATTCGTAGGGTGTTGGTTTCCGACGATCTCAACGAGGAGATGCTTACACATACCCGTTTGGAACTCCTCAAGTTGGATTTTGTAAACAACGAGCCCATTACTCTGATTATTCAAAGTGGAGGAGGCACGGTCATCCCAACCTATCAACTCGAAGATGTGATTCAGGGATTGAACTCTCCCGTTGACGCACTAGTCATGGGTGATTGCGCTTCAATGGCAGTTGATCTACTGCAAATGTGTCGGCGTAGGCTCATGCTACCCTCGGCTCGCCTGCTGATTCATTACATCAGATACAGACAGCGGTGGATTTGTGACGACTTCGATCAGTTGGATATTGACTTCAAGTATTTCCGCGAGAGGAACGAGGAGATTGCGATGCGCCGGCTCGATCTTTATATGAAGAGAACGGGCCTTCCCCGTGAAAAGATCACTGAGATCTTCAGACACGGCGAAATCCATGAAGCGTACTTTTCCGCCCAGCAGGCGTTGAAGCTCTGTCTGGTTGACGAAATTGTCACCGACTTCAAGTTCTTCCCACGCAAAAATTAGTTCAAGATAGTAGTCCTTGTGCTACCCGCCCCTCTTTTAGCCGCCTGCTCGCTCCGCGAGTCAGGCGGCTCTTTTTTTAGAATTACTTTTTCTTGCCCGCCGTAGCCAAAGCGAAGGAGGGTTATTTAAAATTATATTTAAATATTAACGACTAAATGAAAATAAAAAGAGCCCAGTACTTCCTTACGGTTATACGAGGCTCATTGTCTTGTTGAAAAGACGGTTCACTGTTCCTTCTGAAGGATTTCAGCAATGGTCCTAATACACATATCAGCTTCAGGAGAATGATTCTTTGTTAATCTGAAGACCAGTGCCCAATCCTTCACCGTGGTGGCCAGAGCAAATGCCCTTTCAAAGTTTCGCTTCCGGAGTTGTTCGGAGCAACATTTCCCCAAAATGTTAAGGCACTCTCTGACTGTGGTTACCGAATCAATCTTCGGCGTCATGATGGTGTCAATCTTCATCTGAGTTTTTTGTCGAAGCTCTGGTGAACCAGTGTTGTTCATAATCCCCAAACACTCCTCCACCGTAGTCGCCACTTCAAGCTTTGAACTCAGAATCGTTTCAATCCTTTCAACAGCTTTCTCTCGAATCGCTGTCGGGCAAGATTGCCTTATGACTCTTCGACACTCTTCCACAGTTTTGGCCAAGGTCAGGGCTTTTTCCAATGCCCCCTCTCGCAATCCCCCATGGCTACTTTTGGAGATATCGAAACACTCATTCATCGTAGTTGCCGTTTCAAGTTGCGAAGCTAGGAGCGCTTCAATCTTCTCAACAGCCTTTTTTCGAATCGCTTCTGAATGGCTACTGTCGTAAATAAGCCCATACTCATCCACTGTGTTGGCCAGAGTCAGGGCTTTTTCCAAAGCCTCAATCTCGCCTTTTTCTGATTCCTCATTGTTGTAAACCTCTATGCACTCATCCACCGTGGTGGCCTTTTCCAATTCGTCCTTCCATTTGACATTCTCTTCCTCTGATTCGGGTACACCCAGAACCGTTCGGATTTGAGGGAGATGGTAATGTCCCAAAATCCCAGCAATCGAACTTACCAACGTTTCATTATCCATAGCTATTGCCACTCCTTTTACTAAATCTGATAAATTTATATCAGATTAAGCAATTTTGTCAAATTATAAAAGCAAGTTCAATAGTCCAACCTTTTTTAGAATTACTTTTTCTTGCCCGTCGTAGCTTTCTTTGATTCGCCGTAGCCTTGTGCGAAGGTGGTAGCGTAGGAGGGTTTTTACAGTCTTTACTTCTTTGAAATTAGGTTAAGAACAAGCTTAACGACTTTTTCTTTATGCGTTGGGTCACTCTCAGCGACCATGATTGTGAGCGCAGTCAGGGCAGAAGGTGTGAGTCGCGATACATCCAAAATATTTGCTTGTTGCAAAAACCAGACGAAAGCAAAAGCTCCGCTCCTTTTATTACCATCTACAAATGGATGATTTTTAACCATAAAATACAAAAGATGCACCGCTTTTTCTTCAGCGCTCGGGTAGAGCTCCTTGCCTCCAAAGGTTTGCATCACATTACCGACAATTCCTAATATGCTTCCACTGTTTCTCTCTGTTCCAAAAATTTCAGTCGCCTCTTCTTTCTGCAACAAATTTTGTTTTAGTTTAGTAAGGTTATTTATGATTTTATCAGCCGTTAGTTCAACTTTTTTCTTTGTAAGTTTTCCTTTTGGTAGAGCCTCTTTGTCATAAGCGTCAAGTGAGAGCCAAGTGTCAGCAAAAAGAGAGACGAGTTCAACCACATCTTTTGATTCAGTGGCTGATCCAGCTGGTAAAAGTTTTTTGATATCTTGGACGACACTCTGAAATCTTTCATAATTTTTTGCAATACGACTTTTGTTTATTACATATCCGTCTACAATATAATTTCGTAATGTTTTTGTGGCCCACTTACGAAAATCTATTGCTCTTTTTGAATTTGTTCTGTATCCAACAGCCAAAATCATATCTAGTGAATAAAAAGATATCGGTTTATCTGAATTTGCAATGTGCATTTTTTGCACATTGCTTTTCACATCAACCTCACCTGATTTTATAAGATTATTTATATGTTTTGTTGCAACAGTCCTATCAATATCAAAAACTTCAGCGATTTGCGCCTGTGTTGCCCAGATAGTTTCCTTACCAAAATCTCCTCGAAGCTCAATAGCGCCAGATTTTGATTGATATATAACAACTTCTTTTATGTTTTTCTTATTCTTTTTCACTCCTAATTTATACCACACTTTTCTTCCAACCCAGCTACTAGCTACTAGCTACTGACTACTACTTTTTCCTATTAGGCTTAATTAAAATTTTTTGTTTTATTTTCTTAAATCTCAATACTTTTTTACCATTCTTTAAAATAGCTTCCAAAAACATTTTCTTAGGTCTAGCCCACATCCCCCCATCTTCCAGATGCATATAAACTACCATAGGCTCCAAAGTCTCCGAGTGTAGTGCTTCACAAATCACCCTCACCTTCGTCCCCTTATAATGTTCATACATTCCTCCAATTTCCAATTTTGTCATATGATTTAGCGAAATCATGTCGCACGATACCGTCATTTGGAGTGCGACTCATCCGCTTTTATTATAATCCTATAATTATTTTATTAACTCAAAATCAATCATTTTTACAATGGTATCTGGATTAACTTTCTCTCCATAATATTTTCGATATGTCTCATACATTTTCTCCTCACTTTCATATTTTTCGTGCCCTTCAAAATCACTGTCTTGTAGATCTTTGAGTTTCTTTTCTTCAACTTTGATTATTACAGCCTTCCCAAAATTCTTTCCTGTTTCCCATTCTTGGATTTCAAACTCATCATTTAAAGATAGATTTTTATCGTCAAATAGTCTCCAAGTAGAATTTTTCTTTCCGGAGAGAATGAGTGGTATTAGATGTGACCTGAATTTAATAGTCTTCATAAATTTATTTTATCACTTCATATTCCCAACCTGGTCGCCAAGCTTTTGTTTTTCTCCAGTCCTCGGAGAGTGCTTGCTTCCATGTTTTATTATTTAGTAATACTTCCAAAGCAATTTGTGGAGCTTTATGCGCAACTATAGCAACATGTTTTCCATCATAATTTTGTTTCAAAAATTCCAAGAAATCCGCAACACGAGCCTTAACATCTTCATAACTCTCTCCATTTGGAAATGGCTTTTCAAGACATTCGTCTTCCTGCATTGATTCTACAATATCAGAAGAGGCACCGTTCAAGTCGCCATAATTACATTCTCGCAATCTTGCGTCTGGAATAATTTCGTATTCACCTTCCCAAGTCAGTTTGGCTGACTGCTGTGCTCTTATCAAATCTGAACAAAAAACCACATCAAAATGCTTATCTTTCGTTTGATCTTTTAAATCTGCCGACTGCTTGCGTCCAAGTTCAGACAATTCAACATCCTTCCAACCAGAAGAAATATGTTGTTCGTTGTCCGTAGTTGTGCCATGTACGAAATATGTAATTTTTATAGACATAATATTTTATTTAAACATTGGTAAACCGCCAAATATAATTTTTGATAGGGTAAAACCCATCAATGTTAATATAACTGAAATCAAAAATCCTAAAATAATTATGCCCAAGCCAAATCCAAAACCAAATTTAAAACCAGACCAAACGCCAAAATCTAATTTTTGTTTATTTTCTTCCATATTTTCTTTGTTATTTATAATAGGTTTCTCTGTATTATCATTCTTAACCATCCTCTTTGAAACAGTCATATTTACAATAACAATTATAATGAGAAATAATCCTACTATTATCAAAATGCCACCGTAGTTCATATATTTATTTTAAATTATATCGTCTTAATATTTTTAACACCAACTTCAGCAAGATATGGGAATTGAAGCTCAAGTATAGCTCGATATTTTCCAATTGGCTTGCCTTTACCCAATTTAATAAGGTGTTCGCCTCTGGATGAGCTTCTGTGGTCTTGCCATATTTTCTTGCTAGCATAAAACCAATTTATCGGAATTTTATTATAATCAACTGGATAAATAATTTTTTTGACAATAAAAGCAGAAGCCTTTGTGTTCTTACCCATAGGATGTGGAATTTCAATTCCTTCGGGAATTTCCTTGTCAATTGTCTCATCAATTGGTAGATAGTAATCACAAAGCATAGGTTCTTTTTTTGTATCTCCGGTACCCACTCCATCAGAACAAAATACTAATACACTATTAGCATTTTTTATTTCTTTAAACCATGCCCCCATAGTCTCTCTGGTCCTACGTTGGAAAGACCAAAGAGTCCAACCGTTTTTGTTAATTTCACCTTGTTTTCTCGTTATAATATCTCCCGGTTTTTCACTTGCATGGTCTCCAAATGGATGCCAAAACCCTATTTCAAATTCAGAATATTTTTCCATAAAATTAATGTTTTTTATATAAATTGATTTTTTGGAGTGATTTTTAAATATTGTCAGAAATTTTATTAGAATCCTTTTCCCACATCCATTCAATATCAATTTCTTTTCTTCTTATCACTTCACCTCGATCTAAATTCATATACACAAGTTCGATTTCTCTTTTTATATTTTCGACATTGTCAAACCATGCAGACGAATTATCGATTTTTGAGCTAAGTTCATTATAAAGTTTCTCAAGATTAAAAAAGAAACTATTTAAATCATCAATACTCGGAATTATAATTTCTTTTGGATCAATTTGAATATTTCTGTGTGCAAAAATGTTATCTCTGGCTTTCTTTAAAGCTTCTATTACTTTCTTATTATCATTAAAAAATTTATTATAAAGAGTCTTGTCAACTTTTTCCAAAGACATTGAATCTGATCTCTTATCGAAAACATGACAAATTAGCATTATAAAGGAAATTAAAAAGGCTCTATCCGTTAAAGTGAAGAACGATCCGGCTTGTTTTTGAATAGCCACATATCTTTCTGCCATTTCCTTAGAAACAACACCGATTGATCTTGCGTGACATATCATTTTCCAACCAGTGTAGTGACTTTTGGCTTCAAAAATATTACCTAGAAAATATTTAATTATCGACTTCTCGTTTTCCATGCATTTTATTATACCACATCAAACCGAAAGAAAACCGAAAGTTATCCACAGTTTATTTGGTATATAAACATAAAGAATTTATAATATATATATGCAAAAAAATTTAACTCCACAAAAAAAGAAAATATTAGATTTTATAAATCTTTATTCAGAAAACAAGGGATACTCCCCTTCTCTAGAGGAAATAAAGAAAAAATTGAAGTTAAAATCTGTTTCCACAGTTCACCAGCACTTAGAGGAAATGAAAAAAACTGGTTACTTAAAGAAAACAAAAAATCAAAAAAGATCAATTGATATTAGAAGTATAACCTCAATGATAAGTATTCCGTTTAAAGGATATATCGCTGCCGGTCAACCATTTGAGGCCGTGGAAGAATTTGAAACGATTACAGTTCCAAGTAACTTGGTATCACGCGGAGAACATTTTGCTCTTGGAGTTAGAGGAGATAGTATGATTGATGAAGGTATTTTTGACGGAGATACTGTAGTAATTAGGAAACAGAGCACTGTCGAAAATGGAGAAACGGCAGTAGCTCTAATAAATGACAACGAGGTAACTCTCAAAAAAATCTATAGAGAAAAAAATAGGATTAGATTACAACCGGCAAACCCCAAACTTAAACCTTTCTTTGTCAAAAGCGTAATCATACAGGGGAAAGTAATCAGTACTTTCAGAAATCTTGAGGAACAAGAAAAGAAAAATGATTTTAAGTTTAATCAATTTCTATGTGGAGATGTTTTAGATATGTTTAAGAAAATACCAGATAACTCTATCCATTTTGCAGTAACATCACCGCCATACAATGTTGGAAAAGATTACGACAACCACAATGACAAAATGAGTCATGAGGAATATTTGGATTGGTTATATAAAGTTTGGATTGAAACAAAAAGAGTTTTAGTAGATGGTGGCCGTTTTGCTATAAATATAGCTCCTACTGGTATACGAGACTTTGTACCAATTCACCATGACTATATTGAACAAATGAAAAAGCTTGGTATGAAATTTCGCACAGAAATTTTGTGGTATAAGCAAACAATGCTAAAACGAACCGCTTGGGGTAGTTTTAAAAGCCCCGCAAATCCCCACATAGTCCCCTCTTGGGAGTATGTTTTGATTTTTACTAAAGGAGATAATCGTCTTGACGGTGATCAAAGAATGGCGGATATTACAAAGGAAGAATTTATGAAATTTTCTGATGGTTTTTGGAAAATACAACCAGAAACAAAAAGAAAGGGTCACCCCGCACCTTTTCCAGAAGAATTGATCTATCGTCTTGTAAAATTCTATTCTTATCGTAGTAATAATATTCTAGATATGTTTGGTGGAACCGGAACTGTTGCAACTATTGCAAAGAGAACAAATAGAAATTTCGTACATATTGATATATCTCCCCAATATTGCAAAATCGCAAAAGATAGAGTGGATAATGAGGGTAGACAAACAAAGCTTTTGATTTAATCTACAATATTGGTATCTATTCCATACTTATCAAACAAATCCAAAACTTCTTTACAAAAATTTATAAGATTTTTATCTTGTGTTTTTATAGCACTTTTATGAAGTTTTATAAAATATCTTTTGCCTAAAGTAGTTTGGCCAAAATTTTTCTTTAAAAAATTATGTTGGGAACAAAGTGTCTGTCCATTTCCGAGAATAGCCTTACCACCCCTATCTTTTGGTTTTACATGATCGGCGTGAATTTCCATACCTTCTTTTGGACCCCTTTCACAAATAATACATCTGTATTTATCTCGCTCAAAGATTGCTTTTTTAGTCTTTTCATCAAAATCTTCAAGATTTCTATTTTTGATATAATTTGGATCATAATGATACACACCCTTGCTGATCTGTATTAAAAAACCATCTTGATAGAGTTTTCTAATTCCACGATCTGGGTCAGCAAATACTTTGCCGGTCTTTTTTTTATATTCCCTCATTACCCGTGGAACAATTTCAAAATGAGGAATATCCCTATTTGGATTTCTCATATAAAATTCAATAAGCAAATCCTTTTGTGATATTTTTTTCTTTTTCATATCCAAACTCTACCACCCCAAACCAAAACTGGCAACACAGTTTGGTACAGGTCATGCTTTTCCCACCATTTTGAAACCCTTACAAAATCATTCGCCTCCACAGGCGAATGATTGATTACCCCCGCCAATAACAGGTTGGGCATTCCCAATATTCATCAAATTTATAGGCCTTGGGCTCCTTTTTCATAACATTAAATTCGTCTCCTCCAAATTTCCATTTCCTCGTTCCAGCTTTGATGGCCTTTGACCATTCCTTGTCTGTGCAGATTGGGATGTCAAAAAAATAATGCCCGCCACGATATGATTTGTCGCTGTAGATGATTACATTAATAGCCTTGCCACATAGTGAGCAAGACTTTACCTCTCGTTTTTTAATTGTTTTCTCCAAATCCTTCAATTTCATACCCAAATTTTACCCCTATTCCTCCGCCTTTTCAATCTTAAAATCATTCCACCGTGTGGTGGAATGATTGGAGAAGGGGTGGGATGTTAAAATTTGTCAGAGCAAGTTGGAAATAATCAGACTGGGGGCTTTTGATAAACTGCAAGATATTTTATAGAGTACAAACTGGCCATCGTAGCGCCGTTCAACGATTCCATTTTTTGCCAGATAAAGTACCAGAAATTGGCTTTGAAACAGTTGTTCCAACTAATTTTTTTTCAAGGAATTTTAGATTTATGTTCATAAAATATTCTTAATGTTATAACTTTGGAACAGAATAGGCTCGAATAATATTAATACTCAAACCCTACCATCTCTCCCCTCATTTTTCAACCCTCCAAATCATTCCGCCCGCCCGCCAGGATAGCCTCAGGCGTTTCGGGCAGGCCGCCACGTAGAATGATTTTAAAAAAATAATTGTAAATAAAAAACAAAAGAGACCTGCGCAAAAGCACAGGTCTCATACTTACTCCACCCATTCGGGAGGGCAATCTTCAATTGGGATTTGGAGGCGTATAAACTCTTCTCTCTCCCACTTGGCTCCAATCGAAGTCTGCCAATCTGGCAAGAAAAATCCCTTTGTGATGTATCCGGATTCAAATATTCTTCTGAGAAACACGTGAAGAATGTCCCAGTTGTATTCATTTTGTCCTTCTGTAAAATTTTCAATCCGAATAATTGCGGGCTGAAAAAAAGGCAAATCGAATACTACGTACCCACTTTCCACCGCCATCTCAATCGCGTGATTGAAGCGCTTCATGTTGGCTTCAAAGCTTCCCAATCCGCCAGTAGTCATGGGGCCGCAAATTTCAATAACCTTGTTCCCGCCCTCGCTGACTCTGCGTAAAAAATTGATTGCCACTTCAGCAAGTTCCTGCATTGAAGAAGCATTTTCTACAGCTCTGATTTCACTTTTGTTCAGGCATACTCCACCATTCATAAAAAGTACTTACGCTCAAATCTGAGCGCCTCCTTTCTTCCGCCCCAAACTCTACCACCATTTCGTCCAAAATTCAACGAAAGATTTTAGTTGCTGCCTAAAACACACAGGGCTACCCTGTGTGTTTTGATATGTGTTGTGCATTTCCTTCATTTTTACGTTATGTCATTGTCAACTATTCTAAAATCTATTGTCAAGTCATTGTCAACTAAATCACAAAAACCCTTATTTTTAGGCATATAATGATTGTTTATAAGGGTAAAGGCGCCCAACCGCGAATGCGGTACGGGCGCCTAATCCGAGTTGTTCTTATTTGGATCCTTCAAGATCTCGAGAGCTTCGGCTTCTGATATCTCACGATAATTGAAGCATTCTCCGCACCAATTGCAATCTTCATCACAACTGTCTCCTCCCCAAGAAAGATAGCCCCCATCACTTAATTTGTTGAGGTGATAACCACTATGACCATAAGGCAAGAGGCATTCACTCTCCCTGTCCTCATCTGTTATTCCATGATGAAAACCGGGAATCAAATAATTACATTTGTTCATTTGTTTCCTCCCCCACCAATCTATCACCCATCCCCCCACTTTTCAATTCCCAATCATTCGCCTCATCAGGCGAATGATTTTGGATTGAATTTTTAGTTTAAAAGTGTAGTATGTTTTATAGAAATTTAGAGAAAGGAGGTACCTAACCGAAGCCGCCATTCACTTGGCGGCTTCATTAATTATTTAAGAATGCATAGGATTGACAACGAGGACTTAAATATGTTAATCTTTTATACAGATGCCAGTACAAACACCTATCCCACCAGCACACCCAAGTGTGCGCGAAGAAGAGACACTTCAGCTTCCGATTCAGCTGGATAAGCTAACACCAGAAGCGGCAAAAAGGATTTATTCGCAAATCAGAGGGCTCTCAGGACCGACTCGTCAAGAGATTGAGAGACTTGCGGGTGTAGTCCAGAAGTAAGTCCTCCCCAACCACGGGCGCTCCCACGAGCGCCCTTTATGTTTTATTTTTTAAATATTTTTCCCCGAAGTTGTTTGTGAAATCCGATAGCAAACCTATGCGCCTCCGCATTTGATAAGAGTATTTGTCCTTCTAAATTTTCAATTTTTAAATCTTTTAATCTTTTAATTCCTATTATATCCCTCGGCTTATGCCTCTCATCCTTAACTACCGACACAACGGGAATATTTATTTTATTTATTCTCAAAACTCTTTCTACCGCCTTCTTTTGAGCAATTCCTCCGTCCACCACAATCAAATTTGGTAATGGCCATTCGCCGTGCTCTAGCCTGCGAGTAAGCACTTCGGAGAGTGCTTTGGTGTCATCAGCCCCAATATTATTTCTGATTTTAAATTTTCTATAATCAGATTTTTTCATTTCTCCGTCCTCCACTACTACCATCGCTCCAACCATATTTGTCCCCGACAAATGGGCGATATCATAACTTTCAATTCTAAATTTAATGTCAAGGTTGAACCTTGACACAGAGCTTTCTTTTATGAGGGCGACATCTTGAATATGGTTCAAAGTAAAAATGGTTTTTTTGATTTTTTGTGCTTTTTCAAATTCCCTACTTTTAGCAAAATCCTTCATCTGTTTTTCCAGATTTTTGATAAGCTTCTTTTTGTTACTTTCAAAAAAGAGAACAATATTCTTAATAGTTTTGGCGTATTCCTCCTGAGATATTGCTCCCACACAAACGCCCGGACAAAGTCCAATTTGATAATTAAAACATCCTCTTTTTGCACCTACTTTGCATTTATCCCTAAAAGGAAACATTTTACGCACAATTTTTAACGCATCCTTAAGTTGTGTGCCATTTGGAAAGGGGCCAAAGGTTCTAACTCTCCCCTTCCCCTCTCTTAAATTAAGAGAGGGGCCGAGCGTAGCGAGAGTGGGTGAGTTATTTTCCCTTTCCAATTCCCTCCCTCGCATCACCAAAACTCTCGGGAAATCCTCCTGAGTTATAACCACATAATTAAAACTTTTGTTATCTTTTTCTTTTGTATTGGCTTCGGGCAAATACTTCTTAATTAAATTCGCTTCCAAAATTATGGCCTCCAAAACCGAATCCGTTTTTATAAATTTAATATCATCAAACTGTCGAATCATTTTTTCGATAAGTGGCCCGCGAGTCTCAGTTATATTGGTATTGAAATAACTCCTCACTCTATCCCGCAGTGAAGTCGCCTTGCCCACATACAAAACTTTCCCGCCTTTCATGAATTTATAAACCCCCGGCTCCCCCGGAAATTTTGATATTTTATGCCTAATTTTATCTAATCTCATATCTCTTATCTCTAATCTCTTATATCTAATCCATTATTTCTTCCTTGAGTGCGCTCTTAAGTGTTTATACAAATATTTCCCCGTGTGCGATTTGGAATTGTTAGCGACATCTTCTGGAGTGCCTTTGGCTATGAGTTCCCCACCACCGTCACCCCCATCAGGCCCAATGTCCAAAATATAATCAGCAGACTTTATAATATCCATATTGTGTTCAATCACCACGACCGTGTTTCCTTTATTTACCAATTTTTGTAAAATCTCAATCAACTTTTTAACATCTTCATAATGAAGTCCGATAGTTGGCTCATCAAGTAAGTAAATTGTTTTTTGCAAATGCGGTCGATAAAGTTCGCTAGAAATCTTGACTCTTTGTGCCTCACCACCAGAGAGCGTCGTAGCCGATTGACCGAGTTTCAAATAACCCAAACCCACTTCGTCCAAACTTTTGAGTCGGTCGGCAACAGCAGGAATATCTTCAAAAAATTTCAAAGCCTCTTCAACCGTCATCTCCAAAATTTCATAAATATTTTTGTGTTTGTATTTGACCTCCAGAGTTTCTTTCATAAATCTTTTGCCCTGACAGACATCGCAAGGCACATACACTGTCGGCAAAAAGTGCATCTCCACTTCTATTTCCCCATTACCACTACAAACTTCGCAACGACCTCCTTTCACGTTGAAAGAAAATCTGTTGGCTTTCCAACCACGAGCCCTCGCTTCGGCTGTTTCGGCAAAAAGATCGCGAATGAATGTCCAGCTTCCGGTATAAGTAGCTGGGTTGGAGCGCGGTGTACGCCCGATGGGAGACTGATCAATCAAAATCGCTCGGCCCAAATATTCGGTGCCGGCAAATGACTTACAGTTATAAGTTTCAGCCGAACGATACTTGCGCTCAAATCTGGCCTGTAGGTTTTTGTGCAAAATTTCGTATACAAAAGAAGACTTGCCTGAACCGGAAACTCCAGTCACGGCCACAAACTTGCCAAGTGGCACATCAACATTGAGATTTTTGATATTAAATATTTTGCCACCTCGGACTTGGAGCGCGCCCTTATCTTGCTCTCTTCTTTTTTCGGGTATTTCTACCATATTGTCTCCTCTTAAGTAGTCCAGTGTAAGCGAACCCGTGACTGTGTCATCATTTTTCCCTGCCCCGCGAAGCTTCAGCGAAGTGGGGTTGCAAGTTAAAAGTTCATCTAAATATCCTGAAACCACCACTTCGCCTCCGTGCACTCCTGCCTTCGGCCCAATATCTACAATATAGTCTGATGCAAAAATTGTGTCTTCATCATGCTCCACCACTATTATGGTATTGCCCAAATTTCTCAAATCCAAGAGAGTTTGAATGAGCTTGTCATTGTCGCGAGAGTGGAGCCCAATGGTCGGCTCGTCTAGCACATAGAGCGCACCGACAAGGCCCGAACCGAGCTGGCTTGCGAGGCGGATTCTTTGCGCTTCTCCGCCCGAAAGAGTGTGAGCTCGTCTATCAAGCGAGAGATATTCAATACCGACATTTATCATAAATATGAGTCGCGATTCAATTTCACGCAAAATAACTTTTGAAATACTTTTCTCTCTTTCAGTAAGTTTCAAATGCTCAAAAAAATTATAAGCATCTTTTATAGACATAGACACAAGTTCAACAATATTTTTATTACCAATCTTTACATGCAAAGCTTCAGGTCTTAGTCTGGCTCCGTTACAGACCGGACAAACCTCATTTCCAAAAAAGTGTCTAGTCCCCAAACCATTACATTCTGGGCAGGCGCCGTACGGTGAGTTGAATGAGAAGAGTCGAGGCTCAACCTCTGGATATGAATAGCCGTCTTTAGGGCAGGAAAGTTTTGATGACATGAAAAATTCTTCAGCAACATCGCTAGCCATATTCCTAAACATGATTTTTACCTTACCATCTGACTCTGTTAGCGCTTTTTCCAAGTCCTCTCCGAGTCGTTCCTCCGCACTTTTCTGGTCATTTATAAAATCAAGCATACTTATACTATCTACCATGACATCAATACTATGTCGTTTGGTTTTTGAAAGTATAATTTTTTCGCGCAACGATTTCCTCTCGCCATCAATTAGCACATGTGAATACCCCTTACCAAGTAAATCATAAAGCAATTGATAGTACTCACCCTTGCGACCAGTGACGAGTGGTGCGAAAATTTCTACAAATTCCTGTTGCTCGTTTATAGTGGTTACTTTTTCTACCGCTTTTCCTAATTTACTTTTATTCTTTTTTTCTATGTCAGAGTTGACCTTTGACATGTTCTTTTTGAACGCAGTTTTGTGAGTAGCTATTTTTTCTAGTATAAAATTTTTGATTTCTTCATTTGAAAGTTTTTGAATTTTTTCACCACAAACCAAACAGTGCGGATGGCCGATACGAGCGTACAAAATGCGTAAGTAGTCATAGATTTCAGTGATGGTCGCAACCGTTGAACGTGGGTTGTTTGAGCGGCTCTTTTGGTCAATTGAAATAGCGGGAGAGAGTCCGACGATCTCATCTACATCGGGCTTTTGCATTTGGCGGAGGAATTGGCGGGCATATGACGAAAGCGATTCAACGTATCTCCTCTGGCCTTCGGCAAAAATAGTATCAAACGCCAAAGAGGACTTCCCCGAGCCCGAAATCCCTGTGAAAACAATCATTTTGTTGCGAGGCATTTCAACCGTAATATTCTTAAGGTTGTGTGTCCTCGCCCCTTTGACGATTATCAAATCATCTTTTTTGCTTTCTTTTTTCATATACGAAGTAACGAATAGGTTAACGAATTGCTACGAATAAACATCAAAACCACCCGCGGTTTGCCCATAGGGTGTGAATACAATTATAATATTAACATAAAAAATGTATAAATGAAAGCGCGAGATCCGAAGATCATCGCGCTATCGACATGTCGAAAATTCAGATCTCAACGTTCCTTATTGAGGATCTCCAAAAGATCAGAGTCTTTTGTCCTTTCAGCGAGAACCTTGATTTCCGAAAGTACCCTCTGAACTTCCTTCAAGGTTTTATAATGTCTTGCCCAACGAGCTCGAACTGCGTTAGTGGGGGCAAGTTTGCTTGCTGACTGAACATAATTGCACAGGTCTTCAAATGCTGACAATAAATTGGTTGATATCATAAAGTCTCCTCCTCAAATCATCCAGTTTTTGTGAGTTTTGTCAATTACGCCAAAAGTTCCCAGGGGCTTTTGTAATAAAACAATGGTTACCATTGTTTTATTTTTTTCATGTTATAATTTTTTTATGAATAATAGGGATTACAAAGAATTTGCTAAAGATGAGATTTATCATATTTACAACAGAGGTGTAAGTAAGATGGATATTTTTATAGATGAACAAGATTTCAAAGTATTTTTGTCTAGATTAAAAGAAAACTTATTTTCTGAATTGATTGATTACTCCCTACTTCCAAAACAGGTTATTAGAAGAAAGGTTTTACCACCAAATTCATACGACTTGATTTCTTATTGTTTAATGCCAAATCATTTTCATATTCTTATCAAACAAAATACTAATCTTTCAATTAGCAAAATTATTTTAAAAGTGTTTACTGGTTATTCTAAATATTTCAACAAAAAATATGGGAGAGTTGGACCAATTTTTCAAGACAGCTTTAAGGCAGTAAGGATTCATAAAAATAACCAACTATTGTGGGTTTCTTATTACATCCACAAAAATCCGATTGAAGCTAAAATAGTAAAAAATATAAAGGATTATAAATGGAATAGTTATTTAGAATACGTAGGATTAACAAGTGATCCGATATGTAAAAAAGATTTAATACTAGGCCAATTTCAAAAATCAGATAATTATCATGGTTATTTTAAAAGTAATAAATATGATAAAGAAGTACAAACACAATTAATTTCACATCAAGATTTATTGATTGATCCAGAATAATACAATGGTTACCATTGTATTATTTAATGCGATTGTTATATTAACATAAATAAGTATAAAGGAATGACCTCCTCCCCGGGCTCCGCTATGCTGCGCCCGGGGTTTCCTTTTTTGGCATGAGGATTCTAAGTGAACAATCTAGAGTTCTGTGAGTAGTCTGTCTTGCCCTGCCATTCGATATAGCGTTTGACTTGAGCTTCGTTTAATCCGATTGTAGAGGAGAAATATCCGACACTCCAGATGCCGTCTTTTTCGAGATATATTTCACGTATAAATTTGAATTTGGAGCGTAGGAATCTGCTAGATGTTGATTTTAATTTTCCGACGGCATCTGAGATAGCGATGTTCGGGGAGATTTCGATTTGCAAATGTACATGATCTTCGTTCACATTCAGTTTTTCAATCCAGAGTGTCGGGTATTTCTTAACTGTTGCATAGAGTATCTTTCGGAGTTCTGTTAGTACATATGGCTTCAGGAACTTCCTTCGGTATTTTGTGCCCCAAACTATGTGGTATTGATGTTGATATGTAGAGTGATTTAGGCGGCGAATCCTCATGGGACTAGCTTAACACATCTCAAGGCTTAGGAGTGTCTTCTAACCCCCGCCCTCCAGTGTTCGGAGGGGCACGAGCGTTCGGGAAAGCTCCGGGCGGGGTTCAGGTATATGAAAAGCCCCCGTCGCTTGCGCGCCGGGGGCTTGATTGTGGGCCTGAGGCCCAAAGTACTAGTTGACTGCGAGAGTCGGCGTCGTGAGCCTTTCGAGCTCCTCGTCCGGAATGCCGGCCAGCATGTCGAATTCTCCCGCGGCGGACATCATTGCCTGTGCAAACTGAGCATCAGCCGCAGGACCGAGAGTTTCCGGTTTTTCAGCCGGAACTTCGATTGTAGCCGTCTCAACCACTTGCTGGATTTTGTCAAGTTTGTGGTCGACCGCTGCTTCGTTGACCGAAGTCTCGGAAACAGGAGACACTGACTGAGGAGGGATTGGCGCCTTCATAGCTGCCACCTTCTGGACAAGCCAGTGGTCGCGAGGAACGAAACCGATCTGCTTCATGTAATTGACTGCCTGCTTGCAATCAATCAGAAGCTCCTTGGCTTCCTTGCCGACCACAGCACACGCGTCGAGCATGAACTCGAGGTGAAAAGGAGTGCTATCGTTGATCTCCCCCTCGGTTTTGAGAGCCTCAATCAGATTCCAGAGGCCGTCATCGGACAAGAGCAGGTCCTCAACCCCTTCTCTGGGACATTGAGCCAGAAATGCTTGACCCTTCTTGCCACTGAAGAAGAGGTTCTTCTTCATTTTGGCGACGAGAAGTTTCCAATCGGAAACCTCTTGGATCAGTTTTTTCTGGAGACAAACCCCGAGAAGCTCTCGAAGTTCCTTCCAATACTCACCTTTCCGCCCATCCGT
>Ga0208373_1002291_pt1 | contig 21751 bp, 21 predicted proteins | sample RifOxyC2_FD_184036 | JGI IMG/M metagenome (GOLD analysis project Ga0208373, IMG submission 184036) | Soil microbial communities from Rifle, Colorado - Rifle Oxygen_injection C2 (SPAdes) | ecosystem: Environmental > Terrestrial > Deep subsurface > Rock core/Sediment | place: Rifle, Colorado... | reverse complement strand
CTCTTAAGAATAAATTTATTTGACCACTTTTTCGGCTTTCTTGTCTTGACTCCCAAGGCGTGTTTGCCCCATTTTGTTTTAGGATATTTCAAACCGATCGGATTGACACCCTCTCCTCCGCCGTGCGGATGATCTACCGGATTCATAACTTTTCCGCGCACCGTTGGTCTTATACCTTTATATCTCATTCTTCCAGCCTTACCCCATCTTATCAATCTTTTATCTTTGGCGCCAACTTCTCCGATCGTAGCCATGCATTCTTTTTTGATTTGTCTTATTTCTTTTGAGGGAAGTTTCATTTGAGCGTAATCCCCATCAATAGCTACAAGCTGGGCTCCCAGTCCCGCCCCTCTCACCAAAACTCCGCCTTTTCCTTCTTGAATTTCAATATTATGGACAGTTGTTCCCACTGGAATCAATTCAAGGGGTAATCTATTTCCTATTTTTATCTCGGCGCCTTTTCGGGAAGAAACTATTTCTTCTCCGACCTGCAAACCAAAAGGAGCGATAATATATCTTTTCTCATCATCCGGATATTGCAAAAGAGCGATTCTCGCGGTTCTGTTTGGATCATATTCAATAGCAAGCACTTTAGCGGGAATATCAAACCTTTCTTGCCTAAAATCAACTGATCTTAAATATCTTTTTACCCCACCGCCGCGATGTCTTACTGAAATTTTTCCTCCCGATCTCCCGGCTTTGCTCTTCTTGATAGTAATCAACGATTTTTCCGGTTTTCCTTTTGTAATATCGTCAAAAAGATCCACCGATGAATTTCGGCGTCCGGGACTGGTTGGTTTGTAAATTCTAACTGGCATAATATTATATTAAACTCCTTCGTATATCTCAATTTTAGCTTCTTTTGGCAATGTCACTATCGCTTTCTTTCGGCTCTTTGTTTTTCCCTTTGTTTTTCCGTAGCGAACGGTTTTTCCTCTTACTTCCATTATATTAACTTTCAACGGCTTTACTCCGTAAACTTTTTCTATCGCTTTCGCTATTTCTATTTTATTGGCCGTATTTTTTACTTCGAAAACATACTGACCGTATTTCCCTAAAAACGAAGCTTTTTCCGTGATCATCGGTCTTACTAAAATCCCATATCCTCCCCCGGCGCTTTTTCTATCATCTTTCTTTTTTGCTGTTTTAATTTTTTCCGGCGCCAAAACAGTTTCTTCTTTTTTTTCATCAAGAACCTTTTTTTCTTCTTTGACTTCTTCAGCTTTTTTATTTTTTTTAAATTTATCAAAAATAGCCATATCTTTTATTTCTTGCCTCCCGCTTTTTCTTTACCGCCCTTCAGACTGGAAACCATGGCGCGTAAAGCCCCGACCGGCATAAGTAAATACTTATATTCCAAAACATCAGCCACATTAACTCCTTTTGCGTCAGTTGTTTTCAAATATGGCACATTAGCCGCTGATTTAAAAATATTTTTGTTATTATCTTCCAAAATAACCAATGTTTTTTCTTTTTTGTTCGGCAGGGCGCTTGTTATCTTTAAAAAATCTTTTGTTTTAATATTATCCATCTCAAGCTTTTCCACCAAAATTATTTTTTCTTCTTTGGCGCGATCGGAAAGACACATTAAAAGAGCTTTTTTCTTCATTTTTTTATTTATTTTTTGTTCGAAAACTCTTTCCTTTGTCGGACCGAAAACAATACCGCCACCGACCCACTGCGGGGAACGGATTGAACCTTGCCTCGCTCTGCCTGTGCCTTTTTGCTTCCAGGGCTTCTTTCCACCACCACTTACTTCGCCACGATCTTTTGTATGAGCCAAAACTTGTCTTTTGTTCGCCATTTGAGCGACTAGAACCTGATGAATTAATCCAACTTTAGTTTCAACTTCAAAAATATCCGGGTCAAGAGTTTCCTCACCCGCCACCTCTCCTTTTATATTGTAAATCTTGGCTTTCAACATATTACTTTGAAATAATTAAAACCAATGCCCCGCGCGCTCCGGGAACAGCGCCTTTTAGGGCAATTATATTGTTTTGACTATCAACTTCAACAACTTTCAAATTCTTGATTGTAATCTGTTCGCCACCCATTCTTCCGCCCATTCTAACGCCCTTAAAAACCCTTTGCACTCCGCCGGCGCCGATAGAACCAGGCATTCTTAATTGATCTTTATGACCGTGTGTTTTTGGATGACCGTGAAAATGATGTCTTTTAACTACCCCGGCAAAACCTTTTCCTTTTGATACACCGGTAATAACCACCTTATCCCCTTTTACAAAATTAGCAAGACTGATTTCCTGACCTCTTACATATTCGGCTATTTTATCAACTTTAAATTCAACCAAATCTCTAAAATTTTCCAAATCCTTTAAATGTCCGGCCAATGGCTTATTATTCTTCTTTTTTAAGCCAAAACCAATTTGGACCGCTTCGTAGCCGTCCTTTTCTTTTGTTTTTACTTGAGTCACTTTGCATGGACCAGCCTCCAGAAGAGTAACCGGGGTCACTGATCCTTCTTCATCAAATCTCTGTGACATTTCAATTTTTTTACCAAGTATAAATTTCATAATCAAGTCTGGAAATTTACGAACTGCTCTTTTAAAAATAAAAAACCGAACTTAAAAGCCGGCTTTATTTTCATAGCTAATAAACATTAGTATGACCCGGATTAAGTTGTTGTTTTTTTATGAGGTTTATTAAACCCTTCAAATGATACGAGCAGAGCAGAGGTTTTACAACCCCTTTGGCAAAGAATAAATTTTATTATTCCCTATCAAAGGAGTTGCATCTTTCTTTGTTCTTTCCCGAATCAATAAATTCTACATTTTTATTTCAATGTCCACTCCGGCCGGCAGATTCAGAGTACTTAGAGCATCAATCGTTTTTGCCGTCGGATCCAAAATATCAATAAATCTTTTATGCGTTCTCATCTCGTATTGCTCCCTCGCGTCTTTGTGGACAAAAGTGGAACGATTCACTGTATATTTTTTTATCTCAGTGGGTAACGGTATCGGACCGGAAATTGAAGCTCCGCTTCTTATGGCAGTTTCAATTATTGTTTTAGCCGCCTGATCGATAATTTTATGATCGTACGCCTTAATTTTTATTCTAATCTTCGGGCGAACGTCCTCATGGTTGTCGACTTTCACAGATTTTACAGGATTTTTATTTTCCATTTTCATGAATTCCCCGCCTCTCGCGAGAGGCGGGGAAAAAGCTATAAATTATTTTATAATTTTTGTTACTGAACCGGCGCCAACTGTTTTTCCACCTTCTCTAATGGCAAATCTTTGTTTTTCTTCCAAGGCTACCGGTGTAATCAACTTAATGTTAACATTGACTGTATCTCCGGGCATAACCATCTCTGTCCCGGCCGGAAGCTCCACTTCTCCGGTAACATCAGTAGTTCTGATATAAAATTGCGGTTTATAACCTTTGAAAAACGGTTTATGGCGACCACCCTCTTCTTTTGTCAAGGCGTAAATTTGAGCTTCAAATTCAGTGTGAGGCGTAACTGTCCCCGGTTTGGCTAAAACTTGTCCGCGCTCCACATCTTCCTTTTTAACACCGCGCAGAAGAAGACCGGCGTTATCTCCAGCTCTTCCTTCATCAAGCGACTTATTAAACATTTCAATGCCGGTAACGACGGTTTTTTGAGTATCTTTTAGACCGACGATTTCAACTTCTTCGTTAATTTTTACGATACCTCTTTCAATTCTGCCGGTGACAACCGTTCCTCTTCCTTCAATTGAGAAAATATCTTCAACGGGCATTAAGAAAGGTTTGTCCGTCTCGCGAACCGGTTCCGGGACATACTCGTCAACAGCTTTAATCAAATCCAAAATCGGTTTTGCGGCCTCTTCGTCAGTTAAATTTTGGAGAGCCTTTAGGGCAGAACCGCGAATTATTGGAGTAACATCTCCGGGAAATTCATATTTTTTCAATAAATCTCTTACTTCTTCTTCAACTAGGTCAATCAATTCTTTGTCTTCAACCATGTCGCATTTATTCAAGAAAACAACAATATAGGGCACACCGACTTGGCGAGCTAAAAGAATATGTTCTCTGGTTTGAGGCATTGGACCGTCAGTGGCGGAAACAACCAAAATCGCTCCGTCCATTTGAGCCGCGCCGGTAATCATGTTTTTAACATAATCGGCGTGCCCGGGACAATCGACATGAGCATAGTGTCTTTTTTCTGATTCGTATTCAACATGGGCTGTAGCAATAGTAATACCTCTTGCTTTTTCTTCCGGAGCGGCGTCAATTTGATCAACACCTTTTTCTTGAGCTTTCATGCCGTGTGCTTTAAGCACAGACAAAATAGCCGCGGTTAAGGTTGTTTTTCCGTGGTCAACATGACCGATTGTTCCCACGTTCACATGGGGTTTTGCTCTGCTAAATTGTTCTGCCATAATATTTTAAATAGTTTGCGCGACCTTTGGCATAAAGCCAAAGTTTTAATCCAGCCGCAAATTAATTATTTATGATTTTAATGATTATTCTACCGGCTCAAAATAAAACTGACTGTCAGTTTCCTCCGCTTCGGTTTTACTTTGTTCTTCACTAGTCAATCCCAGGGCTTCGTCCAATTCTTTTATTTTTTCTTTTTCCTGCAAAATAGCTATATCTTCATTAATTTTCTCTATTTTATCCTCTTCTTTAAAAATTGTCAAATCTTCCTTATGATCAGATATTTTATCTTTATTTCTAAGCAATTTTTCATAATCATCTAAAGACATTAACACTAAGGCATCTTTGTGATCTTCTCTATCTACAATAATTATTTTGTCCCCTGTTTTTTTGACTAAGTCTATTAGTCGGTCAATGTTTTGGCGCATATCTTTAAATTAATTTATAGTAACGCTTAATCATTTTTCAAACTAGAAAACGAAGAAATTATATGATTTTTATGGCGGAAACTGTTTGAGCCATTGGCGAGTTTTTCTGCCGTAAAAATCATATAATTTCTGAATAGGGAAAATTTACTATAAACTTATTTATTTTTCTCTCCAACAAGCGTTTCCGCTACATTTCTGGGGACTTCGGCGTAATTGGAAAATTCCATACTGTAACTTGCTCTTCCTTGAGACATAGAACGCAATGATGTCGCGTATCCAAACATTTCTCCCAAAGGAACTATAGCATCAATAACTTTAATATTTCCTCTATCTCTCATTTCTTGAATTTGACCTCTTTTTGAATTGATATCGCCAATAACCTCACCCATAAATTGTTCCGGAGTTAAAACTTCTACGCTCACCATTGGCTCCAAAAGAACCAAGTCGGCTTTTTTGGCCGCTGCTTGAACAGCAAAAGATCCGGCTATTTTGAAGGCCGCTTCGGACGAGTCAACTTCGTGAAAAGATCCATCATAAACCGTCACTTTGACATCTATTACCGGATAACCGGCTAAAATACCTTTTTCCAAAGCTTCTTTTGCCCCTTTATGTATTGGGTTAATATATTCTTTGGGAATAACGCCACCCTTGACCGCGTCAACAAATTCAAATCCTTTTCCTCTTTCTTGAGGTTCAACTTTCAACCAGCAATGACCATATTGACCGCGACCGCCAGACTGTCTGATATATTTTCCTTCCGCTTCTGCCATCTTTTTAATTGTTTCCTTGTAGGCGACTTGCGGTTTGCCGACATTTGCTTCCACTTTAAATTCTCTTTTCATGCGTTCAACAATAATATCCAAATGCAATTCGCCCATGCCGGAAATAAGTGTTTGCATTGTTTCCTCATCTGTTCTAACCCTAAAGGTCGGATCTTCTTCGGCCAATTTTTGAAGAGCAACACCCATTTTTTCTTGGTCTGCTTTTGTTTTTGGTTCAATGGCAATAGAAATGACCGGCTCGGGGAAAACAATTGATTCAAGAACAACCGGCTTATCGGGGTCGCATAAAGTATGACCGGTAAAAGTATTTTTTAGACCGACCGCGGCGGCAATCTCACCGGCATAAACTTCTTCCACATCTTCTCTATCATTGGCATGCATCCGCACAATGCGTCCGATTCTTTCCCTTTCTCCGGTAGCAGTATTTAAAATATAAGAACCGGCTTTTATTGACCCTGAATAAACTCTAAAAAAACAAAGTTTTCCCACATAAGGATCAGAGGCGACTTTAAAAGCCAGGGCAGTAAAGGGCGCATCGTCAGACGCAGGTCTCGCTACTTTTTCTTCCGGCTTATCCGGAACAAAACCAAAAATAGGAGGAACATCGAGCGGAGAAGGCAAATAATCAGCTACCGCGTCCAACATAAACTGAACGCCTTTATTTTTAAGGGCGCTACCGCAAAGGACGGGAACAATAGCATTGGCGATAACCGCTTTTCTTAAAACTTTTTTCAAATCAGCAAGAGGAATTTCTTCTCCCGCCAAATATTTATTCATCAAAGATTCGTCGTTTTCCACGATCGCTTCAAGAAGTTTTGCTCTGTATTCTTCCACTTTTTCTTTCATGTCTTCCGGGGCTTCTTCTTCAGAGATATCTTTACCTAAATCATCATGATAGATATAAGCTTTTCTGGTTAACAAATCCACCAATCCTTTAAAATTTTCTTCCGTTCCAATCGGTAATTGCAAAGGATAGGCATTTTTGGTTAATCTTTCGTGGATTGATCTTACGTCAGCATAAAAATCAGCGCCTGTTCTATCCAGTTTATTTACAAAACACATTCTGGGAACTTTATATCCGTCAGCATAGTGCCAGTTTGTTTCCGATTGCGGTTCAACTCCGGCCACTCCGTCAAAAATTACGACAGCGCCATCCAAAACACGCAAAGATCTTTTTACCTCAACAGTAAAATCAATGTGTCCGGGAGTATCAATAAGATTGATGCGAATATCTTTCCAAAAACAAGTTGTCGCGGCGGAAGTGATTGTAATTCCGCGTTCTTGTTCTTGTTCCATCCAATCCATTGTTGCCGCTCCCTCATGAACCTCTCCAATTTTATGTTTTTTTCCTGTGTAAAATAAAACACGCTCGGAAACTGTTGTCTTTCCAGCGTCTATGTGGGCAATAATCCCAATGTTACGGGTTTTTTCCAATGAGTATTCTCTCATAGTAGATTTTATTTGCTGAGTAAAAATAAATTTTTAATGCTTTAAACTTAATATCTTTCTCCGTGGCAGTTTTAAGTTTAAAAATTAAGAAATTAAAATTTATTTAAAAATTATAAAATTAAAAATTACAAAATTTGTATAATTAAAATTTGGCGAAATGCGCGAACGCCCTATTAGCTTCGGCCATGCGATGAACATCTTGTTTCTTTTTAATCGCGTCGCCTTGATTATTATAAGCGTCTAAAATTTCTCCGGCTAATTTTTCCGCCATTGGTCTTCCTTTCTTTTTTCTCGCGGCATCTATTATCCAATGATAAGCCAAAGCTAATTTTCTCTCGCCTCTGACCGGAACCGGAATCTGATAGTTGGCTCCCCCGACCCGCTTGCTTCTGATTTCAAGAAGAGGCGTAACATTTTTTATAGCCTTATCAAAAATATCCAAAGAATCTTCTTTTGTTTTTTCTTTCAAAATATCAAAAGCGGTATAAACAATATCTTCGGAAACGGTTTTCTTTCCGCGTTCCATCACATAATTAATAAACTTGGCGATATTAACGCTTTTGTATCTCGGATCTGCTAGTATTTTTCTTTTTGGCGCTTTCTTTCCACGCATAGATAGATAAAATTTTTAATTTTTGAATTTTTAATTTTATAAATAATTTTTTAATGCTTTAAACTTAATATCTTTCTCCGTGGCAGTTTTAAGTTTAAAAATTAAGAAATTAAAATTTATTTAAAAATTATAAAATTAAAAATTACAAAATTCTTTTATTTAGGTCTTTTCGCTCCGTACAATGATCTCCCTTTTCTTCTTCCTTCCACCCCTTGAGTATCATAAACTCCGCGAACAATATGATAACGGACACCGGGCAAGTCTTTAACTCTTCCGCCACGGATCAAAACAATGGAGTGCTCTTGCAAATTATGGCCGACTCCCGGAATATAGGCAGTCACTTCCATTCCATTGGATAATCTAACCCTCGCAATTTTTCGAAGAGCGGAGTTTGGTTTTTTAGGAGTGACAGTTGTTACCTTAAGACACACACCTCTTTTGAAAGCGCATCCTTTTTGTAATTCCTTTTTCTTTCTGTGCAAGGTATCCAAAACAGGCTGCAAAGCAGGTGTTTTTGTTTTTTTGATGTTGGTCTTGCGACCTTTTTTAACTAATTGGTTAATTGTAGGCATAAAAAAATAATCATAGACTCGTCCCCTAATAATCTTTCGTTACGAAACGCGGTAATTTTAGGCGAAAATCTTATAAAGCGACGATGTTTATCCATAGGATAAGCGGAGGAGCTTTAGAAGATTTGTAGCCAAAATTACAAGTTGCAGTAGAAAAGATTATTAGGGAACAAGTCTAGTATCCCAAATTGGATTTCTTCTAGTTTATATTAAGTTTATTTTTGCGTCAAGGGGCTTTTCTCTTGACACTAAATTCTCGGCTGATAGAATGGACTCAACAACAGCCCGAATAGGGCAGGAGGCAAAAGTGGATAGAAGAGAAGAGTTCCCGAACCTCAGAGTCCTGGATCATCCGTTGATCCAGCACAAGCTCACCTGTATGCGCGACAAAAAAACTCCAAAGATGATCTTCTCTATGTTGCTCAAGGAGATAGCCCTGCTCATGGGCTACGAAATCACGCGCGATATGCCGACGGAGATGCGGACGGTGGAGACGCCGCTGGCGCTCTGCGAGTCGCCAGTTATCGCGGGCAAGAAGGTCGCCGTGGTCCCGATCCTTAGGGCCGGACTAGGGATGGCGGAGGGACTTCTGGAGCTGATGCCCTCGGCGCGAGTGGGTCACATCGGGATGTTCCGTGACCCAGAGACCCAAAAACCGGTACAATACTACTTCAAAACCCCTGAAACAGATGGCCGCCTCTTCATCGTGGTGGACCCCATGCTCGCCACGGGCAACTCGGCCGTGGCGGCGGTGGACCTCCTGAACGAACACGGCGTGCCCGACGACAGGATCCGATTCATGGCGCTCGTGGGCGCGCCTGAAGGTGCGCAGCGGATGCTCGGCGCGCACCCGAACGTCCGGGTCTACCTGGCGGCCCTCGACGATCATCTGAACGACCACGCCTACATCGTCCCCGGCCTGGGTGACGCAGGGGATCGGCTCTTCGGGACACGGTAAAACCGTGCCCGAAAAAAATTAACCTAAATATTTAGACCCATCGCTTTTAATGGAGGTTTAAGCGAAGGGTCGTTTTTTTTGAAAAAGAGCAGTTGGATGCCCGGCTTCCAAAGCTTTGGAAGCCGGGCATCCAACTTTTCGTGTAAAAAAATATGGGCCTCGGCAAGAATCGTTCTCGCCTCGGCCCGTGCTCCGCATGTGCTCCTCCTTTCCACAATTGCGGATCTCAACACCCGAAGCCTGATGGCCCAATGGGCTCCCAGACTTTCCTGTCATCCCCTTTTTCTTTCTTCTTTCTTTTCTTCTCCTTGGCTTCGGCTATGGTCTCCGGACCGAGACCGATGCAAAGAGTCGAGATAGGCACAAAACCATCATTTGTCGGCTTCATCGGAAGCTTCCTTTCTGTTTTGTTAATGTTAGCGACCCAGGAAGAAAATCCTCCCTTGTCTTCTTCCAAGATCGCCAAACAATATGTCATTGCGAGCCCCGACCCTTTAGTCGGGGCGTGGCGATCCCCTTCTTCAACTAAATAATTGGGGGATTGCTTCGTCGCTCCATTATCATTACACTCCTCGCAATGACAACAACTAATGCGCAAAAACAAAACCGCTCCGAGGTTGTCGGAGCGGTTTATCTAATTTTGATTATTTTTTAACAATCAAAAACCGTTCCGACTTCGGAGCTAAAAAAGAAGAATCCAAAATAGTTGTTCGTCAAAACTGTTTTCATATGTTTATATTAATATAATAATATTTATAAAAAATTTGTCAACAAGGGCTTGTGAATAAAAAAATGAGGGCGAGCCTTCAATGTGTTTAACCTCCTTTCCGAACACACTAAAGATTCGCCCTGTGCTCCCCAAAGAGAGAGATCAGCCCGCCCCGAGAAGTCCCGAGGTCATGAAGGTCGATCCCCACGCGGAGGAATGAATTTCTCCCTCATGCGAGGCCTTGCAGCCCCTCTGAGGACAGACCTTCCTCACCTTCCGCTTGCCCCCAACGACCTCCAGTTGCACCATCCGCCCTTGATGACAGACACCGCACTCCTCCACCTCGGGCAGTTGCTCTCCGCACCTAGGGCAGAAGAGTTCTAGTCTGGCATTTTTAGGGATATCCGCATCGGAGGCTCTGTCCATAGTGAAGTCTCCTTCCAGAGACGAAACGTGGAGTGACCTCCTACTCCGCGAGCCCCCGCACACGACGAAGTCGAGGCACACCGACGGCGCTCCCCCGATGAGTACCGATCGAGTCAGGAGTGGAGCGTGGCAGCAAGGGCACGCTACCGCCACAACCCTCTCGTCTTCCTGAACCAACTCTTCGCTCTCTGTCCTTGTCAACCATCTCTCTGACATTTCTTTGCCTCCTGCTCTCCCAACCGCGGGAGAACTTCCTCCGGAACAATCTAGAAAAAATTTCTAAACTATTCAGGAGGGATAATCTTTTTGATTATCTGGAGGTTTTTGCATGTCATTGCGAGGAGCGACCAGGGGGAGCGACGTGGCAATCCCCTTCTTTAAATAAATAACCGGGGCCCCGACTAAAGAGTCGGGACTCGCAATGACAGGTAGAAAGAACTAAACAAAAACTGGCCACTTTTGGTGACCAGCTCTTTTTTCGAAATCAGTTCAAGAACAAAAAGGCGCTGGCCACTTCTGGCCAATAATAATTGATATGTTGATAATATTTAATCTTTTTATCTGATTATTCATATTTAATTTCTAAAATCTAATCTTTGAGCTTGTTGAGAAGTTAAATTTTAGAATGGTTCTTGACTCCGCTAACGCTCCGCTCGAACAGTAGTTTATTTTATATAATTTCTTATTTTGAAAAGTGAGTGGTAGGGCGCTCGCAAGTGTGAAAACCTCCTTTCTTCACTACTAGCGAGCGCCACTACCGTTACGACTACCTCAGCGAAGGAACCCCACGTAATAAGCGTGTCCCTCATGCCGAAGGTAGCCGTCGACGTCATCGTCGACGTCGTCGCCCTTCTCTTGGACGTCAGTTACGCTGACGCCCACCTCTTCCGTTTCGTCGTCCACCAGGGAGGCGGACATTTTTTCCTCAGCCATCTCGACCTCCTTAAATCAATCTACAAAATAATTTTATAAACTGATTCAAAGGGGTGAGCCTGGTGTCATATTTCCCCTCCCTTGACGGGAGGGGTTAGGGGAGGGTGACCTTAATTATACTTTCACCCCCTCCTAGCCTCCCCCCTCAAGGGGGAGGAACCCTAACGGCTTAAAACAAAACCGACCGCTTTTGGCGGTCGGCTCTTTTTATCTTATTTCTATGAAATTATGATATGAAAGAAGCAGACCGCCTATGGCAAGGGGTAAAAATTCTAATGGTAATTTTTAGAACTTGATTTGTCTGCATAAACACAATATTATTAAAACGATATTTTTATATTAAAACTAGATTAAAATACTGTCAAGAGAAAATATCCACAAGGGTAAGCACCAAATCCAAAATTACAAATCCTAAATAAATCACAATTACCAAAATCCAAAAAACAACCTAGCCAAGCTGTCATTCCGAGTGGAGCGACCGCGTGCCGCCTTAGCTTTACCTGGCTTCGCCGGAGCTATGCCAAAGCGAGGCGGTGGCGCAGGAATCTCTCGCGAATGCGAGGTTATTCATGCTGGCATTCGCCAGAGATCCTTCGCTACGCTCGGGATGACAGTAGGATTTCGGATTTAGAGTTTATCACAATAACGGCACATTCAAAATCCCACTTATTAATCTTATAATCGGCGTAATAATAAAACCAAAGATTGAAATATTTAAAATTAAACTGACAAAAATCAACCCAAATAAAATCTTCGCGCCATATTGATCAAGATAATTATTTATGTACTGCAATCTTTCCGACAAAATCGCTTTCAAAATATGCGAACCGTCAAGCGGGGGCAAGGGAATCAGATTAAAAACCATTAAAACACCATTAAAGCCGACAAGGGCTTGCAGAAAAATCGTTAAATAATTTTCTTGCCCCAAAATCGGATAAAAGATTTTTAAAATTACTCCAAAAAACACAATTAAAAGAAAATTGGAAAACGGCCCGCCGAAAGCGACGAGCGCCGGTCCATATTTTTGATTTTTCAAATTATACGGATTAAACGGCGCGGGATTGCCCCAACCAAATCCGATAAAAATAATTGCCAATGTCCCCCAAAGATCCAAATGAACTAACGGATTCATTGTCAATCGCCCCATCCTCTCCCCTGTTTCATCGCCCAAGAGTCTTGCCGTAAGGACATGAAAAAACTCGTGGAAAGTAATAGAGATAATAAGAGCTAAAAAAATAGAGGCAAAGAGAAGGGGTTGGGAAAAAAGAAGGGTTATGAGCATAATATTGATTAAAATTCCAAATCCAAAATTACAAATCCTAAATAAATTCAAATATCTAATGACCAAAATTCTAAACAATCGTTTTGAACATTTGGATTTTGTATTTTGATATTATTTGGAATTTGAGATTTTGAATTTGGTGCTTTAAAATATCTGTTTGACAAACTAAAGCTATTTGTGTTAATTTATATTTATCCTAATTAACAATTTCAACTAAATTTATGTCTAGATGCTGTGATATTTGCGCGCGTGGTACAACAACTTCTATTTCCAGAAGCCACTCCAATATTAAAACGAAACGTAAGGTTTTTATAAATTTGCAGACAAAAAAGGTAAAGGGTGGCACAATAAAAGCCTGTGTAAGGTGCCTTAAACAGATTACTAAATAAAATAGAACTGTTTTTAGTATAACTGAATATCAAGGAATAAACAAAAAAATCCCGACTTTGCCGGGGTTTTTGTTATGTCAGTCTATCAGTTTAATTTATTTACTCAATCTCTCCTCAATCCAAAGCAATCTATTGTATTTGCATATTCGCTCGCTTCTGGAAAGCGATCCTGTTTTTATGTAAGGGCAATTCAATCCCACGGCAAGATCGGCAATAAAACTATCTTCCGTCTCGCCGGAACGATGAGAAACTATCGGCGCCCAGCCGTATTTTTTTGCGAGCTCTATCGCCGCAATTGTTTCGCTCAAAGTTCCGATCTGGTTCAATTTTATTAAAACCGAGTTCACCGCATTTCTCTCTTTGGCTATTTTTATTCGTTCAATATTTGTTACCAAGAGATCGTCGCCGACCGATTTTATTTTTTTATCTAAAACTTTTAATAATTCGGCGAAACCTTCCCAGTCGTCTTCCGCCAAACCGTCTTCAATGGAAATTATCGGATATTTTTTAACTAACTTTTCATACCAATTGATTAATTCTTTGTTTTTTATTTTTCTTTCTTTGCCGTCAATTTTCAAAACATAATTTCCATTGGCGAGAAAACTGGAAGCGGCCACATCAAGACCAATTTTTACTTTATCAAAAGAATATCCGGATTTTTTTATCGCCTCGCAAATCAGGTCTAGCGCCTTTTCATTGGAACCTAGCCTCGGGGCAAACCCGCCCTCATCCCCCACCCCGGTTTCATATTTTTTATTTTTCAAAATACTTTTTAGAGTATGAAAAATTTCCGCGCCGGCTCGCAACCGTTCGCTGAATTTAGAAAATTTATTGGGAATAATCATAAATTCCTGAAAGTCCAACCCGCTATCCGCATGCTTTCCGCCATTTATAATATTCATCATGGGCACCGGCAATGCAAATTTTTTGTTGCCGACCAAATCTCCCAAATATTCGTAAAGCTCCAACCCTCTCTCTTTGGCCGTCGCTCTTGCAAAAGCCAAAGACACGGCAAGGATTGCGTTTGCCCCAAGGCCTGACTTATTTTTTGTTCCGTCAAGCTCAATTAAAAAATCATCCAGTTCTTTTTGGTTAAATTCTTTACCACAAATAGCTTTGCTGATTTTTTCGTTAACATTTTTTACGGCTTTCAAAACTCCCTTACCTTGATATCTTCTTAAATTTCCGTCGCGTAACTCCAGCGCTTCGTGGATTCCGGTGCTTGCTCCACTAGGGACGGAGGCAACACCCGAAAAAGAATTTGAAATTAATTCCGTCTCAATTGTCGGATTTCCGCGCGAATCTAATATTTCTCTGGCATGGACTGATGTGATTTTGGACATATTATTTTCGTCATCCCGAGCTTGTCGAGGGATCTCACACCGTGAATTATGGCAGGGGGTGAGATTTCTCCACTTCGTCCCGCCCTTTTGACGGGGGCGGGACTTCGGTCGAAATGACAATAAAAATTGTAAAATTAAAATTATTTAATAACCACTTCTACTTCCCTATCTTCCACAAAATACCCTACCAATCTTTTTATTTCTTCAACGGCCTTATCATTGGCAGTTGTCAAAACTTCCGCGGTCAAAATATTTTGCTCCGCTTGATTTACAAGAGCCGAAACCGCTTGATTGTAGCCGTCGTCGTTTTCAAAAATTCTCTTTAAAAGTCCTTGCTTATTTTCCAAACTCACATCGCCGACAAGACGAGAATTAAAAACATTAACTTTGGGAATGGCCACTGTTATTTTATCCTTGCTTATTTTAATATCGCTCTCCTCTAATTTACTAAGATCCACCCCCAAATTAACTTCAACAACTCCATAAGCTTTGATCGCCTGTCCCCATAATAATTTTCGCCAAAAATCTTCCGAGTCATTTTCTATTTTAACTGATTCATTCGCCACATACGTTTGAGTCACAAGAAATCCTCGCTCACGCAGAGCCGTTAAAATTGTTTGGCTGGATACTTTCCCTCCCTCGCTATCTCTAAATAAAAATAAGCTGACAAAAAAACCAACGGCAAAAAACAATGTTCCGAAGATTAGGGCGAGTTTTAATTTTCTCATAAAATTATTAGAAAATGATAATTACTCTATTATAGTAGATAATCAATATAAATAAAATCCTCGGACCAAAATACCCGAGGATTTCTAAAGAAAATAAACCACTACGCTATTTTTTTATCGTCTCTTTTTATAAGCCAAGCTAATATCGGTGGTGTCAATAAAGTTGATAAAATTACCATAATCACAACTGCAGAAAAAATCTGATCGGAAATAACACCCAAAGATTTACCCATCATGGCAAAAATAAGACCAACCTCACCCCGGGGAATCATCCCAAAACCAACAATATACTTATTAACTTTACCGGCGACTAAACCCGAAACGATTTTTCCCACAAAAGCAACCGCAGTAATGCCAAGCGCAACTAACAATATTGGTACATCAAAAAGAACATCAAGTTTAACAGTCATTCCCGTCATTACAAAAAATATCGGGATTAAAAACAACCCAACCGGTTCTACCAAGGCTTCAACATGTCTGTGAGAATGAGGTTCAATCGCTTCCTCTACATTCTTCTTCATTTTTTCGTCAGCTCCTTCAACTGCTTCTCTAATATCACGAACAACTTTTGCATCTTTGAAATATTTAAAATGAACCGGATCTAAAACAAGACCTGCCGCAAAGGCGCCAACTATCGGCGCAAGCCCAATTTTTTGCGCTAAAAAAGCAAAAATCAAACCAAACGAAATAGCCAAGGTAAATTTCATTCCGGCGCCGGTATTAATTTTTGCAAGTAATCTCCCCAACCATGGAGCAATCAATTGTCCAATCACGATAGATAAAACTAAAAATAAAACCGCCTTAGCTGTAATCCAACTTATTAAACCAATACCGACTCCCCCGGCCGTTACCATTGCGGATACAACGGCTAAAATAATTAAACCCAAAACATCATCAATGACTGCCGCGCCTAAAACGATTTGAGCTTCTTTTGTTTGAAGCTTTTTTAAATCTTGAAAAACTCTGGCAGTAATGCCAACAGAGGTTGCCGTTAATGTAGCGCCAATAAATAAGTATGAATTAAAACCTGCTCCGGGAAGGAATAATGGACCGACTAAATAAACGCCGAGAGCAAAAGGAACAACTACTCCCACTATTGCAACTAAAAAAGCTCGCGCGCCGACTTTTTTCATTTTTTGGATATTTGACTCAAGTCCAATTTGAAAAAGTAAAATAACCACTCCAAGCTCTGACAAAAAGGCAATCATTGAATCATTTTTTATCGGTTCAAAAATATGAAGCCCCAACAAAACTAAATTTCCTAAAATAACACCTATTACCAGTTCCCCTAAAACTGCCGGCTGACCAACCTTTTCAACCAGACTGGCAATCTTAGCAGCAATAAGAATAACCGCGATCCATAAAAATGTAGTTGCTGCGTTATGCGCGGCTCCACCCTCTGTTGAGGCAAACGCCATAGATGCCCCGGCAATAAGAAGCAACAAACTAAAACTGAAAACTTTTTTAAAGTTCATAGCTTTTAACTTAAATTTAATATCTACAAAAAATTATTGTCTAAATCGGAGTGCGGAGAGTCGAACTCCGGCTTTACCCACCCCAAGGGTACGTCCTACCGTTGGACTACACCCCGATTTAGACCATAAGCTAAATTATTTTTATCTACATTATTTTTAATAAAGCACCAAATCCAAAATTACAAATCCTAAATAAATTCAAATATCTAATGACCAAAATTCTAAACAATCCCTCCTAGTCGTCATCCCGAGCTTGTCGACCGCGTGTCGCTAAAGCTTCAGCGAGTGGCGCAGGGATCTCACACTGTGGTTAAAGAAGTATTATGGGATTTCTCGACAAGCTCGAAATGACAGTAATAGGTTTCCGATTTTGAACATTGTAATTTATTTGGGATTTGTAATTTTGGATTTGGTGCTTAACCTTTTTACTCTTTTATTCCATCCAAATTAACATCATACAACATTTTTTCCACTATTAAAGTGTAATTCAAAACTTCCTCGTCCTTAAACCAAATCTTTATTTCTTTTTCCGCCTCGTCAGTGCTTCCGGAAGCGTGGATTAAATTGCGAATACTTCTTCCATCAACATCAGCCATTTGATAAGAATCTAGAGTGAAGTCGCTACGAATCGTTCCGACATCAGCGCCAACCGGTTCTGTCCCGCCGGTAATTTTTCTAACTAATTCCACTGCTCGATTTCCCTGCCAAACCATAACAATAATCGGACCGGCGCTTAAATATTTTGCGTTTGATTTTAAAATCGCCCACCCGTTATCTTCAAAAGTGGCGTAGGGAGATTTCATTCCTTTTTTTTCATAAGCCGCCGATGCCTTCCTGCCAACTTCGGTTATCCAAGCATCGCCACCGACTTCATAATAATGGCGGGTAGCCAATTCTTCGGAAGCAATCGTCATTTTCATTGCCAAAAGTTTCAGTCCGGTTTGTTCGTAACGTCTAATGATTTCTCCGATCAAAGTTCTTTGTACTCCGTCCGGTTTAATAATAACAAGTGTTTTCTCGTTTTTTGGGTGGTCCATAAAATTTGATAGTTTAATAATCTTAATTTCTAATATCTTAACAATAAAGAATAAAAAAAACAATAGATTGGTAACATGGTAAAAATAAAAAAAGGGGGGGCGCTGATATCCTCCTTTCGGCCCTTCGAAAAACAACTAGTCGCTTTTTAAGGCGACAAAAAGGGTGATTAGAGTGACAATAATGCCACCCTTCCACCCGAAACTATCATAAATAGCCGCCACCGTAACGATGGCGGTAACAACGACGCCGAAGCCACCTACAAGCCTCACCGCCATTGCCTCCTTTAATTTAAGCTTAGTATAATAGTAGCTTTTGTCAATATGCTTTGACAAAAGCTTCCCCGTCACCTAAAAATTTTATATCCCCCTCAATATCAGTTCTTAAAATCTCTGTCCCTTCTCGCTTTAACCTATTTACCACCAGCCCGCTCGGATGACCAAACTTATTTTTCGCACCGACCGAAATTACCGCGCTTTGCGGGTCAACTTTTTCTAAAAAATTTTCACTTGTCGCGTTTTTACTCCCGTGATGCCCGATTTTTAAAATGTCCGCCTTCAAATCCGCGCCCGAGGCGATTATTTTTTCTTCCGCCGTAGCTTCGGCATCGCCCATAAAAAGGAATGAATTATCTTTGAAAGTCAGTTTACTGACGATTGAAGTATTATTTAAATCGTCCACGCTTTGGCCAGCTAAATTTTCCAATGGATATAAAATTTCCATTTTTGTCTCGTTGCCAAAATCCAAAACTTGTCCGGCAATAGCAATTTCAAGAGGTATTTTTTGCTCTTTAATTTCTTCCAGCCACGCCAAATATTCCGGAGTGGTGTGTATTACTCCGGTTGAAATAATCTTTTTAACTTTATATCTTTTTAATACTTCTACTAATCCGACGAGGTGATCGCTATGCGGGTGGGTCAAAATCATAAGATCAATTTCTTTATCATAAAACGGCAAACTTCTTCCCAGTTTCGCCAGGACGCCATTATCCGGTCCGCCATCAATTAAAATTTTCTGGTTATTCGGGGTTTTTATGAGAATTGAATCTCCTTGCCCGACATCAAAAAAATTAACAACCAATTTTCCTTTTTCTTCTTTTGATTGCCAATAAAAAATTCCCCACAGCAATAAAAAGATAAAAAATGTTGTTGCTAATTTAATTAATATTTTGCGAGGATTCATAAATCTTTCGTATTTTTCGTAATATTTCGTACTTTTGTAGAATAATAAATAAAAAATCCAATCGTCAAATAAAATAAAACCAATACCGACCAATTTATCCTCCCAATATCTAAGGACGCCCAAGAAATTTTAGATAAAAACTCCGCTACCTTTATAATATAACTCAAAACCAGCCAAACAAGCCAGCCGAATATTTGCCCCGCGCCCAAATTAATTAATCCAAGTATTACTGCCACAAAACCAAATGCCATCGCCAGAGGTATCACCGGCAAAATTAAAATGTTAGCAATCGGAGCGACGAGCGAGACTCGGCCAAAAGTATATAAAATAAGCGGAGCGGTCAAAATAATCGCTGACATTGTTGAGGTTAGCGATTCCTTAACGCCAAAAACCGACGGCCATTTTTCAAAATATTTTTCAAAAATCGGCGATAAAAAAATCAAGCCGATTGTTGCCGCGAAAGAAAGCTGAAACCCGGCATCAAACGCTAAAACTTTGGGATTAACAATAAGCATCAAGGCCGCGGCGAAAACCAAAGCATTTTTAATTCTGCTTACTCTCCCAACTTGATTGGCGAGAAGCACTAGCCCGCCCATAATCGCCGCTCTTATTATTGAAGCTTGCCCGCCGGCAATAATTACAAAAAATAAAATCCCGAAAAGAGCGATCCAAAACGATCTTTTCCTTGAAACGCCGATGCCTTTGGTAATATTCAAAAGCATGGCCGCTAAAATTGTTATGTTGTATCCGGAAATAGCAATGATGTGCGTTGTTCCGGTAATATTAAATTGGTTCATTAAATCTTCCGGGATACTTCTTCTCGCCCCATAAAGAAGTCCGCCCAGAAATGCCGCCTGCGGTTCCGGTAAAATTTTATTGACCATCACGACAAACTTTTCTTTGCCCTTTAGAAGTGCGCCAATTAAAAAATTCCCCTCGCCACTTTCTAAAAATTCAATTTCCGGAGAATAACATAACGAATAGATATTTTCTTTGGCTAAATATTTGTCATAGGCAAAATCCAATCCGTCGTCCGATTTTATCACCCCCGGTTTTTCCAATTTGCATTTTATTTCCAACCGGTCGCCGTATTTATACTTGGGATAAAGCTTGGAATTTACTAAAACATTTCCACTAACTTTTTCAATTTCATTATTTATCTCTAATTCTTCTGCCTTAATTGTTAATTTTATTTTATCTTTTCTCTCGTCTGGTTCTTTGGAAACTATACCAATAAAAGTTACCTCCTCTTCGTTATAAAAACTAATTCTATCCGATGTAAATTCTTCTAAGGCAATTTCATATCTTAAAATTCCTAAAAACAAAAAAATCCCTCCCAAAAATACAAGGAGGAATTTCTTATTCGGCCAGGTTATAAAAAATATTAGACAACCTATTGCTAATGCTATCGTGCCAACCCAAAGCGGTTTTGGTAAATACGGCGTAAGACCAATGCCGAAAATAAAAAAGAGACAGGAGTAAAAAAATATTTTTGACTTTGACAAAAATTTTTAATTTTTGAATTTTTAATTTTATAAATAATTTCTAATTTTTAATGTTTAAAAATTGAAAAATTAAAGCATTATTTAAAAATTACAAAATTAAAAATTATAAAATTATTAAACAACAATATTCATCAACTTCCCTTTCACGAAAACCACCTGCTTTATTTCCCTACCATCTATCCAAATTTTTACTTTCTCGCTTTCCAAAACTATTTTTTTAGCTTCCTCTTCGCCGAGATCAGCTTTTATTTTTATTTTGTCTCTTAATTTTCCATTAATCTGCACTATCAATTCTATTTCTTCATCAATAATTAAAGCAGGGTCGTATTCCGGCCATTTTTCAAGATGGATGCTTGTTTTATTCCCGATCTTTGACCACAATTCCTCTGCTAAATGTGGCGCAAATGGAGCGAGAATAATTAAAAACTTTTCAAATTGTTGTTTTAGAACAGAATCAAATAGATAAACTTGATTAATAAAAATCATCATCTGTGCTATAGCTGTATTAAATTTCATTCCCTCAATATCCTCTCCAACCTTCTTGATTGTTTGATGCAAAATTTTTTCAATTATTTTTACTTCTTCTTCTCTCCTGGCGGCTTGTCTCTCCTCAAGTTTATCGTCATATTTAGTGTTCATCGGTTGCCAATCTTCTTTTTTGTTACATATTAAATTTTTTTCTTGTACTCCCCATACCCTTTCCAAAAATCTCCTGCATCCAATCAACCCTTTCGTGTCCCAAGGTATCGCCTGATCAAACGGACCCATAAACATTTCGTAAACGCGAAGAGTATCCGCGCCGTAAAGCTTAACCATTTCGTCAGGATTAATAACATTACCGCGCGACTTACTCATCTTCTCTCCACCTTCTCCCAAAATCATGCCGTGCGTTGTTCTTTTTTTATACGGTTCATCTCCGCACTCTTTTGGAATTACCCCAATATCGTATAAGAATTTGTACCAAAAGCGGGAATATAAAAGATGTAAGGTGACATGCTCCATTCCCCCATTATACCAATCAACCGGCATAAAATTTTTCAATGCTTCGGCGCTCGCGAATTCTTTTTTATTTTTCGGATCAGTATAGCGCAAAAAGTACCAAGAAGATCCCGCCCAGTTCGGCATAGTATCTGTTTCCCTTTTTGCCTCGCCACCGCACTTTGGACATTTCACATTTATCCAATCGTGCATATTTGCCAAAGGAGATTCTCCATTGTCAGTCGGTTCGTATTTCTCAACTTCAGGAAGTTCCACTGGTAAATCCTCCTCTCTAATCGGCAGCCACCCAGCATTCTCCTCGCCCGCCGAAGCCTTAGCGCAGGCGGGGCAAAAAACAAGCGGGATCGGTTCCCCCCAATATCTTTGCCTTGAAAAAACCCAATCACGCAGTTTGTAATTTACTGTTCTTTTGCCAACATTATTTTTTTCTAACCATTCCGTCATTTTCTCTTTGGCATCTAGCGTCAATAAACCGCTAAGAAAATCTGAATTGATTGACATGCCATAGCCGGAAAAACATTCGCTCTCAATATCACCTTGTAAATTGCCGATTGCCCCGCTACTCGCTC
>Ga0208373_1002287_pt1 | contig 21779 bp, 24 predicted proteins | sample RifOxyC2_FD_184036 | JGI IMG/M metagenome (GOLD analysis project Ga0208373, IMG submission 184036) | Soil microbial communities from Rifle, Colorado - Rifle Oxygen_injection C2 (SPAdes) | ecosystem: Environmental > Terrestrial > Deep subsurface > Rock core/Sediment | place: Rifle, Colorado... | reverse complement strand
TTAAAATGTCTTCAAAAGTTTTTTTCTGTCTTAGCACAATATTTTCTGCCTTCACTAATTCAAGCAACGCCAAAAAACTTGCAATCACATCGCTTCGGCTACTCGCTTTGCCTAATAATTCTCTAAACGAAACACTTTCTGCTTTTTGCAATAACGCCCTAATCGTCTCTATTTTATCTCGCACTGACACAGCCTTATCCATTCTCGCTTGTGGCAATTCCGGCAATGGCTTAATGCGCTGTAATAATTTTAAGAAAAACTCTTGCAATAATGTTTGGCTTAGATTTTTCGGCGGAACAAACTCGCTTGATCTGCGTGGCGGCTCAACGCGGAAATCAGAACGCGCGCCAGACAGCCAGCGTTTGTTTAATTTCTTACTCGCCTCCACAAACGCCTGATACAAACGCAACTGGTCTTCCAAAGATGGCCCCTCGTCTTCTTCTGGCATTAACTGAGGCAATAATTTCTTTGACTTTAACAATAACAACCGCGCGGCAATTAATAAAAAATCCGCCATTTCTTCTGGCTCTCGTTCCTCCAGCTTTTCTAAATACTGTAAATATTGTTCCGTAACCGTTGAGAGCGAGACATCACTAATATCCATTTTTTGCTCACCCACCAAATTCAACAGCAAATCCAACGGCCCGGTAAATTGTTGAAGTTTAAAATCCATGCTTATTTAAGTGGTAATTTTATTTGTTTTTGCTCCAATATCTCCACTGCTTTTTTAATTCCCAGTCTCGTTAACCGAACATGCGTCACAAACCATTTATGCGGTGTGCGTTTGCCATAACCGATTAACATTTCTCTATCTATCAAACTCATTAAACTCTTTGTAATTATTTCTTCTTGGTATTTTTGATTAGTCTTTTTTGTTTTATAAAATACCCGAAAAAGATTTCGTTCAACCCTGTCTCCCCTCTCCAAGACCTTAAGTAATATAAACTGCTGGAGAGAACTTAACATATAAGTTACGATTTATGGAACACGGATCATGAACCAATTTATTCCATACTCCATGCTCTATGTTCCATGTTTCTTGTACTCCGGCGGAGAAATCTGCAAATCAATCCGGTTCAAATCGCGCGGGAACAGCGTGGCGTATTTTACATTATCAATATCAAGCAAACGAGCTGTAAGGCGCTCTAAACCCATTCCCAAACCACCTTCTGGAGGCATGCCATATTTGAAAGCTTCCAAATAAAACTCAAAATCCTTTGGGTCAAGACCTTTGCTTTTCATGCTAGCGACCAATTCGTCATAATCATTAAATCTCTGCCCGCCTGAAGTAATTTCCACGCCTTTAAATAACAAATCAAAACTCTTGGTAAATTCCGGATCATCTTTGTCCACATAAGTGTACATGGGACGTTTTGAAGTTGGATAGTGCGTAACATACACAAAGTCGGACTTAAATTCTTTTTTCACATGCTCGCAAATCCATTTTTCCTCGCTTGGTTCTAAATCCGGCTCGGCTGTGTGATCAACGCCTGTCTCTTTTTTAATTATCTCCTGCACTTCACGCAATTTAAAAGTTGGCGCTTTTTCCGGCATTTCCGGACGAACATAATTCCATAATTTTAATTCGCGAGGCACTGTTTTGTCTAAATGATCCAAGATATAACGGAGCATGTCAGTCTCCAAATTCATAATATCATTATGATCTTCAATCATACCCATTTCCAAGTCTAGTCCGGTAAATTCATTCAAATGCCTGGTAGTGGCATGCTGTTCAGCGCGGAAACAATTACCAATTGCAAACACCCTTTCAAACACTCCCACCATAATTTGCTTGTAAAACTGCGGGCTTTGCGCCAAAGTGGCTTTATTTTTTAAATATTTCACTTCAAAAACATCTGCCCCGCCTTCGGCTGATGCAGACACTAATTTTGGCGCTTGAATTTCCGTAAAATCTTGGCTAATTAAATAATCGCGAAACGCACGCACAATCTCGGCTTGAATTTTAAACACTGCTCGCCATTTTTCAGTACGCAAAGTGAGTGGTAAATTATCCAAATGCACATCCAAACCAATTTTTTCATCATCTAAATCCAATGGCAAGGCCTCTGCCTTGGCCAAGATTTTAAAACCCTTGGCTAACACTTCAATTTCTCCAGTTGGCAAGTCAGAATTAACATTTTTCGCCCCACGCTTATTTACAACGCCAGCAATCTCAACCACATACTCACTGTGCACGTCTTTGAGCAAATCGTAGTCAGTGCCCAAGTCATTTGGCACGCAGACAACCTGCACCATGCCAGCTCGGTCGCGCACGTCCAAAAACACAATTTTACCCAAATTGCGACGGGTATTTACCCAGCCGGCGATAGTTACTTCTTGGCTAACACGATTGATATTTAACTCTCCACAAGTGTGTGTACGAAGCATAAAAACAAAAGTTATTTTATATACGTATTTTAGCAAGTTTTCCTTATTTTGGCAACAAAGAACCCCTCTACTTCCTTTGTAGGCATTATCCGCATGGCTTTCTTGGCAACCTCTAAATTTACCTTTTTACCTTTAAATTCTTTCACAATCGGCAGCCGCCTAATGTCTGTTAATATCTCAATATTTAATATCTGACAATCACCAACCCTCTCCAAAAACTTGGTCACCTGCAATTCATTTTCCTCTGGCGCGAAAGTGCAGGTGGAATAAACCAAAATCCCGCCCGGTTTAAGCGCGCTCCATGCCGCGAGCAAAAGCCCCCACTGCTTATACGCCATTTCTTTTATTTTTTGCTCTTTCCAATAACCTGTGCTCTTAGGATCTCCGACCACAAAACGCGCCTCGGCGCTACATGGCGCGTCAAGCAGTATCCGGTCAAAATACTCAGGATATTCATGACACAGAGCTCCGCCATGCTCCATTCGCAATTTCGCGTTCACGCCAAGCACTTCCATGTTGTGCTTTAATTTAAAAAATCTAATCTTATTATTATCGTTAGCGACTAGTTCACCTTGTTGAGACATCAACGCGGCAATTTGCGACGTCTTGCTCCCCGGCGCGGCTGTTAAATCCAAAATTTTCTCGCCCGGTTGTGGATCCAACACTAACGGAGGCACCATTGATGCCAGCGACTGCACATAAATTTTACCTTGTTCATAAATATCCAAATCACACAATTCTCGCTTGGTTTTATTTATCAAAACAAACGCATCTTTATACCAAACAATCTGTCTTATCTTAAATCCTTGGGAATTTAGATATTCAACAACATCCTGTCGTTTAGCTTTAATTGTATTCACACGGAAAGTTGTTGGCCGTTCTACAAACGAGTGCTCTATTTCGCGATACAAAGAAGGCCCGACTATCTCTGTCAGGCGTTCAAGAAATTTTTCTGGCAAACCAGATATTTTACTACCCATATAATTGGCTATGTGTGCCAAACAAAACAAAAAATAGCAAATTGCCATTTTCTAACTCAACATAAACGGCTCGCCAATCACCTGTAATATCTATGCTGAAATAATTTTGATACTTACCGCTTAACTTATGGCGCCGCAAAGATATATTATCTCGATTAAACACTAAAAGCTTCACCTTCTCCTTAAAATTGCTTTTAACCGCGGAGGGCGCTTTGCTAAACATCTTATCAAATTTCCTGCTTGAACCAATTTTCATATTTAGACCTTGTCTAAATGAGCGATAAAATCATCAACATTGGCAAAACAATGAAATCTCCCCGCTTTATAATCATCTTCTGATTCTTTGATGACTTTGGTCATTTCATTGTTAAGCGCATCTGGTCTTTGGCTAAATTTAACTTCGCCTGTCTTAACCACATTTAACAAAAGGCCATTAAGAAGAGAACTTAAACTTAAACCAAAACTGGAAGCAACCTTTTTTGCCTCTTCTTTTGTCTTGGGATCAGTTTTTAGCGTAATTAAAGCTGTTTTCATATACACCTTGTTAATACTTAATATACATAAAGTATACACTAAGTATAGACGTTTGTCAAGTCCGACTTATCCACAATCCACCAATCTCACATCTATGGCTCTAGTCGATTCAACATTCTTGGAAACGGAATCGTCTCGCGGATATGATGAATGCCGGAAATCCAGCGAGTAATGCGCTCAATGCCAATGCCAAAACCGCAATGAGGCACAGAGCCATAACGGCGCAAATCCAAATACCACTCTAGTGTTTCCACTGGCAATCCTGCCGCTTTGATGTTATCCAACATTGTTTGATAATCATCCTCGCGCTGTGAACCACCAATGATTTCTCCAAAACCGCGAGAGGCCAACACATCCGCGTTCAAAACTAATTTTGAGTCAGTCGGATGCCCTTTCATATAAAACGGTTTGATATTTTTAGGCCAATTTTTGACTATCACAGGCACATCAGAATCATTGGTCAAAAGTTCTTCATCATCAGCGCCCAAATCATGGCCGTATTCAATATCTGAACCGCGTTTTTTTAATTCCGCGATCGCGTCACCATATTCATAATGCGTAAATGGCTTGTCCACAACTGACTGCAATTCGGACAAATCACGTTCAAGCAAAGCCAATTCTTCTTGGCCATGTTCCAAAACATATTTTACAACATGTTTAAGAGATGCTTCCTGAATTTTCAAACTCTCTTCGTGTTCAATAAAAGCAATCTCCGGATTCAAAGACCAGAACTCAGTCAAATGCTTGCGCGTCTTGGATTTTTCGGCGCGGAAGTTTGGACACAAATCATACACCCGACCAAACGCCATGCACATTGCTTCTAAATACAGCTGGCCATTCTGCGTAAGATAGGCCTTACGGTCAAAATAGTTAACTTCAAACAAATCAGTCGTGCCCTCGCATGATGTTGGCGTAAAAATCGGCGTATCCAATTCAACATATCCTTGACCATTAAAATACTCCTGTAATCCGGCCTTGACCAAATGACGTATCCGCAAAATCGCCCACTGATGCTTTGACCTCAACCACAAATGCCGATTATCCATCAAAAATTCCGGACCGTGTTCTTTATTACTAATCGGGTAATCAATAGCAATTTGACAATTTAACAGTTTAACAATTTGTAACTCATAAACCCCTTTCTGTTTAGGATGTTCTGACACTGTACCAACAACTTCAAGAGATGACTCTTGTGTCAACTTCTCAACCGAATCCCAAATATCTTGCGTGAGCGCGTCTTTAACCGCCACCGCCTGAACAAAACCAGATCCATCGCGGATTTCCAAAAACGCGATCTTGCCGGATGAACGTTTGTTGTTTAACCAACCCTTGACCACGACCTCCTGACCCACAACATGCGACAGGTCCTTAATGAGTGTCTGCATAAAATATAATGTATTAATGTCATCCCGAATCCACAAAGTGGTGAGGGATCTTTCTTAAGATAAATTTTTAATAATAGATTAAACTTTTTTCTTAAATAACGCTTGCTTTAAAAGATTCCTCACCCCGACGTGCGTCGGGGTTCGGAATGACAAAACGGGCGACAACACAAATATCCTACCATTTTCCGCTCAACTTCGCAAGTTTTACATCCTAAGCTCCTCGGCCAGGACTCGGACCTGGAATCTTCGCGTTAACAGCGCGCTGTTCTACCAATTGAACTACCGAGGAACTAGAGATATAAACAAAAATCCGCCCAATTTGGCGGAATTGTCTGTGCTTTTTATAACAACAAACTAGTCCGCCAAAGGCAGATTATTGTTGTTATTATTTAAGCACTGTGTCTTCATACTTCTGTATTATAGCACATTTTGGCTAGTTTGTCAATGGATAACTCCGTTTTTGTATTGGCCATCTTTCCCACCCAAATACAGATTTGTGTGTTTTGATTTAACGTCTTTAATCGGAAAACGCACTTCGTTTTTCTTTATCACGCTTTCAATCGCCTCGTCCATATCCACCCCGCTGCCATTGGCTAGTAATGCCAAAAGCCAATACATATCGCCGATTTCATCCTCCAATTGGGCCTTATTGTCCTCTAAAACTTTCTTGATTACATTAATATCTTGCTCCCATTTTACCATGTTTCTAACCTCGCCCACTTCCTCCACAATGCCCAAAAGCAAGTCCTTTGGATTATGAAATTGACCCCAATCCCTTTCCTTTGCAAATTGTTCAATGCGTCGTTGGAATGTGTTCATATCTGTTAATTATAAATCAACGGAGATTTTAGTCAAGTCCGCCCAATCCGCCACCTTTCTCTCTGTGTGAAACAAAAGAAATTGATATATAAAATCATGGTCGGGGTTTGATTTAACTTGACTAATGTCGTAGCCCAAACAGTTTAACAGTTTAACAATATAATCATCAACCAATTGCAAATTGCAAATTGTAGAATGCAAATTAACAAAATCCAGCCATCTATTCAATAAATCAAAAATCCTCTTGTCTAGTTCGTTGGTGTGAATGAGTTTGTCAGTGGTGGAGGCGACAAAACCGGCGGCGAGGGATTTCTGAAAGTCGGCGCGGATGTTTGAGAAGTAATTTATTGGCACGACTTTGGTGAGATGGTCAATTTCTTTGCCGCGCGCTATTTCAATGTCAACCAAAGAAAACGGCTCTAAATGAGCCGAGTTTTTGCTTATAATTTTCTTCACCCCGCGAGCCAGCAAATTCAACTTGCCTCTTTCTTTCGTATAAACCGAAATCATCTGGTCAAATTCACGAAAATCTCGGCGGGAGAGAACAATAGATAACATAAGACATCTAATATATGTAATATTAGTATATTTTTGATAATCTTGCAATAGAACAAAAAACATTGCTTAAAATGCGCAAATATACTACAATACAATTGATTTAATACTAACTTAATTATGACCAAAGAAGAGGAAAAAAAAGACGCCAGAGATAAAAACATCGAAAAGAGGGAAAAACCTAAACTCAAGCCGGGTAGCAGAAACAAACAAGCAGAGCAAGAAAAACAAGCCGCCGCCTGTCTTGTTGACGCTGAGATTGATTTTGAAACAATGACATCAGAGGAACGAAGGCACCATATCCAAAAATTAGTCGCTAATTCGGATTTTGCCGGTTTCGCCCCAGAAATGCAAAATCTCTTTTTGGCTGCGACCAAAAAACTTAATCTTGGCAATAAAGAACGAGCGCCCCAAACAGAATGGGGTCTATCAACCGCGGATGCCGAACGCTGTCTTACTGACATTGTTAGAACTGAAAAATTTCGCCAGGCATTAAAGGAGACTATCAAAGCTGGCGATACTGTTGTGGAAGCCAATGCTAACACCGGTGATACTATCGTAGAAGCAGGCGCCGGGACTGGCATTTTAGCTATGATGGCCGCGGCTATAGGCGCCCGCAAAGTATATGCTGTTGAAATTAATCCTCAAACCGTAAAAACTTGTCGAGCTTTTTTAGAATACTGCGGTTTTGACCAAAATGTGGTTGAGGTGATTGAAGGCGACGCCACAAAATGCGATCTGCCCGAACAAGCGGACATTATTGTGAGCGAAAACATGTACACCGGACTTTTTGCCGAACCACAAATGCAAATCATCAATAACCTGCGCCGCTTTTTAAAACCCGGTGGAAAAATTATTCCAGAAAAATTTTCTTCTTATCTGGAACTGGTTGAAGCGCCGGGATTAACAGAAAAATCTGTTGTTAGGAACGAAGCCAGGATACTACTAAAACCCGCTACTACCCGCGCCCAGTTTGATGTTGTAAATTTTGGTCGTGACGAAGAAGTCAGCCGGCAAGGCATTGTCATTATAAGGGCAACTGATGACGCAACAATTGAGGCCATTAATGTTTCCAGCGTTATTGACTTGACGTCCCAAACCAGAATCAACAGCAATACTTGCGACTTTTTGGGACAGGACGAATTGGTTAGGTTGGCAACTCCAATGTTGCTTAAAGCCGGCGAACTGTATCAGGTGGAAATTGAATACGCAGCCGGATGTAAACCCAAGGACATAAAAATCAAAATTGAGCCGGCAAAAAAATTGCGACTAGATGCCGCCGTTCCAGAAAAAATCAAAAAAGACGAGGACAAAAAAAGGGTTGAATTTGAAGCTAATCTGGCCGCTATTGAAAGCAACATTTTAGACGTCGATCCGGATTTGATACCACCGGATGACGAACAATTAAAAAAAATCTTAAGCCGAATCGAAGCCACATCCGAATCTTTGCGACAAGCCAAGGTCAGTGGGCTGTTTGAACTTTTTGAACTGTCAAACTTTTACGACAGATTGGAAAAACTATTTGGCCAATTCGGCAGACTGCCTCTTGGTTATGTGGAAGGAATTGAAGAGCGGATGAAAAAAGTCGCGGAAATACTAGAGTTGGAGAAAAAACAACGGGAGATTGAAGCTATTTTTGACGATACTATTGAAAGCATAAGTGATTTGAATCCAGCTGATGAAGACATTGATTTAGAAAAAATAAAAAAAGACGCGCCGATTTGCGCCGCCAAAATCATGAAAAGCGCAAAAGTTTTGTTTGATTATAAAGTTGGTGGAACGTTTAGAATTGACGAATTTTACACTTATGTGGAAAAACTGCAAATTTACCATGCTGCTTTGAAAAAAATAATAGTTGGACAAAACATAGAGATTGGAGAAGAATTTGAACAGCTGATGATCAATTTACAACGGGAATTAAACCGCCATACGGAAAACCTTCGTGGTGTACCAGAGTTGCTAACAGGTAATGTCAAAGACATAATGAATTTTGATGAATACAATGAACTTTCAATCAAAATGACAGACCTTTACGTACAATATCTAAAAGCAAGAGAGGGTAATAATAATGCCATCGTAAATAAAAAAGAAAAACCAGCTGATCTAAATAAATACGTTTCTTGTCAGGAAGCAACAGCTAAGGATGGCCGGAGATTAATGATTGAATTTAAGGGCCGCAAGGGTTGTGAATTTGGTCGTTGTTCCAACTGTTGTTTTGCAACAGAAAACGCCACAAATGAAAAGGTTAAAACCAGCCACATTTCTAAGCAATTTGAGACCGCTTTGAGAGATTCATCTTTATCAGTTGAAAAGAGTGAGGATGGCAGACTTCAGTGGGCAGGAGATAAAAAAGACATTTATAAATTTGATATTTTGACTCCAGGATCGTTTCTTAACGATAACGAAATGCCGAAAAATGCTAGGACAGAAATATTTAAAAAATTAGCCGGGTTGCCATTCACACAAATAATGTTTGAAAGTAGGATTGAGTATTTAGATGAAGCGGAAATAATAAGGTTAAAAGGTCTCCTGCGTCCAGATCAAAAACTGCAAGTCGCTATTGGTTTGGAGACCGCAAACAATATTATCCGCGAAGTCATTATTAATAAGGGATATACTTTGTCTGAATTTGAAAAAGCGATAGAAATGCTGGCCGCCAACGGTGTTGGTGTACAGGCTTATTCAATTATTAAACCAGCCCTCTTGTCGGAAAAACAAGCCCAAGAAGACTCTATCAAAACTGCCCAATATCTGGCTGATTTGGCTGAAAAAACAAGAGAGAAAACAAACAGAGATAATTTTGAAATGACTTTCAAACTCGAGCAGGCTTTCATACAAGATGGCGGTTTCCTAGATTTCTTACATAGGCAGGGCAAATACGAAACACCGTGGACTTTTACGACAGCAGAAATTGTCAAAAAACTGTGCGATGATGGTTTAGACAAAAAATTAAATATTCAGATCGGAACTAGCCATGACTACCCACCACCGACAACTGCTGCTCAAAACAGAAAGTCAGACGGAAAGTACTGTCCAAGCACCGAACAAGTTGATGGGGCGCTACAGGAATTTAATATTAACAATGATAACGCGAGGTTCAAAAAAAGACTGCTGGAGATTCAAAAACAATACCCAGAAACTTTTGCCTCTTGGCAGGCATTAGAATAAATTAGACTTTAGCGACTGCCGCGATTATTTCATCAATCAACAGGTTGGTTCCAAATGAGGTATATATAGAGGCTGTAAATTTCGCATAGCCTCTATTTTTAAATGCGTTAAGAAGATCTATGTTGAATTTTTTTAAAGCCAATGTAAACTCCGACAACTCAATGGGTTGCTTATAAAATTCTTCTTCTAAACCATAGAAGGCCAAAAGAAGCGAGTTCCTAATTTTATTATCAAAAATCTTATAACACAGCTCTTTGCGAAAAGTGTCTTCCAGAGGTAAATAAGCAGGCAAACTGCCAGCTTTTGTTTTCAGGCCTTCTTTCAACAACTTCATTTTATCTTCATCAGATAGTGTTTGAAACTCCCACAAAACCTGCAGGGTGTATTCCAGCACATAAAAAATTCCAACTTTTTGAATTATATCTAAATCGTTTTTGCGCTGTTGTTCCTCGCTCAATTTTTTCTTTTTCTTTTCCAAGTTTTCAATTGACAAATGATGTCCCAAAAGTTTTATTTTTGTCGTATTGATATGCGACTCCAGCGCGCTTATTAACTCCTGCAATTCCTCGCCCAAAGGCGCCAATCTATAAACCTCAACCAAATTAAAAAGGTGCTGAATAAACGGAACCTCATCAACCGTCTTTTCCAAAATATCTTTTTCCAAAGCCAAAATAATTTTGTAAGCATGAGTGTCTTGCAATGTTTTTGACTCCAAACTTGTCTTTAATTTAAGAGTCGCGGATTTTAGATCTTTGACAAAATTTGCCTTTTCCAAATCCGACCAAAACTCAAATGGCTTTTTGTCCAAACAAATAACTACTTGATCAAAAACTTTTAATGGGGTCATAGATTAAACTCAAAACGTATAAAAAAACGAAGAAATAACTAACACCACAGTAGCTGCGATAATGCCGATGACAGTGAGCCACGCGATAATGTTCCCAATTGGCTTGTTGACATGCTCCCCCATTATATTCTTGTTGTTTATAATCTTCAAGACAAAAATCAATATAATCGGCAGAAGAATACCATTGACATCCTGCGACAATAACATTACTTTGATTAACGGCAAGCCTGGAATTAATACCAAAATCGCGGGCAGAATAATTGAGAACATTATCAAACCATAAAAAATCGGCGCTTCGTGCCATTTGCGATCAAAACCATATTCCCAGCCAAATGCTTCGCAAACCGCGTAAGCAGTGGCGACCGGCAATATGAACGCGCCAAGCATTGAGGCAACAAACAAACCAAAACCAAATAACAAAGTCGCGAATTGGCCTGCAATTGGCGCCAAAGCCAAGGCCGCGTCTTTGGCATCTGTAATTTTTACGCCTGTCTTGTAAAGTGTGTAGGCCGTGCTGATGATAATAAAGAAACTAACTATATTAGTGATAAAAGCGCCCAAAAAAACCTCGGCTTTTTCTACTTTGTAGTGTTTGATATTTAAGCCCTTGTCAACAACATATGATTGGATGAAAAACTGTCCCCAAGGCGTAATCGTAGTGCCGATTAACGCGATTAAAGTAAGAAAAAATGGGGCGCTTAATTCCAAAGTCGGTTTAATTAAAGCCATGGTAGCTTCACCAAAATCTGGCTTGATAATAAAACCATTGATAATGTAGACAAAATAAAACGCGGAAAAAACCAAAAATATTTTTTGCGTTGTTTTGAACGAACCCTTGTACAAAATAAACCACACCGCGATTGCAGATAAAGGCACCGCGATAAATTTACTTATGCCAAAAATAGACGCGGCTGAGCCTATGCCTGCAAATTCCGCGGTCATTGTACCAAGATTCGCAATCAGCATTGTCACCATGGCGAAAGTGGTCCAACGCACACCAAAATTCTCGCGGATGACCCCGCCCAAACCTTGCCGCGTGACCAACCCAATACGTACGCCCATTTCCTGCGTGACTGCCAATGAAAACGTAATTAAAAACAGCACCCAAAGCATTTTGATGCCAAAATGCGCACCAACTACAGAGTAGGTGCTTATACCGCCGGCATCATTATCAGCATTGGCCGCGATAATGCCCGGCCCGATTACCGAGAAGAAAAAAATCAATTTTAGCCAGAAATGACGAAACTTTTTTGCCATATTAAGCTTTTGGCACTAAACAACGCATAATATCATCAACTGTTACAATTCCTATCAATTTTTTGCTGTCATCCACCACGGCTACAGATAAAAGATTATATTTTGTCATAACAGTAGCGATTTCGGCCACGGTTTGATTAACGTTGACAACTGGCGCGCGTTTAATACCCTTGGCAATATGTTTAATTTGCAAGTGATTATCGGCCAAAATCAGACGACGCAAAGATACAACACCTAGCATGTGCTGTCTATCATCAACTACATAGACGAAGTGGATGGAACGATGCTGATGTGAATCACGCTTAATTTGATTCATGGCTTCGGCCACAGTAGTATCCATATGCGCCTTGATAAATTCCGTAGTCATTAAACCGCCTGCGGTGTCTTCATCATACTCCAAGATTTTTTTCATCCGACTAATATTTTTTTCTACCGGCAATTTTTCAATAATCTCACGCGATTCTCGCGCTGGTAAAAGCTGAATTAAATCCACCAGTTCATCCATAGACATTTTTTCTAAAATAGCCGTAGCACGCTCCGCACCCAAACTCTGAACCATTATTTTTTGAATACTTGGCTTTATTTCTTCCAAAACTTTCGCTGCAGTGGCTTGATCCAACGAGCTCAAAAGCATGCTACCCTGCTTCAGGTTCAATTTCTCAACAATATTGGCAATGTCGGCGGCATGTAATTTTACTAAATTCTCTCGACCCACACCAATCTTTATCTTATCACCAATCAAGTGAACATTTTTCCATTGTAAAAGATTTGGCTTTGTCCTATTAGCCACAAAACCAAACCCCAAACGACGAAATAATCCGCTAGTAGAGACATCAATGGCCAAAAGGCTCATTGCTTCGCGCACTGGCCCAAATTGCAGATCATTTACACGCACCACGCGCGCTCCGGACAAATCAACAATCTGGTGATCAATAACACTCTTACCCAAAAATAAGGCCTCGCCATTTGGCATTTGGCTCACAGCTTCCAACAAATTATTTTTTAAAGTAACCCCCCCGTGACTCCATGAAGAAATTTTGGAATGGTCAATAAATATTGATTCCGTTTTGTTCTTTTGCACCAAAATACCGAGTAAAGGTGGAAAATCTTTTTGCTTATGAATATCAATCGCTATATCAGCAATTTTTCCAACTACTACATCAGTACTATCTAGAACTTTAGTATTAATTAGGCCACTAAAGTATAACATACTCGCCAATTTAAAAATTTTGAAATTTTAAATATCCTATTTGTCTTTATCTAAGTATGACTGCAAAATCAACATGGCGGCTTTTTCATCACGACTCACTGTACCACCCATGCTGTCTGCTTGCGCAGAAGTAAATCGTTCGTCAACAAAGTCCACCGGAGCATCAATCTCTTTTTGTAATTCACCAACAAACTCTCTTATTTTTTTTGTATTTTCATTTTCTCTCCCATCCAATCCAATGGGCAACCCAACAACAATCTTATCAACTTTTTCTTTCTTTATCAATTCCACAAGTTCCATGTTCCATTTTCCATGTTCAATTTTTCCGTATGGCAAAACAACGCCCAGCTCTTTCTGGCACCACGCTAAACCAATGTTTTTTGTTCCATAATCAATAGCAAGTATATTCATAGTTCAGCAGGTCTGCGAGTGGCTACTTTATTGCCATCTTCCGTAATAATCACAGTATGTTCAAAGTGGGCGCACAAACTCTTGTCTTTCATGCGTACTGTCCAACCATCTTCAGCTGTTTCAATCGCGTGGTGACCGATGGCGATCATTGGCTCAATGGCGATTACCACGCCCGGTTCCAACACCCACTTTTCCATATCTTTATCATAATAATTTGGTACTCTGGGTTCTTCGTGCACCGCGTGGCCAACACCATGTCCAACCAAATCCCGCACAATACCGTAATTACCTTGTGACTTTACATATTGCTCTATTGCCCGGCCGATATCTGCCACAGTATTGCCAGGCTTTGCCGCGCCAATCCCCACTTCCAACGCCTCCCGAGTTACTCTCATCAATTCTCTTGTTTTCTCTGGAACACTTGTGGTGAGCGCAGTCGAACCATCACCGACTATTACTGTTATAGCAGTATCTGTAAAATAGCCTCGCCCACCATCTGACTTTATGAACTTTGGACTCGGGTACTCCATTCCAATATCTATTGAAAAAACATCCCCATTTTTTAATTTTTGATCCGCCCGCGCGATGCCATGCACCAATTCCTCATTCACACACGCGCAAATCGTGGTCGGAAACGGCGGGTCGCTCTTTCTGCCTTTATAACCTTTGAAAGCCGGCTTGCCGCCAGCTTTTTTAATTAATTTTTCAGCTAATTGATCTATTTCAAGAGTACTTACTCCCGGTCTTACTGCTTTTGCCAATTTTTCCAAGATCGACCCCAAAATCTTACCGCCTTTCAAAATCTGCTTTATTTCCTCCTTGGTTTTGATATAGGCCATACCCGGTACTACAACTTCAAATGAATTAAATGCTAAATTGTATTAAAATTATCAATGGAAAAATATTCTTTGAGTCGTTTGGCCAAAAATCTCCTTCCGCCTGTTGTTTTTAAATAACCTTCTCTCCTCCTTGCGTCCACCTCTGATAAACCAGCTTCAAAATAAATCAGCTGTAAGGGATGGCGGTACGAGGTGGAAAAAACCTTTTTATTTAAGTGTTCTGCCCAGCGTCTCCTCAAATCATGTGTGAAACCAACATACTTCTTATGATCTTTCTGACTCATAAGCACATATACGTACCAAAACTTTGAAGTTGTAGTACCGGGCATACAACATATATTTTAACACAAAAAAACAAAAAAGGCCAGAGTTATTCACTCTGACCTTATTAGCACTATTATTTATCTTCTTTTTTTTCAATTTTGTTTAGCTCGTCTAACAACCACTCAAAATCTGCTTTGGTCCAATCGTGATAATACAAAGCTAAATCCGGATCTTTCATCAAATTTGGGAAATGACTAATTGTCTCACCATCTGGCAAAACACCCACCACTTCCTTAACTTTCCACCTAAATCCCTCATATCTGTCTTTGCCCCATTCCCTTAAATTTTTCAAGGCCGCCAGCCTATCCCAACCAAATGGCGGTTTTATTTCTTCTCCCATATCTTTATTTAATTTTCCTCCCTCATCATCACTGGCTTGCCCTGCCTTCGACCCGAGCTCAGGCCGAGGGTAGCTTGCCGGATGAATTCTACTTCCTTTTCAACCACAGATTGTTTTACATTGTCTTCAACCACCATCTTCTTGTCCTCAAATCTCACAATCTGGCTTCTGTTTATCAAAAGTTTCTGCCCAAACCAACAGCATTTGCAAACTTCATACTGCAAAATCGTTTGTCCGTCTGTCTCAAAAACGGTGCCACAAATATTACCCAATGCAACGCCAGAAACAGTTACAACATTTAACTTTCTCAGTTGTTTTAAAGAAAGGCGCATACTTGTACAAATATTAACTAATATTAGCAGATATTAATATTTGTCAATATTTGTTAATATCTGTCAATAATTTATTTTATTACTTCACTCGTTTTCTTTTTAAACATCACCAACTGTTGCAACGCTGTGAACAGGGTGGACAAAAACCAATATAACGTCAATCCGGCCGGCAAACTAAGGCCGATAAACACTGTCATAAACGGCATAAAGTACAACATCTGTTTATTCATCATCGCCATTGTGTCCTCATCTTTAGCGCCAGCCGGAACTGGCTTATCCGGACGCTTGCGCATCATCATCTTGCTTTGCCAAAATTGTGCCGCGCCGGCAAGCACTGCAAGCACCCAACTTGAATTTTCCAAATTAAATAACCCCAAAGAAACCTTATTGATTGAGCCGGGATTGTGCATGAATGGATAAATCAACTGAAATTGATCTCCCTTCAAAGCAATTTGCAACACATAATACAAAGCAATTAAAATCGGAAGCTGGATGAGAAGCGGTAGACATGAAGCAAACGGATTAACATGATTTTCTTTATACAATTTCATCGTCTCTTGCGCGATTGCTTGTTTATTGTCTTTGAATTTTTCTTTAAGCTCGTTGAGTTTTGGTTGTAAGTCAGTCAGGGCTTTTTGCGATTTGATTGATGATCTTGTCAAAGGATACAAAATCAATTTAATCAAAATCGTGATAATCAAAATCACCACACCCACGTCTGGGATTAAATTGTACAGCGCAACAAAGCCATTAAACATTGGCTGGGTAAGGATAAGTTGAAAAAAATGAGACATAGTGAAGAAAGTATAACATGAAAAAGAAAAAATAACAAGGGTTTTCCCTTCTCCTCGTAGGAGAAGGGGTAGGGATGAGGTCTTATCGGGACTTGCAGATAATCACATGCTACAAAAGCACAGTAATAAATCACTCGACCGCTGAGACCTCACCCTTAATCCCTCTCCGGAGCCTGCCCAGAGCGAAGCCGAGGGGAGGAGAGGGAAAAATTAACTCACCCTCTCCCACAAATTCTCAAACATCGCTTTTTGCATATCGGCCAGCTCTTTGCTCTCTATCACAACCGCCACCAAATCGCCGGCGAAAGAAAACATGGCGATTTTATTTTTCCAAATATAAATCAATCCATGATAGTCATAATTTGCCGGCACTATTTTGACCAGACGCAATTCCTGCTGTCCTATTCTTTTTCTTTCGTGAGCAGTTGGCGAATCGCGTAAAATTAAACGCAAGGGTATTTTTCTCTTAATTCTAGTGGCAACAAAATTTTTGTGATAATCCCCCATCAAACTCAACAAGTCCTCGGAAACTCCGAAAGCAATCAATTCGGTTGCCTCATCCAAGACCTCATCAAGCACTATTTGCATCTGTCCTTTTCCTTGGTAAAAACGCACAGACGGACGTTGGCGCGACTTGCCGGCAAGCGCATTTAGTTCTGGCAAAACGTCTTTAAGCAAATTAACTTTTGTCTCGGCATAGCGGACTATATGCTCTGGCTCTTCAGCGCTAAAGTATCTGACTTTCTTTTTCAAAAACGTGGTAACTAATCCCAGCCCGCGCAACGATTCCAAAATTTCATAAACCGTTGACCTTGGCATCCCTGCTTTCTGGGCAATCTTCACCACTGGTCCAGTACCCAACTGCAAACAAGCAAGATAAACTTTTATCTGCTTTTCTTTAAGGCCATAGTCCTTGAGTGTCTGCTCTAATTTCATAAATAAACAGATGATCCCCTCTCCTGCCCGAGGAGAGGGGGCAGGGGTGAGGTGGGAGCTGTCGGCATTTCCGACGTCATTTCTCTATCTATATTTTAGCACAGTTGAGCTGTTTTGTCAAGGGTGTGGATAATAAATAGACGGAATTAGTGACAAAATGTAATAAATATCTTATACTCCACTGTCCTGCTACCATAACGCATTGTTATGGAAAGCGGGCGAACATTCAAAACGAGGTGGAGAAATGAAAAAAATCAGGGAGTTTCACATTCTTCGGCATCCGGACGTGGACAAGAAGCACCCACTGGGCGAGGCCGCTCCGCTCACTGACAAGGGCAAAGAGCAGGTGGACGGGCTCTGCAAAAAGTTCAAAGAAGTCGGAATCGACCTGGTTGTGGTCTCGGCCGAGGACATCCCGCGCTTCAACGACACCGCGGCAATGATGCAGCGGGCAGGCTTCACTGTTCGGCGCGCTGACAACATCTGCTTCAAGGACATGAAGGGCAAGGCACCGATTCTGGAAATAGTGAAGCAGTACCGCGAAGGCGGCGTGGCGCTGGTACACAAGCTGACCGAAGATCCCACTGCTCCTATCAAGATCGCCATCATTGGCTCATGGCCACTGGTGAGCGGTCTGCGGTTGCGCGACTACGAGACCGCGCAGATGGACGAATCGTGGTTCAACGACAAGCCCGGTTTCTGCACCGGCGTCATCATCAACGTCTATGACGAACCGGTCAGCAGCGTTGACCTCAGCAACATCGGCATCTCAATGCCGTACTACGACCCGCTCACCGAAGACGACGGTGACGACCGGTTGTAGCCCTTTTCCACCTCACCCGCGCGACCTCTCAAAAACACCCACGAGAGACCACCGCGCAATTCCCTTTTGCTTATCAATATTGGTAATCAAAAGGGAGTTAGTAATATTTAATTAACAAATTTATGCAATACAAAAACATTAGCGTGGAAAAAATTTTTCACGCTGGAGTTAAAATAAAAAATAATTCCATCGTCTGTTATATTGATCCGATTAATTTACCACTTGGTGCGGAGGCGGCAGATTTTATTTTAATCACTCACGAACATCTGGACCATTGTAGCGCAATGGATGTCAAAAAAATAGCAAAAGAAAACACGACAATCATTACAATTCCTGCGTGTGAAGAAAAACTGCGCGAATTAAAATACCGCGAGATTAAACTCGTCAAACCACACGACACCATAATATTCTCACAACTAAAGATAACTGCCGTACCAGCATACAACATCAATAAATTCCGCCCATCTGGCAAACTATGCCACCCCAAAGAAAACAACAATGTAGGGTTTGTGTTAAAAATTGATGGAGTGAAAATTTACCATACTGGCGATACTGATGTCATTCCTGAAATGAATGACTTAAAAAATATTGATATTGCTTTCCTGCCCATATCTGGAATTTTTACAATGACGCCAGAAGAAGCGGCCGAAGCAACAAACATTATCAAACCGAGTTTAGTGGTGCCTATCCATTATGGCGACTTTGAATTTAATGACCAACTTGTTGGCGCAAAAAAAAACGGAGAAAAATTTAAATCTCTCTGCAAAACTCCAGTGAATATTATCTAATATGAAATGGGAAAAATTTATCCAAGCGGGCATTCGCCTGCCTTATTACATGAATTTATATATTGTTGGTAAACACACAGAGTCCACAAAAATTGGCGCTTGGAAAAATAGCCATTGGCTATCACAATCAGACAAGCAATTAACTACTGTCTACTTTGATCCGGAAGAAATAAATCTGGCAAGCGAATGGCTCAAAAGACGTGTGGAGGATCTGTCATCGCTAAAAAAAATCCAAGATGCGGTTATTATGATAGAAAATCGTTTACGACATTTTTCTAGACGATTGTCATTCACTGACTTTTCAAAACTGCCCAACAAAAAACTGGTTGGGATTCTTAATTATTTCTCTTCGCTTTTCCAAGCTAAATTTGGAATTTACAGTTTTCCCAAGCTGATTGACTCTGCTTTTGTAGCCAAGTCCGAAGAAATACTAGGACAAAAAATTCACTCGGAGGACTATATCAAACTAATGGGATCAGATGAATTAAGCGAATACCAAAAAGAAAGATTGGAATATCTGCAGATGATTAGCCAAATAAAAGACAGTGGACTTGAGCAAGTATTCACACAAAAAATACCAGACATTATTGAACAAACTGGCAGATTTTATCCTGATATTTACCACGCGCTTGAGCGGCACGCGCGCAAATTTATTTGGATAAACGCGAGCCATCACATGCAACCGACAAACATAGATCACGTAATCGCGAATGTTAGTGAATCATTAACTGACACTACATTGGCAGATGAATTGCAAAAAATTTTAAACCATAAAAACAATGTTCTTGAACAGAGAATGCAGATAGTTGAGAAATATAAATTTGACGCACAGCAAATTCAAATTATAAATTTTTTGAGATTCATAAATTTTTATAACGAACACAGAAAATCTGGAATGAGCAAATCAATACTCTGGTCATACCCGTTATTTATTGCGATAGCGGAAAGATTAAACACTGACATAATTTCTTTGCGCCAATTAACTAACTCGGAAATAGTTAGTTCGCTTTTGGAAGGAAGCTTGACTGAAAACAAAAAAACAGTTATTAAACAACGGCTGAAATATTATGTATGTTTGCTGGCAGATGGTAAAATCTATCAAGCCCAGGGAGAAAAAGCACAAAAATACTTTGACAGCCATTTTAGTCAAGCGCAAGAGGATATCAAAGAACTAAAAGGCCAAACAGCGTTTCCTGGTTTTGCAAAAGGAAGGGTCAGGTTGATATTAATGGAACATCAAGCAAATAATTTACAGCCGGGAGAGATTTTAATTTCATCCATGACTGACCCCAACATGTTGCCAGCCATGAAAAAAGCTGCGGCAATTGTTACAGACGAAGGCGGCACGCTCTGTCACGCGGCAATCGTCGCGCGCGAACTCAAAAAACCGTGCGTCATAGGCACAAAAATCGCGACTAAAATATTTAAAGATGGGGACGAAGTAGAGGTTGATGCCGATAACGGCGTGATCAAAAAACTCCGGGAGATTACAACCAAATCTCCCGGAGTTTAAACGACGCTCTAACCATCTGCCCACTTTTTATCTCACAACTCCACCAAATACATTCTCAAAAACTTTTCCACGGCGCGGGTAGTTTCATCTTTGAGCCGAGGATTGCTGGACGCAACCCAGCGCGCGAAGTTATATAATTCTTGATTATCCACTTTCAACCATTTTTTATTTTTATGAAGAAACAAAAACAAAGTCGTCATTGCCAAACGTTTGTTGCCGTTTTGAAATGGATGATTTTTTATCATCAAGTAAAACAAAATCGCGGCCTTGCCAGTCAGACCCTTATATAAACTGCGTTTGCCGAAAGACGCGAACGGCGCGGCCAGACAACTTTCCAAGACATTGGGAAATCTTGACCCAAAATCCGGAATCGGCTCGTTCCAACTCATTGTCTCTTTGGCCAAACGAAAGGCCAGATATTCAACTTCATTGACAAATACCTGTTGCATATTATTCTTTTCCCAAAAGACGTAATGTCTCGCCGTACTCGACAACTGTTTTCTTCACTAAATTATCTATCTCTCGCTTATCAATCTGACCAGAGACCGCGAATAATTCTGGCACGTCTTCCGGGTCAATCACAAAATTACGGCCTATTTGCCTTGCCGGCAAACTACCGCTTTTTATGCGCTTATAAACCGAAATTCGGCTTATTCCAAGTTTTTTTGCCACCTCTGTGGTGGATAAGAAGTTCTTGTTAACCATACAACTATAGTATAACATATGTTAACCACTATGTCAAGGGTTAACAAAACCAAAACCCGCCTCACGGCGGGTTTGTAATTTCTTCACCAATTTCTACAATTTCTTTAATTTCTATTCTTCTTTTTTCTCCTCAGCTTTTTCTTCCTCTTTCACTTCTGAGGATGTCTCAACTTCCGGAACCACCTCAACACTCTCTTCCGCCACAACTTCAATCACTGGCGGGGCTTCACTCACCACATTCAACTTCCACCCAGTCAAATCAGAAGCCAGTCGGACATTTTGTCCGCCCCTGCCGATTGCGAGCGAGTATTGGTCAGCGGCAACATGCACATCAGCTTCTTTTGTGTCTTCGTTCAATTTCACTGACTGCACTTTGGCTGGTGAAAGAGAATTTTTAATATATGTTTCAATATTGTCGTTGAAGGTGATTACATCAATTTTTTCTCCAGCAAGTTCGGCAATAATAGTGGTGATGCGGCTGCCGCGCTGGCCAATGCAAGCACCAATCGGATCAATTGATTCATCATCAGTGAACACCGCGACTTTGGCGCGATGACCAGGATCGCGGGCAATGCCCTTGATGATCACTGAACCGGAAGAGACCTCTGGAATTTCTTCGGAAAAAATCGTTTCAATCATCTTTGTGCTAGAACGGGATAACTTAATTTCCAATCCCCTCTTACCCATTTCAACTGATAAGATGAGAAAGCGTAATCGCGCGCCCGGTTTGTAAAACTCGCCTTGCACCTGCTCCGTGGCCGGCACAATACCAGTAACTTTTCCCAAATCAACCAGAAGATTGCCTTCGCGGTCGCGGCGCTGGACAATACC
>Ga0208373_1002285_pt1 | contig 21796 bp, 19 predicted proteins | sample RifOxyC2_FD_184036 | JGI IMG/M metagenome (GOLD analysis project Ga0208373, IMG submission 184036) | Soil microbial communities from Rifle, Colorado - Rifle Oxygen_injection C2 (SPAdes) | ecosystem: Environmental > Terrestrial > Deep subsurface > Rock core/Sediment | place: Rifle, Colorado... | reverse complement strand
AGGTGTGCCTTCCATGGAACAAGATGGAGTAAATCATAAAGCCACTTGGCATGGTAAAGCGCCAAGTAAGGAACAAACCGAAGTAGATTTAAAAGTTTTGGAAATGAGCGATCAGGAATTAAATTTAATTAAAGAATTTAAAAAAGAAATTAAATGGAAGCCTGAAAAAATAAATTTTGTAAAATCTTTGGCGAAATTGAATATAAATACAGGTGATCCAATTATTTATACTAGCGAAACTTTGACTGATTGCCGAACTGCTTATGGCAAAGCTTTGCTTGATTTAGCTAGACTCAATCCTGAAATTTTGGCTCTAGCGGCTGATTTACAAGGATCAGTGATGACTAAATTTGTTAATGATGAGTTTCCTGATCGGCATATTGAGTGTGGTATCGCTGAACAAAATATGCTGTCTGTTTCTGGAGGATTAAGTTTAAACGGATTTATTCCTTTTTGTTCAACTTTTGGAGCTTTTATGAGTAGTCGAGCAAAAGATCAGGCTAGAGTTAATGATATCAACCAAACAAATGTAAAGATGGTCGCTACTCATTGCGGTTTATCTGTTGGTGAAGACGGGCCGACTCATCAAGCGATTGATGATATGGGATCATTTTTAGGATTTTTTAATACTATGATTATTGAACCAGCCGATCCAAATCAAACAGATAGGATCATTAGGTATGTTGCAGGACATTATGGGAATTTTTATGTGCGGATGGGCAGGCATAAATTTCCAGTGATTTTAAAAATAGATGGTTCAGTTTTTTATGACAAAGATTATGTTTATGAGTATGGGAAATCGGATGTAATCAGAGAAGGAAAAGATATAACCATCGTGGCAACTGGAGCAATGGTTAATGAAGCCTTGAAAGCTTATGAAATTTTGAAAAAGAAAAACCCTGAACTTTCAATTGAGATTGTAGCGGTTAGTTCAATTAAGAAATTTGATGACAATCTTTTAGATTCCATTAAAAAGACTAAAAAAGTTTTGACTATTGAAGATCACAATACGTTATCAGGACTTGGCGGACAGCTTGCTAGATTTTTGATTTTACGAAATATTGGAATAGAGAAATTTGAGATGTTGGGAGTTTCTGAATATCAATTGTCTGGAAAGGTTGAGGAGCTTTATCAGAAAGTGGGAATCGATGGGGAGGGGATTGCGAAGAGGATTTTAAGTTTTAAATAAAATAAGGGTCTTTGCTTTAAAAACTTAAAGATACGATAAAAATTTTTCTTTATCTATTCCTATTTTTTTTATTTCAGCAAGTAATAAGCCTTTTTTAATATCGTTTGTGTGCATAGGAATTACTACTCTTTTTTTAGTCTCTGGATGCCGTAGAATTAAATGACTTCCACTTTGATGAATTTTGATAAAACCAATTTTTTCAAAAACTTTTACTACTTCTTTTGGTTTAAGAAACGGGAATTTTGGATTCATATTTAGGTGAAGAAAGATCAACTTCTATATTTATTTGTGTTTGAATTAAATTTTCTTCTTCAGGAATAGGTTCTCCTAATTTAATTAAACTCTCTATATAAACAACAATCGCATCTTTAGTCATTTCTAAAGCTTCTTCGATATTTTCACCTTGAGTCATACATCCTTCTAAAGCTGGGACTTCAGCAATATAACCACCCTCCTCCGCAGGTTTAAGAATTACAGTATATTGAAAAATTTTCGCCATAAAATATAAAAAATTTAAAAACTAATAAAAAAATAACATATTCGCATTTAATATTCAAATATTTCATAATAAATTTATTTTATTTGCGACGTCAATATCCAGATTTTTTGATTTGATACCAACGCAGGAAAGATGCAGTTCGTTTGCGTTATTTCCATTTTTGGAATAAAGATCGTCGCCGACGATAGGACAATTAATGGCTGATAAATGAACTCTAATCTGATGGCGCAAACCTTTTTTGATAAAGCATTTAATTAAATTATTTTTTAATATTTCATATTTTGTTTCTGCGTTTTTAGCCTTGCCTTGAAAATTGATTTTTTTATTTGGAATTAAAGCCACCATTCTTTTTGATGATTTATGAGCTATTTGGAAATTAATCGTGCCTTTTTTTGTTAAAGGCGGATTTGTAACTTTGGCGATGTATATTTTTTCTAAATTTTGATCATTGATAAAGTTTTCAAAAGCTTCTTTGGTTTTTGCAAAGAGCACAAGGCCATTTGTTTCATTATCAAGCCGATAAAGAAGACCGCCTTCTTCCTTTTTAAAACCGGTAAAATTAAAAAGCTTAGGATGATTCTCTTTAATAATTTTTAAAAAACATTTCTTTTCTTTTCCAAAAACTGTCGGTATTCCCGTTGGTTTGAAAAATCCTATATAGGATTCATTTTCATATAAAATTTTTAATTCGTTCATAAATTTTTAAACTATGTAGCCTTACAAATATAGCAAAAGTGAATAAAAGATAATATAATTTTCTTAAATTGCTTTAAGTTATCTTAAATTATGTTAAGTTAGGTAAAATTTATTAAATTAATTAAAATAACATCTTTTCTATATAAAACAATAATAATTATAATAAAATTCTTGATAATTATTTAATTTAATTTATATTAATATCGTTTAGATAAAAGTATTGTTTTTTAAGAAGGAATTATATAAAATATGGTAAATTCATTTTAAATTTACTTAAATTATATGTCGGAAGAGGTTTTGACTCCGGAGCAGGTTGCTGATTATTTGCAATTACATACGATTACCATACTTAAGATGATTAAAAGAGGAGATTTGAAAGCGGTAAGAATAGGGCGAGTTTATAGAATTTTGGAAAAAGATTTAAAAGAATTTTTACAAGGTGCAAAGATTTTAATTTCTTAAATTAATTATTTTGATTTTCAATTGTTTACAATGCGGGAAAGCTACGTCTAGCTACTTGGATGTTTGTCCATATTGTAAACATGTTTTGGGAGAAATGGTGGAAACATTAGAAGAAGGGCGATCTTATAAGGCGATTTTACCTAAAGAAGAATATAAAAACAGTATTTTTGGATTATTATGGCGAAAAGAGGAAGAGGTAACAAAAAGCAGATTCGTTTTTAAGAAACACGCCACATCATTTTAATAAAAAAAATCCGCAACCAGAGTCAATTTACCTTGGAGATTATGTTTCCAAGGTATTTTGGCGAGAGCTTTATTTCGCACATTGTTTTTCTACAACTTTCTCAACACAAGTTTGAATTTTCTCAAAAGGCGCTGAAGTGTTTTCTATGGTAAAATTTAATTCTTGCAATAATGATGTGAGCCTTGCGGTTGCAGAATCACTTACTCCTTCGTATCTTGTTTCGTAAATTGCCAGTCTTTTTGCTGATTCAACTTCAAATTCATATCGTAGCGCATCTTCTTCTTCAGAATAGAAAATTTCGGTAATAGAGGGGTCGCCATTATCTAATGAGGTCGATTTTGTAGTGCCTTCCGTTTCTGAATCTTTAATTTCGTTGATATTTTCTATAATTTTTTGTAGGTCTTGAAGCGGTTCAGTGTTTTGAAGGCGTAGTCCAATTCGGTTCCATAAAAAAGTTTTAGTATTTGGCGCATCTTTGAGCGTGGTGGCATTATAGATAATTGGTTCGTCAAGTTCCATATCTTCCAAAATATTATCAGTATTGATGTTTTGAATTTTATCTTTAATGCTGGTCCATTTTCTCTCTATTCCAGCAATACTCGGATCAAAACAATTTATAAATGAATTTTTATCATATTTTTTATAAAATTGATCAATATATTCAGATAATTTTCCGGCTGTTAAATAGCCTTTATCAGCGACCAAATAATCTTGCAGATCTTTTTCTAATTTTGCTCTTGGATTCTCAAGTAAACCTTCTTCAGTACCATGCATAATAGAGTTATTTTCTGCGCTTGGCACGAAATTTCTTATAAAATAAAGCTCGGCTAGAAGTTTATAATATTCATTAATCATCTCATCCACGTTGACGTTTAATTCGGCCATAACGCTATTAATAATATCTCTTCGAGCTTCGCTTAATCGTTCGCGAATTTTAAATATTTGCGTTCTTTGACAATAACCTCTTAAGTAATCTTTCCAGTTTTGTTTCCACATATCATAATCAACCAAGCTATCTAAGAATTTGATTATTTCGTTTCTATTAGCTGTTGTTTTTTGTTCGGTATTTTCCTCTGCGAAAACAGTCGCAAAGTTTGAAATGATGGTGAAGATCAATAGAATTACTAGAATTGATTTTAAATATTTTAGCATAAGGGGGTTATTTGCAGTTTTGTTTTTCGGTTAATCTTTTGCACGGGTTTCCTTCAATGACACCGATTTGATTCCATAAATCGAAAAATGATTGGAAGTAGGCGTTCATTTGTAGCATTTCATATTCAATAGCTTGAAAAGAATCGGCGGTAATTTGAATTTGTCCTTCCAAAGCTAGTTTATCAAATTTTTCTTTTGTTTGCGCTTCTACGATGTCTCTTACTTTGTTCATGTCAGCGGCGAGTGAAGTAAAAGAATTTTCTGATAATTGAGCTAGCTTTTTATCAATTTTTGCGTAGGCAGGCGTAAAATCTTTTTTAGCGATTTGCTCTTCAACACTCATAGGAGTTGGATTTATATCATCATAAGCCGGAGCTTTATAGGTAAACATTTCTTTTAATTGTTTTTTTATATCTTCATTATTGTTTACCAGTTCATCATTTTTTGGAGTTAGGCTTGGTTTTTTTATAAGCGTTATATTCATTCCTGGAGAAACTTCTGCAAATGCTTTTTTGCACTTTGGCGCTTCTAAAATATTTCCGGTAACTTTGTTTGGTATTAAGCTGTGGCTTATTAATTCGTAAAAATTTTCTAAAACAAATTGTATATGACAACTAATACAAGCATCTCCGATATTATAAACTAAAGTTTTATCTTCTTGGTCGTCATTGTTTTGAAAACTTACTTTTAGGCAGAAAAAATCTTCGCAAAATAAGCTTTTCGTCCAATCATCTGCTCCTTTTAAATTTGACATTAAATCGTCTAATTTTTTAATTAATCCATCACTTGTGGTTTCATCATAACTTTCTTCTTCATTATCTTTTTCATTGTTCTCCGCTTTATTATTTTCACTACTATTATCGTTATTAGGATTGTTTTCTTCGCTATTCTCTTGGCTATCAATTTCAGCATTTATTTGATTTTCAGATAAGTATTCTTCAAATGCGTTTTGTAGTTGCGAATCAGCAAAACAAAGATTTGGGTTAGTAGATAATTCTTCTCCTGAAAAATTTGTTTCGGAATTTTTATCTTCAGTTTGAGTTTGGTCATCTTCTTCAGGATTGCTACCTTCAGTTTGAGTTTGAGTTCCTTCTTTAGAGTTTTCATTTTCAGCTGAAGTTTGGTTTTCTTCTTCGGAATTTTCGTCTGTTGCACTTATCAAATCAGATAGGGTTTTTACAAAATCTATTTCCAAAGTTTCTTCTTCGTTATTTTCTACTTTAGTTGACACTGATTGTGGCTCGGCGAAAAGAATTTTTTCGATAATTTCCAGATCAACAATTAAATCAAATCCTGAATCTCCAGTATAGCCATTAACAAAAATTTCATTTCTAAAAGCAATATTTTCCAAATTACTTTTTAGGCGTTCTATATCAAGTTCTCTTTCAAATTGATCCTCAATATTTTTCATTACTTTGTTTTGACTTTCTTGAGAGGTCCCGGCAATGCGCGAGTCTATAAATCCTCCAGTTAAAAATCCTTTTATTTGGGTAGTTGAAAGGTTTTGCAGATTTTTTGTTTCATAATTGTAGTAAGGATATTTCGCGCTCATTTCGTTGATTACTTGATCAATTAATTCAATATTTTGTAGATTATATGAAGCGAGATATAAATTTCGTCCCTGATTTTTTTCAAAAACATTTTTAAATTTAACGTCTTCTTTATCAATTTTTAGTTTTTTTAAAAGTTCTTCAAAACGCGTTTCTTGAGATAAGATTCCTTCAGATTTTGCAAAAACGAACTGTGAACTTATGATCAAAGTTAGACTTATTATTATTGAAATTGTTAGGAAAAAATTTCTCATAAAATTAACTAAAAATTACCAATTAATTAAGTGCATTTATCCGTTGTCACATTCAGAAATTCACTTGGAAGAAAATCGCTTGCTTTGCGAATGATTTCTAAATTCTTTTTGTATTTTTCTAAACTTTTAATTATTTTTTCATATTCTTTATGCAGTTGATAGCTTCGTAAATATTGATCATAAAGATCTAAGGACAGCTCAAAAGCATTAATTGCGTTATTCATTTCTAACGAGATTTTATTTTGATCTTCTCCGGCTAGTAAAAAAATACGGCTTTGAATTGAAGATGAGTCTTCTTGGGTTTCATTATCACCGCTTTGATATGTTTGAAGAATTTTGATAAAGGCATCAAGGGCTTTACTGCCACTATCAGCTACGCAAAATGTGCTGATGCTTTCTGTTTGGCAGTTAATTTTAGCTTTTTCAGTCATTTGCGCGGTCAGTTGTTCAACGATATCTTTTTTTTGTACTAATTCGATTTTATAATTGAAATAATTATTCATAAATTCATGATGCGCCATGATAATTTGGTCGGCCGTAGCTGAATTTTTTTGCATTTCAGCATAATCCGGAACATCTAAGGCGAAAGTTTTTTTAACTGAATCCTTTTGAAATGGATTGAAAATAGCTACAGTGATAGAAGCTAAGATGAGTAGCACAATCGTGGAGACGCTGATGGTTTTAAATTTTTGAGACAAGGGATTGGGGATTGAGGATTGGGAAAGGGTAACCCGCCTTCGTTTCACTACGGACGGGCAAGTTGGGAATGGGGTGGGAACAAATGTCATTCCCGTACCTGTGTATATTTACGTTAGTTTCATTAAAGTGTGTGGGCGGGAATCTGTAATTTTGAGCAATTAGTAATTAGGAATTAGTAATTGGTAATTGTATTTCGCAAAGCGAAATGTATTTTTTTAATTACTCATTACCAATTACCAATTACTTTCTTAATTGCTAACTTGACAGCTTTGCGTGTAGCACGGCAGATTATCAGCAAAACCTTGAATATAGACTTTTAACATTCCAACCATTAAATTAAGTTCTGCGAGTTTTTCATTTATGCTTTTGTAGGTATCAAGAAGAACATTAGTAGCTTTTGCGGTGGAGGTTGTTATTACTCTTTCTTTTAAAATATTTTCCCATTTAAGTTTTTTAAATTTAATTAAAGCTTCGCATTCAGAAATACGTTCAGTCTTTTGACTTAAAGCAATATCAAATTCATCTCGTGACCATTCGTCTAAAGTCGCATTTAGTAAATCAATAAAAGTCACATAAGTTGAAATAGCATCCTCAATTAAAAGCGAAGTTGGCGAAGAATTTGTGAAATGATTTATTATGTCTTGCTCTAATATTGGTTCTTTTTCGTTTATAATATCTGCTAAAATTATCCGACAATCTGTATGCGCATTTTCTTCAATTTTTTCAGCAAAAATGATGTTAGGAGAAAGGAAAAAGGAAAAAGAGTAAAAAAGACAAGAAATCAAAAATAAAATGAAGATAGCAAAAAATTTCCGCATAGTTTGAGTTTATTTACACTGAATCAATTCTACTATACTAAAGTATTTTCTCAAATTGAATTTAGGGTCTTTTCCAAAAATAAAATACCCATCTTGCACTATTTTTTACTTTATCTTCCTGAAAGATCGCAAATTTTGACAATTTCTTTAATAAATTTTTCTTTTTCCTTGATGTTTTTTGAAAGAATTTTTTTCCCACAGGTGTTTAAATGGCTTTCTAGGATCAGGGGTATTGTGCCTTTGATAGAGCCTTGAAGCGCTAATATTTGCGTTAAAACATCCGCGCAATATTTATCTCCTTCAATCATTTTAATTACTCCCTCAATTTGGCCTTTGGCGCGTTTTAGTCTATCGAGAGTTTTCTTTTTAAAAATTTCTAACATGAGATTTGTTGATTAAAAAATATTTGACGCATACCTAGTATAAGTATACCGTTTGTGTGGATGCAAATCAATATGAATATATAATTATGATTCAAAATAACAGATTTCTATTAATTGATTTTATTCGAGGAATTGCCGTTGTAACAATGATTATATTTCATTTTTTTTATATACTTGATTTTTTTGTGATTAAAGAAAATCAAATGTATGAAGGGTATTTTTTGATTTTAGCGAGATTTACGCAAATAACATTTTTGAGTCTTGTGGGTATATCGCTTGCTGTATCTAAGCATTTTTCGAAAAAACAATTTGTTCTTAAGCAGTATAAAAGAGCATTTTTAATTGCTTTATGCGCCATAATGGTAAGTTTAGGAACATATTTATTTTTGGGAAATGAAATTTTTGTCCGATTTGGCATACTCCATCTAATATCTGTGAGCATTTTTATTTGCGCTTATTTTGCCGATAAAAAGTTTTTAAGTTTATTTCTGGGAATTTTAATCTTTTTAATATCAGATTTGATTACAGGGGCAGATAGTTCAATAAAATTTTTTTATATATTTGGTTTCGATATCGGTTTTGTAAAAAGTGTTGATTATTTCCCTGTATTCCCTTGGCTTTCGCTTGTTTTTATAGGTATTTTTCTTGGCAATTTGATTTTTTATTACCTTAAATTCATTTTAAAATTAAAAAATAAGTTTTTATTATTAATGCCAGGACCGATAATTAATGATTTGCGTAAAATAGTTAAACCCGTGAATTTTCTTGGGCGGCATGCTCTGATAATATACATGATTCATTCTCCTTTAATATTTGTATCGATATTAATTCTAAAAAAATACTTTACATATACCTAGTAAAGGTATACACTGGCAATGTCATTGATAAATAAAGAGAGTTTTTATATTATAAAATAATGATATAATCGTTATAAATTCAAATAAAGTTATGATTAAATCTTTTTTAAAAATTTTACTTAGTTTAATCTTGTTATCTTTTGTTCTTGTAGCATTAGTGGGTCTAAATGCTGGTATGGTTATGGACGATGAAGGTAAAATGTCAAATTGTCCTTTTGACGAAGGTTCTTCGTCTATGTGCGACATGAACCCTTTTGATCATATCATGAGATGGGAGCAGACGTTTACGGCATCAGTTCATTCATATTTCGAACAAATATTTAATCTTTTATTAATATGGGGATTGATTGTTGTTGGTATATTCGCATTTAAGCATATAATTTCGATTTATTATATGAGACAGGATCAGGGATACTATTTTGATCCTCTAAATATAATATCAAACGCCGTAATTTTTAATATATCAAACGGTATATTGCGCCTTAGGTTATAGGAGCTAATAAGTTTTTTATCTATTGGGTTTTCGTTTGCACGAAAACAACAACATTTTATTTATTAGATTTTTAAATATGAACCTTAAAAAAATTCAACTCAAGATTCAGGGGATGCACTGCAAAAGTTGTGAAATCCTGATTGAAAGAAAATTACGAAAAATTGAAGGTCTGCACAAAGTGAATGTCCATTTAGCTAGTGGGAAGGCAGATCTGTATTGTTCTAGGGATCTAAGTTTAGAAGAAATTAAAGAGGCGATTAGTGACGTGCAATATAAAATTTCTTTTTGGGAAGATAAAAATCAAGTAGATCATGCGGAAAACGCAAATGGGGATTTTTTTCAGATAAGTACTATATTTTTTATTATTTTATTGGCTTATTTTCTTCTTAAAAAATTTGATCTTTTACCAAATTTTGCTATTTCAGATAATATGAGTTACGGTTTCATTTTTATGATTGGATTGGTTGCCGCGGTTTCAAGTTGTCTTGCGGTTACTGGTGGTTTACTACTTTCGTTAGCCGCAAAATATAACGAAAAATTTCCACATTTGAGTGGAGTTAAGAAATTTAAGCCGCATATTTATTTTAATATTGGTCGAATCGTTTCTTATACTTTGCTTGGAGGATTAATTGGGAAATTAGGCTCATTATTTATTATTTCACCACGAATAAATGGGATTTTAGTTATTATGATAAGTTTTGTTATGATTTCTATGGGATTTCGGCTGTTGAAACTTTTTCCATCTCTTTCTTTATTTCATATCCCGATGCCAAAGTTTTTGGCGCATAAAATTCATGATTCGGTAGATAGTGAAAGTAAAGCGGCTCCATTTATGTTGGGAGCGGGAACTTTTTTCTTGCCTTGTGGTTTTACTCAAGCGCTTCAATTATATGTGATCAGTCAGGGGGATTTCAAGATAGGGGCTTTAACAATGTTTTTCTTTTCACTCGGAACCTTGCCATCTCTTGTGGGCCTTGGCGCTGTATCAAGTTTTGCAAAAGGTGAGATGCAAAAAGTCTTTTTGAAATTTGTTGGCGCTTTAGTTATTCTTTTAGGAATTTTTAATTTAAATAGTGGACTCAATTTAACTGGCATAAGTTTGGCTTCAATTTTGCAAAATACTAAAAATACAGAAATTATAACTAAGGCTGAACCAATTGAAATCGTAAATGGTAAGCAAATTGTGAAAATGAAAGTAAGAGGTCTTAATTATAGTCCAAGTAATTTTACAATTACAAAAGATGTTCCGGTTGAGTGGCAGATTGATGGCCGAGAAGCTGGAGGTTGCGCTCAGGTGCTTATAGTGCCAACTTTGGGTATTACGGAGTATCTTTCTTCAGATTCAATTACTACTATTACTTTTACGCCTAAAAAAATCGGCACAATACCTTTTAGCTGTTCTATGGGTATGACTACTTCTGGCGCGGCTTTTGAGGTGGTAGATAATATATAAATTAAATTTTAAATATGAAAACAATTTTAAGAATTGAAGGTATTCACTGTAAATCTTGTAAGGTTTTAATAGAAGATGTTTGCAATGATTTTCCAGAAATTCAATCTTGCAATGTCAATTATGAAACGGGAGAGACGACTGTAGAACACGATGCTTATTTAGATTTGCAGAATTTAAAAAATGGAATCGAAAGCTTAGGAGAATATAAAGTTTTATTTATCAATTAAATTTATAGCCTTATGGAAAAAGAAATTATTTTAAAAATTAATGGTATGCATTGTGGCTCATGTGAAAAATTAATTGCGAAAGCTTTGAAAGATATTGATGGCGTTAAAGATGCAAAAATAAGTTTTAAAGATGGGATAGGTACAGTTTTATTTGAAGAAAGTTTAGTATCAAAAGAAAAAATTAGGGAAGCTATAAAAAAATCTGGATATGATAGTGAAGTGGTTGAAGAAAATGAAGGGGAAAAAGGACAAGAGCTGTTAGATAATATAGAAATAAAAAGAACAAAAGATAAAGATTTTAAGATAAAACTGGAATTAAACTTAGAAGCAGAAGGTAAAATATACAATGATTCAAAAGGAGAACCTTATTTTGATGGAAAAATTATTAATAATAAAAAAGCGGAGTTAACGATATCTAAGAATGAAAATGAAATTAAATTTATAGAGCAATTAAAAAATATGCTTCAATCGGCAGACATTTTTAATTTGATGAATAAGGTAAGTAGTGATAATTCAAATCAAAGATTGAATTTAAATGCTATAGCTGGTGGACAAGAAGAGCACATGTCAAAAAGTCTTAATAAAAAAATCTCACTAATGATTATTGGTATGCATTGCAGTTCATGTGCGGGTATTATTGAAGGCGCTTTAAAGGAAGTAAATGGAGTTAAAACTGCGAATGTTAATTTTGCGGCTGAAAAAGCCACTATTGTTTTTGATGAAAATACAGCAACAGTTGAAAATCTTATCAAAGCTATTAAAAAAGCTGGTTACTCCGCTCAAATTATCGATGCTAAAGATAGCGAATTTGAAAGTAAAAAAAGAGAACAAGAAATTTCTAAATATTTTAATAAATTTATATTTAGTCTCGTTTTGAGCATCCCAATGCTCTATTTCATGCTTCTTGATTTTTTCAAATTTCTTCCTGGGGCTGAAATTCTACCGCCATATTTTGGGATAGTTTCTTTGATTTTAGTTACACCAGTTCAATTTATTATCGGACAAGGTTTTTATCGTGGAATGTGGTCAAGCCTGAAAATGAAAACTTTTAATATGGATAGTTTGATTGCTATTGGCACATCGGTTGCTTATTTTTATAGTTTTGTTAATTTTTTAATTTTTACTGCTACTAATAATACTCTTTTAGGTTTAAATGGAGAAAAAATTCCTGAACTTTATTTTGAAACCGCGGCCTTTCTAATTACCTTTGTAATTTTAGGAAAGTGGCTTGAAGCAAAAGCAAAAGGTCAGACATCTAAAGCGATCAAAAAATTAATGGGACTTCAGCCTAAAACAGCTAGAGTGATCAGAAATGGAGAAGTTAAAGACATATCAATTGATGAGGTAGTTATCAATGATGTTATTTTAGTAAGGCCTGGGGAAAAAGTTCCAGTTGATGGATTGATTGTAAAAGGATCTTCAAGTATAGATGAGTCAATGATAACTGGTGAAAGTATACCGATTGAGAAAAATCCTGGAGATAAGGTTATAGGCGCGACAATTAACAAAATAGGCAGTTTTGAATTTAGAGCTACTCGAGTAGGTGCTGAAACGACACTTTCGCAAATCATAAAATTAATTGAAGAAGCGCAGGGATCAAAAGCTCCGATTCAAGGATTTGCTGATAAAATTAGTGCCTGGTTTGTGCCGGCTGTTATTTTGACGGCAATGGCGACATTTGTAATTTGGTATTTGATTTTGGGCGCTTCTTTATCATTTTCTTTGATGGCGTTTACAGCTGTGATAGTCATAGCATGTCCGTGTGCTCTTGGACTTGCAACACCGACAGCAATAATGGTAGGTACAGGTAAAGGCGCTGAACATGGAGTCTTAATTAAAGGTGGTGAGCCACTGGAAATTGCTCAGAAAATTAATACAATTGTTTTTGATAAAACTGGTACGCTTACCAAAGGTAAACCTGAGTTGACTGATACTATTACTTTTGCTGATATGGATGAGGATGAAATTATATCTATTGTTGCCAGTATAGAAAAATCCTCTGAGCATCCGCTCGCTGAAGCTATTTATAATTACTCAAAAGATGAAGGGATTGATCTGCAAGAAATTTCTGATTTTAAAGCCATTCCTGGGCATGGGGTAACTGCAAAGATAAAAGATAAAAAATATTATTTTGGTAATCGTAAATTGATAGAAAATATAGCCAAACTGAATATAGAAAAAATTAATAGAAAAATGGGAAAGCTGGAAGAGCAGGGCAAAACTGTGATGATTTTGAGTAATGAAAATGAAATTTTAGGACTGATTGCAGTTGCTGATACGGTGAAAGAAAGCTCAAAAGAAGCGATTTCAAAATTAAAAGAACTTGGTATAGATATTTATATGATCACTGGTGATAATGAAAGAACCGCAAAAGCCATTGCTAAAGAACTTAATATCACAAACGTTCTTGCTGAAGTATTACCTGAAGATAAAGCGGAAGAAGTTAAAAAACTGCAAGGAAACGGCAAGATCGTGGCTATGGTAGGAGACGGTATTAATGATGCTATAGCTCTCGCTACAGCTGATCTTGGAATAGCGATGGGCTCAGGCACCGATGTGGCTATGGAAACTGGCGGGATTGTGATGGTGAAAAATGATCTTAGGGATACAGTTACGGCTATTAAACTTTCAAAAGAAACTATCGGAAAAATAAAGCAAAATATGTTCTTTGCTTTATTTTATAATGTTATCGGGATACCAATTGCCGCTAGAATTTTCGTTTCATTTGGTTTAATTTTAAAACCTGAACTTGCAGGACTAGCCATGGCATTTAGCTCAATATCAGTAGTTATGAATTCATTAACTCTTAGATTTTTTAATCCAATGAAAAGAAATTATATTTCATTATTAGCGCCTCTCGTAATGATGGCTTTTTTTACTTTTATATTTATTGAATTTGCTAGGCTGAGCGTGGGGATGGAATAAGTAATTTAATTTAATTATTGTTTTAAAAAACATAATGGTCTACCATCCGAAGCTCAAGTGTAACGAGAGCGTAGGGTGGTAGCCCGTAGCGGAATCGAACCGCTGCTGCCAGGATGAAAACCTGATGTCCTAACCACTAGACGAACGGGCCAAAAAAATTACTATTGCTTTAAAACAAGCATTAGTATAAGGATTTTTGTTTGAGTGTCAATTGATTTGCCTTTTTACGATTTCACTTCTGCAGTTAATAATTTTTTTATATCCATATATTTATCTTCCATGCAAAGATTTTTTGCTACTGATTCATAGGTAATAAAGCCATTATAAATATTAACACCTTTTAGTAGACCTGGATCTTCTAAGCAGGCTTTGATTACGCCTTTATTACACATATTTAGTAAATATGGAAGAGTGGCATTGGTAAGTGCAAAAGCTGATTGACGAGCAAATTGTCCTGGGACATTGGCAACGCAACTGTAGATTTTGTTTTCTAGTTGATAATAAGGTTCGCTGTGAGTTGTGGCTTTGGATCCCCAGATGCAACCTCCTTGATCAATAGCAATATCAATAATGACCGCTCCTTGTTTCATATTACGTACTTGTTCTTCATTCACTACTTCAGGCGCGCGCGTTCCAGGAACTAGTACTGCTCCAATAAGTACATCTGTTTGTTTAAGATAGTCATTGAAATTCTGTTCATTCGGAACAAGTACTTCAACATTTTCTTTTAATACCTGTCCAAGATAATTATCCAAAATTTCTTGAAGTTCTTTAACTCTATTTGGATTAATATCAAATACTTTTACTTCTGATCCTATCCCAGCGGCAACTTTAGCGGCTGTTTCCCCAACAACTCCTCCTCCTATTATCATTATTTTTGTAGGTTTAACTCCTTCAACTTTTCCAAGAGTTCTACCTCTGCCTCCATATTTAATTTGCGATAATTCTGCCGCATATTGAATAGCGGCAATTCCAGCTACTTCGCTCATTGGTTTAAGAAGAGGGAGTTTACCATTTTTATCTTCTACAGTTTCATAAGCTATAGCTGTAATATTATAATTAATTAATTTTTCAGTAAGTTTTGGATCAACTCCAGATAAATGAAAATAAGTAAAAATTGTTTTACCGGCCATTTTCTCTAAAATATGAAATTCTGATCTAATTGGTTCTTTTACTTTTACTAAAATATCGCATTTTGTAGCGATCATACCAGCGTCTTTTTCAAGTGTTGCGCCTGCATTGGTATATTCATAATCATGAAAGCCGGCGCCGAAGCCAGAAGTTTCCTGTATAATGACTTTATGACCATTCTCAACAAGATTTTTTACTCCTTCAGGGGTAAGACCGACACGATTTTCATTATTTTTAATTTCTTTAATGCAACCAATTATCATAATAGTTATAAATTATTAAATAAGTGAAAATTAACAACATTTATTTGAAAATAAAGTTTCAAATTATTTTTTTAAAAATACTTTAGCGATGCTTTTTTGTTTTCGCAAGTTTTTCTAAGGCTCCAAGTAAAAATGATTTCCTACAGATAGTGTTCAAGAAGCGTTCAGATTTGGCTTTTCTGATTGAGCGAAATTGGAGACATAGCCTAAGCTATGATGAGAATTTCGCGATCGAAGAAAAGTCAAAGATGAATGCTTCTTGATGCTATATGTGGAAGTCATTTTTACTTGGAGCCTAAATATATATGTCTCGAGCTTTTGCGCCATTCACGGGACCGATAAAGCCTTTTTCTTCCATAATGTCAAGAAGTCTTGCCGCCCTGGCATAACCAACAGAAAGCCTTCTTTGAAGAAGTGAGGCTGAGGCTTTACCTGTTTGTTTAATTACCTGCAAGGCCTGTTCAGTCATTTCATCGTTATCTTCAGCTATTCCATTCTCGCCAGAAAAAGTACTGTCTGGAATGCCAAGGATGTGAGTGTCAGTAATTTTTTTAGAAATTATATCTTCTAAATATTCAGGTTCAAGAGTGCATTTAATTCTATTTGTAACTCGATTAACTTCTTCAGTAGAAACATAAATTCCCTGAATCCTTTGAAGTCTAGCTAAAGCTCCAGAAAGATAAAGCATATCGCCATTTCCAAGTAAATCTTCAGCTCCAAAACAATTAATCATCGTTCTCGAATCAATTCCTGAGGCAACTGCAAAAGCAATACGAGCAGGAATATTCGCCTTTATCAGTCCAGTTACAACATCAACAGAAGGTCTTTGCGTGGCAACAATTAAATGCATTCCAACTGCTCTGGCCATTTGCGCTATACGACAGATAGAGGCTTCAACTTCTTTACCAGCTGTCATCATTAAATCCGCAAGTTCGTCAATGACAATAATAATTTTCGGCATTTTTTCTTCGGCGGTTTGATTATGTTCATCAATATTTCTTGTTCCAGAGTTTGATAGAATTGAATAACGTCTTGTCATTTCGCAAACGCACCATCGAAGAGCAGTTGCGGCTTTATCAGGTTCGGTGATAACTGGGGTTAAAAGATGCGGAATTGAGTTATATTTTTTTAATTCCACTTGTTTTGGGTCAACCATGATAAATTTAAGTTCAGCTGGCGAATTGTTATAAAGAAGTGAAATTAAAAAACTATTTACTGCTACTGACTTACCTGATCCTGTTGCGCCTGCAATAAGTAAATGGGGCATTGTTGTGATATCTGAAACTATTGGCGTTCCATTAACAGTTCTTCCAAGTGCAATTTTTAACTTAGATTTTTCTTTTTGATATTCTTCTGTTTCAATAATTTCTCTCATATAAACAACCGCTCTTTTTAAATTTGGTATTTCAATCCCAACAAGAGATTTGCCTGGGATTGGCGCTTCAATACGAACTGAATGAGCTGATAAAGATAGAGCAAGATCATTTTTGAGAGCTGTGATTTTTGAGAGCTTGATATCTTCGGCTGGCCTGAGTGTGTATTGAACGACAGTAGGTCCGACATGAATATCTCCCATCGCCACTTCTATTCCAAATTGCGCTAATTTGCGTTTAATGGTTTCGGCTTTATCTTTTAAAAATTTATTATCAAGATTAACTATTCCAACTTTATTATCAAGCAAATCTAAAGTTGGATATTCCCATTGTGTATAAGCTTGAGCTTCAATAGTTTTGCTTTTATTGGTTAATTCATTTGTAAATTTATCTAATTCTTTTATCGGAATTGGTTTTTGTTTTTCAATAGATTTAAGTCCTGCCGATGGTTTTTCTGGGGCAATAATATTGATATCATCTAAATCCACTTCCAAATCTTTTATTTCTTCAACTTCGCCATTTTGATTAATTCGCATTTTTTTACCTGATTTCGAAATGACTCGTTCAATCTTAATTGGCATTTCAGGTTTGAAAAAAGAAAGGGCGGAAGCGATGGAGATTTCGAAAGTAATTAAGATAGAAATTACAAACATCGTAATAAAAACCACCTGAGTTCCTATCCCTCCAAGTATAGATTTAATCAAAAAAGCGCTGACAAAACCAATATATCCGCCATGTCCGCCTAGTTCAGCTACAGCAAACATTTGATCATCTGGAACGCTTAGATGTAGAGTTCCAAGTATTGATACCGCCATTAGAAAAAGTCCAAATAACTTAGTAAAACCAATATTTATTTGTTTACTAAAGAGTAGTGAAAATCCAAGAAGGATTAAGATTCCAGGAAAAACATAAATTCCCCAGCCAAAAATTGGATGCAAAAATCCCTCCCAAATTTCACCAAAAATACCAAGTTGGTTGGTAAGGCTTAGAATAGTTAAGGTGCCAAGTGCAAAATAAATTACCGCCCAGATCTCACGGGCAATATGCGATTGTACTTGAAGTTTGAGATTACTGTTGTGCCTAACAGATCTTGTACGCCTTCGATTAAGGTCGATTGTTTGGGAGCGACGAGACATGATTATAATTATGAACTGGGAAACTTCAATTATTATTTTACTCTAAAATTTTTATATTCTGAAATATCTTTGACAATGTTTTTTGAAAAATGGGAAGATTTAAGTTGACAAAATTTTTATTTTATCTTGTTTTAATATTTTCTTAATAGTGTTATAAGTCTTTTTTAATAGGTTGAAAGAAGGAGGTCGATCTGCTTTTTTTGTTAACGTTACGTGATTTTTCGGGGAGATAATTAAGGTGGGGATTGCAATCTTTATTTTTTAGATTTAAAGTGTTTTTGTCTTGTAAAATTATTAATTTATGATAAAAACACGTTTTGCTCCATCTCCGACTGGATATCTTCATGTGGGAAGCTTGCGTACTGCTCTTTACTCTTATCTTTTTGCTAGGAAAAATAATGGTAAATTTATTTTACGAATAGAAGATACTGATCAGGAAAGATTTGTTGAAGGAGCGATGGAGAGTTTGATTAGGATATTGAAGGTAATGGGGCTTGAATATGATGAGGGAGTAATCGGAAGTCGGAAGTTGGAAGTTGGAAGTTTAGAGTTTGAGGAAAAAGGAAACTATGGGCCATATATTCAATCTAAAAGATCGGAAATTTATAAAGAATATGCTGATAAACTTTTGAAATCTGGGCATGCTTATCGCTGTTTTTGTAGTAAAGAACGATTGGATGCAATGAGAGAGAATCAAAAAGCTAGAAAACTTGCAACGATGTATGATCAGAAATGCGCTTATTTATCTGAGGAAGAAGTTCAAAAAAATTTAGATCAAAATTTACCTTTTGTTATTAGGTTGAAAATCTCTCATGACGAGACTATTGGTTTTGAAGATATGATTCGCGGTAAAGTTGAGTTTAAGGGATATACTATTGATGATCAGGTTTTGATGAAGTCTGATGGATTGCCGACTTATCATTTGGCGAATGTGGTTGACGATCATTTGATGGAAATTACGCATGTGATTCGAGGTGAAGAATGGTTACCTTCAACGCCGAAGCATGTTGCTCTTTATAAAGCTTTTGGTTGGGAAAAACCTATTTTTGCTCATTTGCCTCTGCTTTTAAATCCAGATAAAACCAAACTTTCAAAAAGACAAGGTGATGTTGCGGTCGAAGATTATTTGAAAAAAGGTTATATCAAGGAAGCTTTGATAAATTTCGTAGCTTTGCTTGGTTGGAATCCTGGAACTGAGCAGGAAATTTTTAGTATGCAGGAATTAATTCAAGCATTTGATTTTAGTAAAGTACAAAAGGCTGGTGCTGTTTTTGATCATGAAAAATTAGACTGGATGAATGGGAAATATTTGAGAGAAATGCCGTTTGCTAATTTAGCCAAAGAGATTTATAAAGTTTTGAAGGAGGAAGATTGGTTTGATTTAGAGGAAAATGATGAATATTTCAAAAAAGTTTTGAGATTAAATTGTGAAAGGATGAAGAAATTTAGTGAGGCTAAAGATTTAATGAAATTCTTTTTTATAGATAAATTTGATTATGACAAAAATTTATTTTTACATGAGAAAATGAATGTTGATGCTAATATGGCCAGAAAAACCTTGACAGTGGTTTTGAAAACTTTAGAGAATTTGCCTGATAAAAATTTTGAATCTGAAGAAGAAATTAAATTGGTTTTGATGAAAGTTATCAATGATTTAGGAGTGAAGAATGGGCAGGTCTTGTGGCCGCTCCGAGTGGCTTTAACTAATGAAAAATTTTCCCCAGGAGTTTTTGAAATTATTGGCGTGATAGGGAAAGAAAGAACGATTTTGAGGATTAAAAATGCTTTACATAAAATTTAATTATGACTTTTGAAACTAAAAAAATCCGTAAAATTAATTGGAAAAAAAAGCAACAGCAAAGTTTTAATTTATTGAAAGATTTTTTTAATTTTTTTATAAAAAAGAGTAGATCTATAATTTTAGAGACTCCGAAAAAGAAACATAATTTTGGATTTTTATTGATCATTATTATGATTATTATTTTTGGATATGCGAGTTATAAAGTTGTGACGTTGGCGCAGAGTTTTAGTCCCAAAGACATTATTTTATCTATTTTTAGTCAAAAAATTAAAACTGACGAAAAGAATCATACTAATTTTTTATTAGTTGGAACTGGAGGAGGTGATCATGATGGTGCTGATTTAACTGACTCAATTAAAGTTGTCTCTATTGATCATGATAATAAATATATTACCATGATTTCTGTCCCAAGAGATCTTTGGGTTAAAACCGAAGAATTTGGAGGGACTCGCATTAATCAGCTTTTTGAATTTAAAAAAGGACAAACAGATTCAGAACAGATAGGAATGGATTTTTTAAGTCAAAAAATTTCTGAAATAACTGGTCTTGATATTCATTATAATATCAAAATTGATTTTGAAAGCTTTAAACAAGCGGTTGATAGTTTAGGTTGTGTACATATAGACGTGCCTTCAGCTATATATGATCCATTTTATCCTAAAGATGGAACTTATAGCTATGATCCATTTAAAATCGAAGCTGGCCCTCAGTGTATCGATGGGGATACGGCTCTGAAATATGCTAGAAGTCGTTATACTACTGCTGGAGGTGATTTTAATCGTTCAGAAAGACAGGCTCTTTTAATAAGAGCGATAAAAGATTCAGCTTTATCGGCTGGCGTGCTTTTAAATCCTAAAAAACTTAGCAATTTATATGCTACTTTTAAAGATAATATTTATATGGATTTAAGCTGGGATGAATTGATTTATTTAGCGAAAATTTCTTCAAAATTCGCATCTGATAAAATTTTATCACAGACGATTAATGATGTTCCTTATGATGTCGGAGGATTTTTATATGCTCCGCCTCGAGATGATTTTAAAGGAGCTTCTGTCTTATGTCCTTCATATAGTATGCGTAAAGCGAACTGTACTGATCCTGAAAGTTATACTGAAATTAGGCAATTTATTGATTTTTTTAGTTTTAATACTGAAATTTTTGAAAAGCAAATGCCTCTTCGATTGTTAAATGGCACAAAAATTAATGGCATTGCTCTTGATGCTTTATATATGCTTTCCCGTCATGGATTTGAAGTGACAAGATACGGAAATGCTATTAATACAGATACTGATTTCACTACTGTTTATGTTAAACCAAAATTCGATAAAAATGGTAAACAAATTGAAATAAAAAATTTACGAGCCGATCCTTTTTTACAAATTTTAGAGAATTATTTAGGTTATTTTCAGGTAGCAGATTTTGTTGGAAGCGAATATGATTCTGAAGATTTTAGAGATAGTGAAACAAAGTATATTATTGTTCTTGGAAAAGATTTTAGCGGTTTTAAAAATGGAAGAGCGGAATGGTTTTATTATTGGAATTAGTTTTTTTATCATTTGTCTTTTATTTTTTATCCTGAATATAATTTAAATTGCGACTTCAAAAATATATTTCATCTGCTGGTTTTTGCTCTAGGCGTAAAGCTGAGGATTTGATTGCGGCTGGTAGAGTTAAAGTTGATGGACGAGTTGAAAGTGAATTGGGATTTAAAGTCGACGGCACAAAAGATTTAAAAATTGAAATTGACGGGATTTTATTAAAGAAAAATTTAGAAAAAATCTATCTTATTTTAAATAAGCCAAGAGGCTATACTTGTACAACAAAAAAATTTAAAAACGAAAAAAATATTTATGATTTATTGCCGAAGGAATTTCATCATTTGCATTATGTTGGAAGATTAGATAAAGATTCGTCAGGACTTTTGATTTTGACTAATGATGGAGATTTGACGCAGAAATTCACTCATCCAAAATTTGGACATAAAAAAGTTTATAAAGTAAAATTTTCTGGTACCTTTTCAAAAGTAGATATTGATAAATTTTGTAATAAAATAGTTTTAGATGGAGACAAAATTAAAGCTGATTTGAAAATTTTGAGAATTTTTGATAAAAGTACAGAAGCGGAAATTACGATATATCAAGGTAAAAAAAGGCAAATTAGAAGAATGTTTGAAGTAGTAGGATTTACAGTT
>Ga0208373_1002283_pt1 | contig 21803 bp, 13 predicted proteins | sample RifOxyC2_FD_184036 | JGI IMG/M metagenome (GOLD analysis project Ga0208373, IMG submission 184036) | Soil microbial communities from Rifle, Colorado - Rifle Oxygen_injection C2 (SPAdes) | ecosystem: Environmental > Terrestrial > Deep subsurface > Rock core/Sediment | place: Rifle, Colorado... | reverse complement strand
TTTTACATCTGAGCTTGCATAATAACCGTTACCGGTTATTATGTCAGATATATCTACTTAGCTGGAACGGACAATTTGCTAAGACAGGACTTTCACCTGTTAGACTAAACATTTTATTGGCTGCGCGGGACAGCCACCCTTATTTTTTTCATTACTTTTTTTCCTCGGTGGGCGGCCGGTCGGGAGGACTCTCAGCAGAACTTGTAGCTTGTTTTCCATTTTCGCTATGAAATCTCCGTCTCCTAATGCCCTGCCGGAATTTGTTACTTTTCTGATCTCTTCCGTAAAATACTTATTATCTTCTTCCTCTAATACTTTCTTCCATTGTTTTTCTGTTACTCCGGTGTACTCATCAATTTTTCTGACCTTTAATGCTGACTCTCCCTTTCCAATATGCTCAGCGGCACTTGACCACTTCCAGTCCCATGCTTTTTTTACCATCTTTGCTCTTACCGGATTTCTTTCTACATATCTTATTGCCTGCTTCAAGTAGCTTTCACTCTATTTTAACGAGGGGACTCTTTTGTCTTTACAGTCACTTTCATAGATGCCCCTCTTAGCTCTTAGGCCTATTTACTTTTATCTTTAATTGTTTCTAACAATATATATATTTTCGACATAGGGTTATTCTTATCACTACTAATAATTCTAAGAACATACTCATGTTTACCTTCTTCGTTTAACGGGATAAAAGATATTTTAATATCTTTTTCTTCCCCTGGTTTAAGTATCTTTACTTCTTGAATGTTACCATCAAATTCTACCGCATTACTAAAACCTATACTTTTTATTTCCAGATTAACACTTCCGCTATTCTTAATTTTAATATTCTTTTTAACTTTTTCCCCTATTTTAACTTGACCAACATCATATTTAGTTTCACTTATTTCAATTCTTCCAGTTATTCTCTCTCTTTCTTGTTTCCCTTCATCATAGTTATTAATATACTTTTTAACAGCTTCTCTGACCGGATAAATCATTTTTTTCTGATTTCCTTTCTCACTGTCAGAATTCTCAATAAAATACGGATCATTTTCATATAATATTTTAAATAAATCATATGTATTCTCATCTTTTTTGTCCTTAAATATTTCAACCGCAGACGTTCTGACCTGTCCATCTACATCTCTAATCAATGCATCACCTAACTGGTAAATAAGTATTTTGTTCTTTTCATTATCTGTTTTTATTACACTCAATGCATAGGTAACCGCACGTCTAATACTTAAATCATTCGATTTTACTTTTTCTTTTAAAACATCAATAACATCAATGCCCCCAACACTACCTAGAATCGCGACCATAGTAACTTCTGAAACAATCGCAACTTTTAATTTGTCTTTATACATCTCTAACAAAAACGGCAATACTTTTTTTCCATAATTGCTCAAAGCATCTACTGCCGAACGAAACACCTCCTGCTCTTGTGCATATTTAAATAAGTTTTCCCCTTTTTTCTCCTTCGTATTAAAGCAAGAAATATATTTTTCTAATGGCTCAATGGCGTTATCTTTTTCAATATACCCCAAACTACGAGCTGCCAATTTTCTAATACTTACACTCTCTTTTTCATCATTTAATATCTGATCATAAAAATTGATTATCTCAATGCTATTATCCCTGCTATTATAATAATATTTAGACAATTCTCGGATATTTTTTATTCTTAGATTTTCATCTTTCGAATTTTTAATACTATTGATTAATGTTGTTGGATATGTTTTACTATCTTTAACTTCATTAGAAAAAGAATTACTAAAAAACAACAAAATAATAATATATATATAAATTATTTTTTTTATCACAGCTATTTTCCTTTTCTTTAGTAAGTTGCTCCTGTCCATAGCATCCAATTATTTTCAGGAAATGAATATACGTAATAATCACCTGACCAATTTCCTGATGGCTCTGATATTGGCCATATTTCATCATTGCATGTTTTCCTACTGTCTGTTATCTGCTTTTCTAAATTTTCTTTAACAGTCGCCGAACATAATTTCTCAATATTTTTATCTAGATTATTTTCATCTTTAACAGCTTCATCTGTTAACTGTTTGTAATGACCACCTCCAGTACTCGAACCCATGTATTCGTGATTCTTAATTGCGGTTAAAAACTTATCACTGTCAACTCCATGAGCTTTATTATATTCATAAAAATTTATTCCGGGTGGCGTTAGAGGAGTAGTGCCTTTTTTTAAATATCTATTTATTAATGTGTGTACACTTATCACATACGACGAGTTTTTTACATACCAATAACCTATATTGGGACCATCGGTAGTTACTTGAGCAATAGTAGCTCCAGAAGAATCTACTGGGGTGATTGCAACATTACTACCATTTTTATTAACGAATTGTCCTAGTAACACTCCACCAGGAAAATCTCCCCAATTTGGATTATCATCTTGAATACATGTAGGAACTAAACTCCATCCAGTTCTTGCGTTAACAATAATATTAGCTACAGGAGTCTCGTAACTCTGATTATTACCATAAAGTATTTTGCATTTTACTGTATATTGATCATTTGAATCCACCAAAGTAACACCGGCATTGATAGTGCTTGATTCACACACCCCACCAGCTCCACCAGTAAATGTCCATACGAATTTACTTGGTAAAAATTCAGAAGGAACAAGTGTAGCACTAATACCTGGAACTCCTCTAGTCACAGTTACATTCTCGTTTGTTAATGTTAGACTAAACACAGTAAGCTCATCCGAAACGACCCAAGTATCATTGTCTCCGGCTCTTGCACGATAGTAATAGGTACCAACTTCGCTTGAATCCAATGTCTGGCTCATTCCTGTCCCAGCATCATCCCACGTTCCATTATCTTTTTGTTTCTGCCATTGGATGAAACTTCCCACATCTCCGGTTACAGCCGGGTATACTCCGGCTGTTATTGTTATCGTATCGCTACTTCCTTTTGCTACTACTTGCTTATCTTCCGTAACGGTATTGACACAATACGCTACTAAAGTCTGACTGTATGTATCGGTTCCGCTTACAATTTTCCCATTCTCATCCACTCCACTCCAGTGTATTGATGCATCTGCTGAATATGTTTGCGGACTAGACAATCTTAATCCGCTTGTTTGTTCCAGCCCTGAAAAATCCCCTCCCCACGTACAACTATCTACCTGGTAATCCAGCACCTCCTGAATCAACATTGTAGCGGTAACATTGGTTCCAACAGGAACCTCAAATGATGGCTCAAATGATATTCCAGTGATTTTTGGACACGCAAACACACTCCCTGCAAAGAATATTACTCCAAATATTACAACCAGCTTCTTCATCTCTCCCCTCCCAGATGTTCCTTTTCTTTAATCTTTTCCCCGCTCTTATACATTACTTCTTTTTCTTGTGATTTTATAGCCGTCACAATTACCTCGGGCATCTCCCCATATTTAGATATTTCTAATTTCTCAATACCGGCATTTTCTAATATTATTTTTCCGCTTTCTTCTTTATAAATTTTAATCTCCGGAACTAATGGCATCATTTTCATATATTTCGGCGGAACTCCTTTTCCTTGTAAACATGCAACTATAGTTTCACCCTCTTTTTTCTTGTATTTTTCACCCAATTCAATCATTCTGCTTTTGATTATATCATTATGATAACAATATATCAAATAAATTTCCCTATCTATTTCCTGAAGCATTACTTCACCTTTTCCCTTTTTCAGGAGCTGATATAGATAACCCACTTCATATTTATTTTCACTTCTGATAACATTCTTTTGCAGATCTTTCACCTGATTTATTAATTTAAACTCCTTTTCAAGGGAATATTCTTTACCGGGCCTTACTATCCAATAATTTGGTTTTATGTACAGTATTTCCTTGATAGTTCCATCTTTTTGTTCGGTTTTCAAATAATCATATTTTCCACTTGAAACCCATTTTTTTACATTTTGCTTGTTTTGATTTGAAGTAAGCGTACGATTGTAACAGCTTATTGAGTCTCCGTCCTGTGTGACCAAATAAACTGCCTGCCTTTTTTCATTATCTTTATACTTAGCAAACGGTCTTTTATATCTGTCTCTTATATCCCATCCGTTTCTCATTACATAAATCCCTGACTTCGGGAATGAAATGCTCGTTTTTTCAGGCTCAAAGCTGTTTTCCATAGAAAGCCCGCCAAAAGCAGTGAATCTAAAATCCTTTCTTTTGGTTATCTTGCTTGTCCAATAGAAGATCTCTCGTATATTTTCCCCGCCGGAATTATCAGCGGCATTTGAGACCGTCCCGTCCGGATTACTCACATACATTAAGAATTCAGTAATATTTTCCAGAGTTTTGATTATTTCTTTAGGGACTCCCTGTTTATTTAATTCACTCAATCTTATTACTTCTATTAATATTCTCGCGGTTCTCACGGTTTCTTTGTTTTTCTCCATTCCTTCTTCATTAATATTTCCCTTCAAATATTGAACAATTTGATTAAAGCCGGTTTCTTTTGCTTCTTTTGATTTTTCCCGAGTTGGGAATAATATTCCGTACCTGATTAATCCTTTTGATTCTTCCAATAAGGCAACGCTGTCTTTTTTAGAAGGATTTTCCAATAAATATTTAACATCTTCTACAAAACGTCTATTTAACAACCTATTTAGTTCGGCATCTTTCTGTATTTCATTTTTTAAACAGCTGTAAAACTTTGTTATTTCATTTAGCCTTAGAGCGGCTTCTGCATTTGTAGTTTTTTCTAGATCCAAATAATATTTAAGTATTTTTAAATATTTCTGCAAATGCTTTTCTGTTACTTTCGGATTTTTCTTATTTTGAGTCTGATACGCCAAAACCCAGTACAGCCAATATTTGTAAACGATATCTTTCATTTTGACATCCACTTTTTTTTCTTCATACGCTTTAAGCCATTTTTCCGCTTCATAATATTCCAACTTATACGTCTTTTCCTGGCTTGGCATCTTATAATATTGCAAATCCTCAGGTTCTTTTAACGGAGCACTTTTCTTAATATCTGCCTGTTCGTAATAATACGGGAATTTTATTTTCTCCGCAATTATTTGAATTTCACCTTCTTTGTTTTTACTATCCTTACTCGTAGCTAAGAAGCATAATCTTGCTCTGTTTTTTACGCTAAACGGTTCTTCATAAGCAAGCATATGAGATATCTCAAAAGGGATTTCTTCATTACCGCAAATAACCTTTGTTATTTGATACCCTTCTTTTATTGCTGACACCTTATTTTCATAGTACATCTCCGTAACATCTATTATACCCATGCAAGAAAAACCTGCAAGGTTTTCAGGATACTTAAATTTTACCTTAAATTCTATTTTGTCATCTTTATTTTGCTTGTTATCTTTTATGTCCAAAACAGGATTTTCACTTGTATCCAGAAGATTAAAACTCATTGCTTTCCCATACCTTGACTTTTCTGCATGGATTTCATACGGAGCGACATACTGGGTATATATATTACATTCTCTTGCTTCTCGTTCTTTTGATTTTTCCCCGAAAGGAATCCTATCTGTAGTATAACCCTGCGGCTCATATCCATAATAGTGCTCTGTCTCAATTTTCGAAGGATAGCAATCATAAGGAGTTGCCGTCCAATTCGGAACCTTGCCATCCAACAATTCCCCTGTTTCTATTACCCAGTCGTCCAAATCCCTATAATTCTTGGGATTTCCCTTAAACATATAATACCTTTTGAATTCTTTTATAAATTCTTCATCCGTCAACATCTTCTCTTTCCATCCATGATATCCCTGGTCAAGTAACACCGAATAAGCTGAACCATTAATTCCTTTTCTGCCTGAAAGTATTTTTATTCCCAGCTCATCGTCAAAATTGTTATCCCAGATATCTTTCCATAGTTTTACAAATTTATCTTTAAGTCCTAATTTCCGGTATATTTCCAAAAATGGGATCGTCGAATATTCATCCGTTATCCCATCGAACATAAACACTGCTTTTTCCGGTGATTTTTCATGAATTACTTTAAGCTTTACATATGCTCTTTTTGTCAGATCTTGGTTTTTACTTTTCTTATTAAAATATTCCGAGAGCTCCAATACTCTATCATCCAAATAATCAATTCTAAAATCACTGCTATGCCTATCTCTTTCTGACAGATAGGTTTTTAAAAACAATGTCAAATTTTCATCATATTTGTCGGTGTTTACTCCCAGATTATACAATGTTTTTACTGAATAAATTATATCCGACGCCTGACACCCCCACGATATTTTATCTTTCTGTGGAGTTGGATTTGCAGGCGATATATCCTCTGTTCTATAATAAAAGCTGTCTTTAATCTTAACTACCATATACTCACTATTCCAAAATTCTGCTACGCCTTCCAATATCTCAACAAGCTTCTTTCTGTGATCTTCACTTAAATAATTCGCATTCTCTGAAAGCTGAAGTATTCCTATTCCGAATGCGTCGGGAAAATCAGCCGACTTGATAAAATACTTGCCTTGACTTTGATCATATGGTATGGGATGTGGAATCCACCGGGTAAATCTTTTACCTTTTGAATAAGGATAAAACTTGCCGTCATCCGAAACTAATGATTGTGTAGGCAGCCAGTTTTTGCCGTCTTTTGTTTTTGTGCTCTTGTATACTTTGTGCAACCTATCTATTATTTCTTCAGTCATCCCTTTAAATTCAGGTATTTTCGTTTTAATATAAAATCTCAAATATCCATCTGCCTTGCAACTAAATTGTGCGGTATGAACGGCTTCGCATTGATATAAATCTCCATCGACCTCGGCGCTTTCCGCAAATAGGCCGCTAAATTTGTAAATCCCCTTAACATACACTTCCAAGCTGCGAAATACTGAAACCTGCCCAGCTAAAATCTGTTTACTCTCATCGGCGCTGGAGGGATAAATACAAAAAATAAAGGAAATTAACAAAAAAAAGATTTCAACTCTCAGACCAGTTTCAAAGCTATTTTTTTTAAACATCTTCACCCTTTAATATTTATCTGATTTATATTAACATATGTAATACACCTTTTCAATAGCTTTTTTATACAGCAGAAACACGGTCCAAAACACGAAGTATGCGGGGTATCCTATTAATTAAGGCGTATTCTTTACCCTGGGATGTGTTTTGGACCTGATGGCACTGATAACAAAAAGAGATGACACAGATAAAACAAATTGTTCATTTTTGTCCTATTTCTCTGAACTAATTACTACAAAAATACTGTTTCCTGATCTTTCCACCAGGAAAAGAATGCCCTCTTTTAAATCAGAAGTATTCATAGTCTTCTCAAAATCATCCCTGTCTTTTATAACTTTCTTATCCACTTCTTTTATAAGATCCCCGACCTGCAGCTCACTCTTATCCGCAGGGCTATTTTTTTCAACCGCAGCAATAACAACACCTTTATCGGCTTTTATCCCAAATTTTTTCGCAAGCAGTTCACTTAAATTCTTTACAGTAATTCCTACGTCTTTATTTTTCCTCTCTTTATCTTCTGAATTTCCATTTTTTACTGTTAACGATTTTTCTCCCCAAGGAGCAAGAATAATCTTTATTTCTTTCTCTTTGCCATCCCTGACAATTTTAAAGATTACAACCTCACCTACTTCTCTGGAAGCCACCATTTCTATTATATTTTTCGGAGATTTAACTTCCTTACCGTCAAATTGAAGGATTACATCACCGCTTTTCAACCCTGCTTCTTTACCGGGACCATTTTCATCAACTTCGGTTATCAACACACCGGAGTCAACTTTTAATTTTTTCGAAAGCTTTTCGTCTACTTCCTGTAAGCGAACACCGACCCACGGGGTCTCATCTTTATTTTTCCTGCCTTCTTTAAGTTCTTTCAGCTTTACCTTAACATCATTAATAGGAATGGCAAAACCAACGCCCATATTACCTACACTTCCCATGGAAAAATTACCGGCAATAGCCATATTTACACCTACGACCTCCCCCTCAATATTAAATAGCGGACCGCCTGAATTTCCGGGATTAATCGGAGCATCCGTCTGGATGACATGAGGAATTCTTTTTGGGATCCCTTCAATATCCATATTATCAAAGAGACGGCCCTTTGCGGAAACAATACCCATAGTAACCGTATTCTCATACCCAAACGGATTACCTACGGCAATAACAATATCCCCGACCATTAACTTGTCGGAATCCCCAAGTTCAACCGCAGGAAATTTATCGCTAGATTTAATCTTTAAGACCGCCATATCATGCCGGACATCATATCCCTTTACTTCCGCATCATATTTTTTGTCATTTGTAAGTATAACTTTTACACTTGTCGCATCTTCAACAACGTGATAATTGGTCAGGATAAAACCATCCTCCGTTACTATCATTCCGCTCCCTATCCCGCCCATTTTTCTCTCGTTATTATTCCTACTTCCCTCGTTATCCTCATCTTCGCTATCTTTATCATATCTTTTGAAATATTTTTTCAGATCCGGCATGCCAAAGTCAAACCCAAAACCATTATCATTCCCATTTCCTACTTTAACTTTTCTTTCCGTTGTAATATAAACCACCGCAGGACTTGCCAGTTTTGCTATTTCTCTTAAATTATTCTGCAAAGCCTTTACTTCATTTCCCGCCTGAATCTTTGCAGAAACAGGCAAGGCCGCTACTGACAACAGAGCCGCACCGATTAGCAATATTTTTATACTTTTCATATGTACTCCTCCCTTATAGAAGAAAATTACAAGTTACGAATGACAAATTACAATATAAGGGGTTATATATAATCCTCATTACTTTGTCATCGTACTTCGTACTTGTTTTTTCACTTTCCGTCTTCAGAAATATCAAGTTCAAGTTTGATCTGATCCGTCGGCTTAAGTTTTTTAAAATCTATCAGTTCTTTCTTATCCGGCAATTTTAGAACATATCCAAGCGTGTTAAGTTGTTTTATGAGATTTTCATATTGACTCACATTCACGGTAATAATATATTTTTTATGCAACACCCGAATGAGCGGCTCCTGTTTAGATTCCAAACCCATATTCATAAATTCAAACCCTGTACTGTCAGGCCTATTTACAAGCCCGTCAAGGCCATAGCCTGCTTTATAAACATTTCCTGTCCTCATTATTATCCGTCCGGGGCTTTTCTCTTTCTCTTTCGCTGCAAAAGACGTTTGTAGAGCAGCACCTGACGGAACAGCTTTCAAAGTCGAAGAATTGCTCATATAAACTCCGAATATCAACCCGAATACCAGACCAAGTACTCCGACAGACGCATTTCGCATAGTTAAATACGACTGAAACTTTATATAAAAGGGACTGACGGTCTCATCAAGTTTTCTATCCAAACCTGTGTAAAATTCCTCCGGTAACTGCTCGTCAGGAACTTGTTTGATATAAGCCAGAGCTTCATAAAATGTTTTATACCTTAAATTGCATTTTTTGCAGGATAACAGGTGTTTTGCCACGGTTTCTCTTTTAAAAACAGAAAGTGTATTATCATAATAATCAGAAAACAAACCTGTCAGCTCTTTACATTCCATATTCCCTCACCTCTTCCTTCATTGCAATAAATATTTCTTTTAATTCTTCCCGACCCCTGTTAATCCGGGATTTTACCGTACCCATACCGGTTTTTGTGAGTGCAGCTATTTCCTCATAAGAAAATCCTTCAATATCCTTCAAGATAACTGCCATTCTATATGGCACAGATATTCTGGCAATTGCATCCGCCACAAACTTTTTCTTTTCTTCACCTTCCAGCGTTTGTTCAGGTGAACTCACAAAAGCAGAAGCAGACTGCACTTTATCACATTCCTCCGCCCTATTAAGAACATCTTTACCATATTTTTTTATACAATTAATCGAGTAATTTACCGCAATCCGCTGAATCCAGAAATAAAACGGCGACTCCCACCGGTACTGCTTTATTTTTCTAAAAGCCTGCAAGAATACATCCTGAACAATCTCGAGCGCATCTTCTCTATTATGTAAAAACCTGTATACCACCGAATAAATTCTGGCATCATAGAGACGCACCAAATGATAAAAAGCCTCTTTATCCCGAGTTTTTTGAACTTTCTTAATCAGTTCATTTTCATAATTACGAGAAACTTCTTCTATAACTCTTTGCGCTATATCGCTCATTCTTATTCAAATCTCCGTTTTAAAATATTTACTGCTTAGCACAGTATGTCCTGCCTAGTTTATAAGGTTTGTAAAGTTTGTAAGGTTCATAAAGTTTTACATAATTGTGGTATCATTATATTTTAAAACTTTTTTAAATATTGCGGGGCTTTTCCCCTCTTTCCTTCACTTTACCCACTTTTCTTTCTGTACTTGCTTCCACTGCTTCACTTCGGCGGTAATCCAAACCTGTCAAGAGGCATCCAGACCAATACAGGCCGGCCAACCAGCCGATCTCTTGGGACAAAACCCCAAAACCTGCTGTCAGCACTGTTATCTCTATTATCCCCCATCATGAAATAATAATCCTGCTTAACCTTATGTTCAACAGTTTCTTTCCCGCCGTTCTTTTCCAATATTTTTTCACAAACCTGCCGAAACGTCAGGTCTTCTATCCTGATTCCGTCAATATAATATCCGTCTTTCTTTTGTTCCGCAATATTTTCCTCTCTCGCGGCCACATAACTGTAAAGCTTGGCAGCATTCTCATCAGTGACTTTCTGACCGGAAAAAGATACTTCTTCTTTCTTTATCTCAAGAAAATCTCCATTTTTTGGAACGATAAAAGATCCCAGATTATCTCTCACTGTGACACTCTCGGGATAAATAGTGCTATCAATATGCTTCTTAAACAGATCAGCTTGCACTTCTCCATTAACAATGAGGGACTTGTCTTTGATTTCCAGTTTATCCCCGGGAAGACCTTTACACCTTTTAACAAAAACCCTGTCAACTTCATGAGGAGGAAGAAAAACCACAATACTGTCTCTTTTCATATTCCCCCAGTTTATCAGCTTTTTTGTAGTAAAGGGAAGTTTGAATCCGTAAGAAAGTTTATTTACAAATAAGTGGTCTCCCACCAGCATTGTCGATTCCATAGAACCTGTCGGAATAGTAAAAGCTTGAATCACGAACTCCCGAATCAAAAGAGCTATTACCAGCGCCGAAAGAAGACTCTTTACCCAGTCCCAGGTCTCCTGCTTATGAGAACCCACTTTCTTTTCAAGTTCTTCTTCCTTTATCACTTCTTCCTTATTCTGCGGCATTTTTCCCCCATTCTTTATTATATGACAAACTTTATGTTTATTTTGTTCCATTAGGACTGCTTCACTATCAATATCCCACATAACAGGTTAATAAATATTACAAGTATTGCGCTTTCAATAAAGCCTGCAATTGGTATTATGAAAGCAGCACCAATTGCGGCTCCAAGCGCGGCACCCAAGTTAGCAAATGCATATATAATTGAGGCCGAATATGAGACTTTCATTCCGGGTAAATGATGAAGCTTTACCAGGAATGGAAGCATAAAACCCGTAACAAACCCGGAAAGAAAACACAACATGAACATCCCTATAACCGGAATTAAAGAAACTGCACCCCGGAAAAAATAGTTTATAACAATTACCCCTATAGAGGCAAGGACAAAAGCTCCCTGAGCTAAAGCAAGCTTAGCCGGATTAATATTTTTAGATTTTCTGGAGGTAAAAACTCCTGCAAAAAGGCCAAACATAAAAAGGCCGCTAAAAAGCCCGAGATATCCGTATAGAGAGCCTTTTAAGCTCTGAAAAGCCAAGACTATAAGAACAAAAAGAAAACTCCCGGAAAATCCCGATACCAAAGCCGAAATATTAACTCTTAAAGACAGCTTCAATCTTCTTCTATAAAACAAAACAAACACAATAGAAAGCAAAAGAAATATTACCCATGGTTCAAACAGTACTTTCATAACACCGGGAAGCCTGACACTTGTTAAATTCATCCAGTACTTAATATTTAAATAATATCCTCCGGCCTCATAATCAGAATTAATAATTTTTTCTTTTCTCTCTTCCAGTTCTTTTACAAACTCAAGAATCCTGTCCTTCTCGAATATTGTTTTAAATACATATCTATTAAAATATTCCGAATTAATTCTTTTGTTTTTGTATCTTTCCTTCAACTCATCGGCATTCATAGATATATAAGCGCCATTTGAAGCAAATAAATATTTTACATCTCCGGCAGATACCAGACAATGAGGAAAAACGCTCTTCAAGGTAAAGTAAGCCGCCGCATCATACCCCGGTATTTCCTCTCCAAAAGAACTTATTTTACTGACAAAAACACCGTCCGGTAAAAGCGAAGCTTTGACTTCTTCAAAAAACTCTTTAGTATAATATCTTCCGATAAAGGCAGTTGACGGAGCTGACAGACTGCACACTATAAGATCATATTTTTTCCGGGTATTTTCAAGATAATGCCTGGCTTCATCGTTAATTAACGCGGTTTTTTTTATATCATGCAGATTTTGAAGAGAAGTGAGCATTGAAGCAATAAGCGGATCCGGCTGGACAAATTCAACGGTTTCAACGTTATAATGCGCCATTTCTCTGATTATAGCATTTGCAGGCAGTCCAAAATACAATACATTCTTTGGCCTTTTATGCTGCATCATTACCGGATGAATGAACTGAGCATCCGCATAATCATCCGGAAAGGACACCGAAATCCGTCCATTTTCAAATACACTATACTGCCCGTCCCTCACTCCAATCGCTATATTTTGATAATTTGAATCCCTGTTATTCAGAAGTTCAATTCCATTTGAAAAAGTCTTCCATCTCTGCAGATTATAATAGGAATCCAGAGCCCCTGAACCGGCAGTAAAATATAACGATAAAACAAGTCCCGAGAAATAAATATAAATAAAATATCTTTTAAGCTTCAACAATTTAACGAAAAAAAGAAGGCACACAAATAAGACTGCAGCTGAAAAATATGCTGCAGTAAAGTGATTAGAATATGGAATATAGATAAAAGTAAAGATTAAACCGGCTGCCAGACTTCCCAGAGCTGCAATCAAATAAAGATCAAGAACCGTAAATTTATTTTTTTTATTGTCAATATCCAGCCCAAGAGGAAACAAAAGCCCTGTTAAAAAGCAAAAAGGACCCTGAACTAAAAATACTGATAGAATCATCACAGGGAGAGAAAAGAGCATATAACTTGGAACCACAAATAAAGCCCTAAGATTACGGATAGCAATAATTTCTATTAACAACAGAAAAGGCAGGACTGAAACAAGAAGTGAAAACCAGAATAACTGATTTTTTATTTTCGAGACCACTTTAGAATAAAAAAATGAACCCAGGGAAAGCCACAGAAGCCAACCGGCAAGAATAAAGCCTATAGCCAGCTCCTGACCAAAGAAAACTACAAAATATTCTCTGGTAATTATCACCTGAGCAATAGCAGTAAACAACCCTAAAAAGAAAAACACAAAAAGCATCATAATATATGTATTTTAGCCCTTATTGAGTGAAAAGGCAAGAAGCATAAAAGTAAGGACGAAGGAAGAGGTATCCGCCTTTAGTCGAGATCTCACCGAAGGTGGACAAAGTACAAAGTTTTCCCGTTTAAGCAGAATTAAAGATTTTAAAAGTTGTTTTTTAATTTTCTTTAAATAATATTAGCTTTCGATCACAGACACTTATTAAATACTTCTCTGAACGTTTAATGGGAGTTTAATGTTAAACGTTGTACCCTGATTAATACTGCTTTCCAAGGATATTTGACCGTTATGTTTTTGAATTATCTCATAACATAGACTTAAACCAAGTCCTGTGCCTTTCCCGACTTCTTTAGTCGTAAAAAACGGCTCAAAAATGTGTTTTTTTATTTCTTCTGTCATACCTTTCCCCGTATCCCTAATTTCCACTTCTATCCTGTCTTCTGACTGCCTGGTTCTAACAGTTATAGTTCCGCCTTCAGGCATGGCGTCAGCAGCGTTTGTACAGAGATTGATAATCACCTGCTGGATCTGGTTTTTATTAATAAACACCTTTTGAAGACCTTCTCCAAACTCTCTTATTATCCGGACATTTTTTATCCTGGTGTTAACTTCTTCAAGTGCCAAAGCCTGCTCAACGGTACTGTTTATATCTGTTAATTCTGCTTCTTTCTTCTCTATTCTTGAAAAAGTAAGTAACGAGCCGATCAAATTCCTGCATCTTTCCACAGCTTTTTCTATGGCTTTTACCGGTATAAAAAGCGGGCTATCCTCCTTTATACCTCTCTCCATGATCTGTGTATAACCCAGAATTATGGTCATCGGATTATTTATTTCATGCGCAACTCCTCCTGCCAGCTGACCGAGTGCCGCCATTTTTTCAGATTGCATTATTTTTTTCCGGGATATATCCAACTCTTTTGTTTTTTCTTCCACTCTTTTTTCAAGCACATTATTGAGTTCTTCTAAATTTTTCTTATACAGTTCCAGCTCCCGGAGCGCAAGCGCAAAATCCATAAACAATTTTTGAGTCTGATCGTATTCAAGCCCCGGCAGGAGAAATTTAAAATCCTTACCCTCTTCTTCCTTAACCTTCTTAAAAAAGTCGCATTCCATACAGGAAGTCACTTTTTTGGCAAAATCACCCTGAATACGCCCGCCGCAAAATGTACCCCCGACCAGCCAGCACATACGACCGCATTTTTTTCCGTTATTCGAACCTTGACAGTCACCCTGCAAAGCCGCAGGACAAACACCCAATTTACCGGCATTTTCTCCGCCGGGTTCACGACCGCATTTCTTAAACTCCCAGCAATTCAATTTTTCATTATTGACCACGAAGCATCCCCTTTAGCAGGTTGCTGAAAAACTCTTTTTAAGATTTTTTCAGCTGCAATTTTTATCATTTTACCCGCCATTTGAGGGCAAATGGCGAGGTAACCCGCTGTCCACCATTCGATAATCGAATGGTGAGATCTCGCCTAAAAGGCGGACTTAAAGTCCATTATTTTAGTTTTTCAGCAGCCTGTTAGACAAAAAATAACCATTATAATTTTTATACAGAGTAATTCAAACCGGTTAAGTCACATGAAGAATAATTACCGCTTTTTTATTGCAGCTCTTTTTTTACCTGAGAATTCAAATCAGGGACAGGCTCATGTTTTTCTTTTTCTCCAAGCAAATACTCGGAATAAGAGAGACAGGTGCTTCCGGTTTTCGTCTTGGCTTTATTAATCAGAATCTCGCCAACTTCCATAATTTCTTCCAGTCCCTTATGCTTTAGCTTATCGCTCTCCACCTGAGCCATTAAAAGCTGGAGAGTATAAAAGTTCTGACCATGATCCTCGCATAAAAGAGAGACGGATGTATCAAGCTGCTCAATAATTTTCTTTGCAAATCCTTCGGATCTCATCAAGGGAGAGACTATCACAAAGTGATCCTGCCAGTAATAGAATATATCATCCTGTTTCCCGCCATTAGCAATCACAGCCTCTTTAATGTATCCCGAAAGAAACTTAATTGTTTTATCGCCCTTTTCATAGCCATAGACCTTGCAATATTCCTGAAAGTCCCGGAACTGTATAAAAGTTGTTACAAAACCAGTATCACCAAGAATCAGTTCTCCAATATACTTCCCGGCAAAAAATCTTGTTCGGACGCCGCTGTCTTTATCAATGCCTTTTATAAGCAGGCGTAAGTTGAATATCTTAACTAAAAGAATAACGATGAAAGCAGTAAACATAATAAGGGAAAAATACATCAGTACCTCTAAACCGCTGGTACTCTTTTTAATTTCTACATCAACAGGTGTTAGCTCCTCACCGCAGACTTTTATAATATCATATCCCTTGAACTGCCCGACGGTATAATTTACCGCACAGTTACCGCCGTCATCTGTAGCTGCATAACCGTTTTCAAGCATTCCATCACCTTTTTCCACCGAAAAAAGAATAAAGGCATTTGAAACAGGACGCTCTTTGAGATCTGTAACATGAGCGCTGATTTTTACAGTTTTACCGGAACCGCTTGACCAGGCACTTAAGATCATGGTGCTTTCCGCAGAGAACGCCTCACTTGAGAAAAAAAGAATCATTAGAAAACCGATGATAGTAAACCATCCTATTTTGTATTGTTTGCCGGCATCCGGATTTTTGTCAACATCATAAGCGATCGCATTGCCGTTTTTACTCTTTGCAGATTTCATAACCTTCCCGGCTCCATCAAGAAAATCATTAAAATTGACGGCCAAAAACCTGTCACTTTCTAAAACTGCCATAGCTACAGAAGCTAAAGGACAACTGTACTCTTTACCGGTTTTGTCTTTTAAAATTATAGATTCTTTTTTCCTTACATTTACAGGATAGAAAGACTTTATCATTTCAGATATCTCCGCAAGCAGTCTTTCAGGCAGATCCTCCACTTTTTCAGGTTTCATAATAACAACAAAATCATCACCGCCTAAATGACAGACTACACCGCTTTGCCCGATATTTATTTTAAGTATATCCGCAACTGCTTTAATAAGTTCATTCCCTTTTTCATAACCGTTGATGGAGTTAAAACTTTTAAAGTGATTAAAATTCAGGAAGAGCGCGGTGAATTTGCTTTTATTCCTAATAGCTTTCTTCAGACGGTATTTGGCAAATAGTTCGTTATTCAATCCGGTAAACTGATCAAGATACTGCAGCTTGAGCCTTTTTCCCCTGAGAGGGAAATAAATAAACAAGAGCAGGAGAAACAATGAAGCCACGGAAATCAGCAACTGAAAAACAGGAATATTTTTTTTATAAATAAGTCCTTTTGTTTGAAATATAGCAGGGGCGCTAACCTGGATATTAATTACCCCGTAACCTTCAGGAATAAAGGCGGCAGAAGCAGTTCCGCCTATATCTGTATTGGACAGCTCCGAGCTCAGGCTGCCCTCGCCTTTTATTATTTTGAAATAAACCTGAACATCATTTACCGGAACAAAATTTTCGTCGGTTATTACCGCATCGACTGAAAGCCGTTCTCCTTTCTTTTCGATGAATGCAAATAACTTTGCCGGTTTCCCCGCAGGTTTCCTGGTATATACAACCTTACCTTCAGTTTTTATTGAAGCTTCCGCCGGAGGAAGTTGTTCACACTTTGCTTTGACCGTATTGACACCCGCTTTTTTTCCTGTAGTAAGCGTTACCTTTGTTTTACCTTCCTGCCCGGTAGAAAGCAGTACCTGTTGAAGTTTTCCACCACCTTCTGTTACTTCAAAAGCAACAGCAGCACCAACTACAGGATTTCCTTCCTTGTCAAGAACCAGAGCAGTAAAAGTTACATCATTTCCTGACATGGCAAAAGGATAATCTGAAGAAAATTCCAGCTTGGCGGGAGGCAGTATCAGTTTTGTTACCGAAATATTAACCAGTACCGGAGCAATATCAGATTCTCTTTCTTTATCGGCAAGCTTAACACTCACGGTAACAGTCCCCTCATTCGTTCCACTTTTGAGTTTTACCAAACAGACGCCGTTAGAATCTGTAACAGCTTCATTTTTCTCCAGCTCTGCATTTCCATTGGTGATCTGAAAAGCCAATTTAGCTCCGCTTACAGCTTTACTCCGGCTATCAGCTACTTTAATTTTTATAGTAGTCTTACTTCTGGTGTATATTGCATAGGGTTCGGCTATGGCGGTAAAAGTAGTAACAGGGTAGGGAACTATTTTAATTTCTTTTGTCTGTGCGGCCAAACTGCCGGCTGTTATTTCTATTGTATCCGTACCAAGTGTCTTGCCGGATTTTAGCGAAACTGTAAATTTACCTTCGGCGTTAGTCTTGCCATTTAAAGGCTCAAGATTTACTAAACTAGAGGATTTAATAGTAACAGGAATATCAGAAGAACCTTTACCTTTAATATTTCGGACGACAACAATGAGGCTGCATTGAGTTTCCGGATAGATCTTTTCCTGATCCAGACTGACAGAAAATTCTGTAGGCGGCGATGCTTTTCCTTCAATACTTAGCAAAACCGGAGTGGCTGAACCTGACTCTATTTTGATAACATTTGTCGCAGGTAAAGCACCCACTGTATAGACCATTTTGGCAACACCGATAGAATTAGTGGAAGCAAACCTGGGATTTATAGTACCGCTACCGGAAAACATTGAAAGATTAACTTTTGCGTTTGTTACAGCGTAATTACTGGAATCATTAACATACACAGTAATAACTACTTCATCCCCTGCCGTTGCTACTTTGGCACTGGAGGTGGCTCTAATTTCATGTAAGCCTTGCACGGACAAGGAAGATATTGCCAGCACTGCAATTACTATTAAAAAGCTTTTAACTTCCTTCATCTTATCCTCGAGTGTACCATTATTTACCGAGTATTATTTAATTATACAAGTAATAACAGTTACATTTCAAGAAAATAATTATTTTATACGACTAATTTGCATAATCATAATATTGTTATAACGTGAAAAAGACAGTTTAAATCAAATTCCGGATTGCCAAATTTTGACATAATAACACATAGGTTTCAGACATAATTTATACTAATACACCTCTATTAGACAGGGTTTCCCTGGTCCTATGTTGTCCTGCTAGATTCAGGATACAGCGTCTTTTGCTTACAAACAAAGACTCTGGATTTCCAATCAAGTCAGAAAAAATAACCGGCACTTACTTTAAGGCCAGGGTTAAACTTACAAAATGTGTTCCACCCAATTCACCGTAGATTTTATAGCCATAATCAATATTTATTATAGCCAGTTTTACTCCAAATCCTACTGAAACCCCGTTTTCGGCATCTGTATTCACACCCAATTTATATTTGTACCCGGCTCTTAAAGTGACCATTTCAAGTTCTCTGGCTTCAAAACCTGCGGAGACACTGGAAGCCGCCTGCGAGGGTGCATTATAATCTATACAGAAATTGATATTCTCCCCCATATAAGCAAGACCTGCTTTAAGATTTGTCGGGAGATTTTCCAAAGTGCCAAGATTTTGCACATTCAATCCGGCAAAGAGCCGTTCTATAACTTTTATATTGGCGCCGAGATCAAACAAAGGTTTATAATTTGAGTAATCATCTATTACTTCATATGGCATTTTTAGACTCAGCCCCAGCGACATACCGGCAAACACTTCTGCGGCTATTGAGACCTGAGGCACTATTTGATAAGGCGTAAACTCCCCCGTCACGATGCCGTTTATATCTCTTCTTTCCTGCGCGCCGTTATTAATATAGATGATACTGAAGCCGGCTACGGCTTTACTTAAGGGAAGAACTATAGCCGCATACTCATATCTGGCCCCCTGAATAAACTCAACATGTGTCAGCCCGACTGCAGTTTGACTTATACTAGCAATTGAGGCAGGATTGTAATGGAGGGAGAAAACATCCCCCGGTAAGGCAGAATAACTTTCAGCCAGGCCCACGGCTCTGGCTCCGACCGGATTGTTCAAATACGCGAAGTTCGTTGTCCCCGGACAGATCCCTACTGCCAGGAACAGGAAAAAAAAGATAACCCCTGTCTTTTTCATTTTATAATCTCCTTAAATTCCTTCTCTGAAAGAATTTTTACTCCAAATTCCTTTGCCTTGCCAAGTTTTGACCCGGCACCGGGTCCTGCCACTACAAAATCCGTTTTTTTCGAAACACTGCTTGAAACCGAGGCCCCGAGTTTCTTTACTTCCAGCTCGGCATCATCCCTGACCATCGCAAGCTCACCGGTAAAAACAAATGTCTTACCTTTAAACCTGCCTTCTCCGGACGAGAGGAGACGCTCTTCCTCCGTCTTTTCAGTATTAACTCCGGCTTCTTTAAGCTTATTTAATGTAGCGATATTGCCTTTTTGTGTGAAGAAGTTGACAATACTCTCCGCGACTCTCGGTCCTATACCTTTTATGCCCTGAAGCTCTTCCAATCCCGCCTTTACCACAAAGTCTACGTTCTCATATTTGGCAGCAAGTATCTCAGCGGTATGTTCCCCTACATCAGAGATCCCTAGCGCAAAGAGGAGGCGGCCAAGCGAGTTTTTCTTACTACCCTCTACAGCCGTAATGAGATTTACCGCACTCTTTTCGCCCATTCTTTCAAGTGCGGCCAGCGCATCCTGCTTAAGAAAATAAAGGTCCGCATAATCCTTAACCATCTTTTTCTCAATAAGCTGTTTTATAATTGCAGGCCCGAACCCTTCCAGGTTCATCGCCGTTCTTCTGGTAAAATGCTCTATCCTCCCTTCAATCTGAGCCGGACAGGCAACATTCTGACAGCGCCACGCCACTTCTTTCTCAAGGCGGACGATATTTGAACTGCAAACAGGGCAGGTGTCAGGCATTTTAAACTCTTTTTCTTTCCCCGTTCTTTTCAAAGCAACAATATTAATAACTTTAGGGATTACTTCCCCGCCTTTCTCAATGACAACTGTATCCCCTTCCCTTATATCTTTACGTTTTATCTCATCTTCATTGTGAAGCGTACATCTGCTGATGGTCGAACCCGACAAAAAAACAGGTTCCAGCTCAGCTACCGGTGTAATTATTCCGGTCCTGCCCACCTGCAGAGTAATTTTTTTAAGAGTGGTCATCGCCTGCCGGGCTTTAAACTTATAGGCTAATGCATAGCGAGGACTTTTATTCGTTGAGCCAAGAATCTTATGCTGTTCATACGAATTAACCTTTACCACCATCCCGTCAATCTCGAAAGGAAGTGTATCCCGTTTATGCTCCCAGGAATTAACATAGTTGATAACTTCAAGAATATTTTTGCAAAGTTTGTAGGGTTGAACTGCCTTCAAACCAAGATTTCCCAGTTCAATAAGAGCAGCCTCATGGGTCTTCCAGATATCTTGTTCCACCGAGCCTAAAGTATGGAGCAGAATATCCAAAGGACGTTTTGCTACTTCACGAGAATCAAGAAGTTTTAAGGAACCGGCTGCAGCGTTTCTCGGATTTGCAAACTCCGCCTCGCCTTTTTCTTCTTTTTCTTTGTTCATCTTTACAAATTCTTCTCTGGGCAGATAAACCTCGCCCCGCACCTCAAGTTTTCCTTTAAACTCTATCGTAAGCGGAATACTCCGGATGGTTTTTATATTAGCTGTAATATCATCACCCTGCACCCCGTCTCCACGCGTTGAAGCACTGCGTAAAAACCCTTTGTCATAGAAAAGGTTGACCGCAATACCGTCAACTTTCGGCTCCACAATGTACTCAGCCTTCAAATCTTTCAGGTTCTTAATAACTCTCTCATCAAAAGCAATAAGCTCGGAAGAGCTGTAGCAATTATCCAGAGAAAGCATCGGAATTTTGTGAGTGACAGTTTTAAACTCCTTAAGAGGTTCCCCTCCAACCCGTTGTGAGGGCGAGTCCAAAGAAAGAAGCTCCGGAAATTCCTTCTCAAGGGCTTCCAATTCCTTCATCAGCTTATCATATTCAGAATCCGGTATTTCGGGATTGGCATCAATATAATACTTACGGTCATGATACCGTATATCCCCCTTGAGTTTTTCTATCTTCTTTCTAGCTTCCTCAATTTTCATTATGGAATAATATAACAGAAGTGGAAGGCAAAAACAAGTTCATAAAATTTGCAAGTTGGTAAGTTAATATTGTCTTTTTTAAAAGTAATGATATTTCAATATGACCTTCGATTTTTCCTGCCCCTGCAGAGTATTTATAAACTATGACCATTTACACAAACTTTCTGACAGACTCATTCCAAATACTGCTTTCAATCCTTATCTGTTTCAAACATCTTCTACCTATAATTCCCGCACTGTGTTATATGGTCGAGTAGAACGGTGACGTAGTGATTACAGGCTCTTCTTGGCTGTATCCGTCGTTTCCAACTTCGTGCCCGTTTAGATTTGCCATATCCTATTTCCACCATCCCCTCTAAAATTCCGTGCTGAGGC
>Ga0208373_1002281_pt1 | contig 21810 bp, 17 predicted proteins | sample RifOxyC2_FD_184036 | JGI IMG/M metagenome (GOLD analysis project Ga0208373, IMG submission 184036) | Soil microbial communities from Rifle, Colorado - Rifle Oxygen_injection C2 (SPAdes) | ecosystem: Environmental > Terrestrial > Deep subsurface > Rock core/Sediment | place: Rifle, Colorado... | reverse complement strand
TATCTGATGCCATCAGCCAGCTGGATCTTCCTCTGCGTACCCAGAACCTCCTTACGGATAATGGCATCAGATACGTGGTTAACTTGCTGAGAACAACAAGGAAAGAGCTCATGGGCATTCTCATGATGAATAATGCCACCATCGCATCCATCTACGATGCCCTCGAGAAGATCGGCTTCGTGCGCGGGGAGAGGAAATCTGCTTTGCCAGATCATCCCTCGCCGGAGACGCCTGCCAGCACTGTAGGATCGTCGCCGACAGAACCGGGGCAGGGCTCCATTTCTTGAAACCCCTTATTGCCGCCCAACGGACGACGATTGCGCATTTGTGATACACTTTCTCGCATCCTTCCCCCTCATCCTATGCAACAGATGCATTGGCGCAAGTACACGGCAGAGCTGCTCGGTACGGGCATCCTCACGTTCGCCGTGCTCACCGCGCTCAAGTACTCCTTACCCTTAAGCGTCCCCGTCGTCGCGGGCCTCACGCTCGGACTTCTGGTCTATGTCTTAGGCCAAATCAGCGGCGCACACGTCAATCCTGCAGTCACCATCGGCCTCTGGAGCATTCGCAAAATGGACACGTGGGAGGCGCTCAAGTATGTCGTCGCGCAAGTGCTTGGCGCCGTGATCGTGCTGAAAGCGGCTCCCTATGCTCTCGGCGACCTGCCCATCCTCACCGTCTCCGCATCGGGAACGATCCTGTTCGCCGAAGCGCTCGGCGCATTCGTTTTTCTCCTGGGCGTGTGTGCTGTCGTCCACAATAAGGTGTCCTCGGGCGCCTCGGGGCTCGCGATCGGCGGCTCGCTCCTGCTTGGCATCCTGCTGGCCATGGCGACTTCGAACGGGGTTTTGAATCCCGCCGTCGCCATCGGCATCGGCTCCATCTCATGGGCGTACCTCTTGGGACCCATCGTCGGCGGAGTCGTCGCCTGTTGGCTGTATCGGTGGATGGTACGCTGAAGCCTTTGCAACAACTTGGGGAACCCCTGAAATACGGCGCGATTTGTCACAGTGAGTCCGTCGAACTGTGACAAATCAATCGCATGTCATGGTTCGACGAACTCACCATGACATGCTTCTTACGTTTTTCAGAGGTTTCTTGGCTTTCTTATCGGCGCCCTGCGAGCCGCCGTGGTACGACTTGGGCGAGTCGAGCACCCGCAGGGAGCGCCGCATGTCCGACGAGCGAGCGAAGCGAGTGAGGAGTTTGCGGCGCGACGCGAGACGAGCCATTGTCGTACAGGCGGCTCGCATCAGCGCCGAAACCTTTTTGGCTCCACCTTTTTCGGTTACGAAAAAGGTGGCAGAGATTCTCAAGGAATTTGACTTTTCTCCCCATTCCCTTACTCTTTCCTCACACTTTTCGTTTCCTGGCGTCCTCGCCCGGAAGCGCATTCCATCTGTCTCTTTCCCTCTTACTCCATGGATACTTCCTTCGCTCTGGAGATCTTCTCGCCCGTCGTGGCCGTCGCAGGACTCCTTTACAGCCTCGTTTTCTGGCACGGCGTGACCTCCGCCGGTGACGGAACGACCGCCATGCAAAAAGTGGCGCACGCCATCTCCGTCGGTGCCCGCGCATTCATTCGCCGGCAGTACCGCACGATCGCTGTCCTCACTCTCGTCGTCGCCGTCGCCATGATCGCAGCCTACGGCTTGACCGGCGCCCCCGGCGAGAGTTGGCAGCGAGGACTCGAAGTGGGCATCTCCTTCCTCTTGGGTTCGCTCCTCTCAGGGATAGCGGGAGTCGTGAGTATGGTCGTCGCGACGAAAGCGAACTTGAAGACGGCCGACGCTTCGCGAGGCGGTGTGGACAGCGCTCTGAAGATGGCGCTTCGCGGCGGAACGGTCTCGGCCCTCGTCATCACGGCCCTGAGCCTGCTCGGCATCAGCGGCTTGTACCTCTTCTATCGTTTCTACATGAATCTCGAAGTGGTGCGCATCCCAGCCCTCATCGCCGGCTACGGGTTCGGCGCGAGCTTCGTGGCGCTCTTCGCCCAGCTCGGCGGCGGGATCTACACGAAGGCGGCGGACGTCGGAGCGGACCTCGTCGGCAAGATCGAAGCGGGCATCCCGGAGGATGATCCGCGCAATCCCGCCGTCGTGGCGGATCTCGTCGGCGACAACGTCGGCGACTGCGCGGGAAGAGGCGCTGACCTCTTCGAATCCATCTCCGCGGAAAACATCGGCGCGATGATCCTCGGCGTCGCGCTCTACCCGACCTTCGGGATCAAAGGAATCCTCTTCCCACTGGTGCTGCGTTCCCTCGGGCTCATCGCCACCATCTTCGGCGTCTACACCGTGCATGTGAAGAAAGGCGAGTCGCCCATGCAGGCCATGGTGCGCGGCTACTGGCTCACCACGATCATGACGACCTTCGCTCTCTTCGCCTGCTCGGCCCTCATGCTCTCCACTTCCGGCTTCCAGTCGATCCCGGAAGCCTTCACGACGTTCTTCAACCTGCAAAATTCCGCTCCGTGGTTCTTCCTCTGCGGCGTCACAGGCATCCTGACGAGTGTCGCTTTCGTCTACATCACGGACTACTACACGGGCAAGCAGTTCCGCCCGGTACAGGCTATCGCACAAGCATCCACAACCGGTCACGCCACGAACATCATCTCGGGCACGGCCATCGGCATGGAATCCACCGGTCTCTCGGTGCTGACGGTCTGCGTGGCGCTCTTCGCCTCCTACTGGTTCGGCACGCAGTCCGGCCTCAATGCCGGCGGCCTCTACGGCACGGCGGTCGCGACGATGGGCATGCTCGCGATGGTGGGCTACGTGCTCGCCATGGACATGTTCGGCCCGATCACGGACAACGCCGGCGGCATCGTGGAGATGAGCAAGGCGCCGGAAGAGATGCGGCTCGTGACCGATGAGCTCGACGCCACGGGCAACACGACCAAGGCCCTCACGAAGGGCTACGCCGTGGGCTCCGCGGCGCTGGCTGCCTTCCTCCTCTTCTCCTCCTTCCTCGAAGAGGCACACCTGTCGGTGGTGGATCTGGCCAAGGTCCCCGTCTTCGTCGGCGCCTTCCTCGGCGCGATGGTCGTCTTCTTCTTCACGTCGCTCACCATCCGCGCCGTCGGGCGCGCGGCGGGCGTGATCGTGGAGGAGGTCCGCAAGCAGTTTAGGGAGAAGAAGGGCATCATGGAGGGAACGGTGGAGCCGGATTACGCCGCAGCCGTGGACATCGCGACGAAGTCCGCACTCAAGGAGATGATCCTCCCCGGCCTCGTGGCAGTCGCCTCCCCGATCGCCGTCGGCGTCATCTTCCGCGCGGAGGCGGTCGCGGGGTTCCTCATGGTCGGCACCATCACGGGCGTCGTGCTCGCCGCCTACCTGAATAACTCCGGCGGCGCGTGGGACAACGCGAAGAAGTTCATCGAGTCAGGCCACTTCGGCGGCAAGAAGAGCCCCGCGCACCAGGCAGCCGTGACGGGCGATACCGTCGGCGATCCGTTCAAGGACACCGCCGGCCCGAGCCTGCACGTGCTCATCAAGCTGTTCTCGACGCTGACCCTGGCATTGGCGGCACTCTTCATCTGACAGCAAAGTACGTTTGATCCTCAACAAATGTGTCACCCTTCGACAAGATCGGGGTGACACATTTGTAGCTTATGGAACGTAACAATGGTGGGCCCCGCCGCCACGGGGGGCGAAGGGGAAGGCCCTGCTACGTTCTTGATTCAAACCCTCGGCGCCCTGCGAGCCGCCGTCGTACGACTTGGACGAGGCGAGCGCCCTTAAGGGAGCGCCGCATGTTCGACGAGTGAGTCCCGCGGGTGCGGGACGAACGAGGAGTTTGCGGCGCGACGCGAGACGAGCCATTGTCGTACAGGCGGCGAGCATCAGCGCCGAAACCTTTTTGGCGCCACCTTTTTCGGTTACGAAAAAGGTGGCATCCATTCCCCCGTCGAATTCTCTCGAGCCCTTCTCGAAGCCCATCCTCCCGTTCACAACTCTTGTTCCATCTCCCCCTCAAGAGGCTCCTCTTGGCCCGTAGAACACAAAAACCTCCGCACTCCGCAACACCAACCACCGAAATATTCCAGAGGTTTTTCCTTGCATTCCTAGCGAAAAAACTCACAATGCACCCTTGTCACGATTTTTTGAAACGCGACGCCCTTGTTTCCGTTCTTCTCAATGGTGTCCCCTTCCCGCCCTCCAGACCCCGGCGACCACGTGGAACTCACGCACGAGCACTTCATCCTCGATGCGTACCTGCAGCGCCCTCTCGATGCTTCACAGTACGAACTGATCACCCACACCCTCGTCAATCACCTCCTCGCGGCCCTCGGCATGAAGTGCCTGGGTCCTTTGAGCATCTATCCCGCCACCGACATGCGAGCGCCAGGCTGGTCCTTCATCCAGCCGATCACCACGAGCCACATCAGCGGCCACTACTTCGAGTATCCAGGCAAGCACCCGCACATCCGCATGGACTTCTACAGCTGCAATACCGTCGACTGGAAGAAGATCATCCGCACGGTCCATCGGGAACTCGCCATGGGATCGTGGCGCGGAACGTTCCTCGAACGCATGATCGATGAAGGCGAACCGCGTGGGATACTCCAGCTCGCCGGCACCGGCGACCGGGTCACCGAGGAATCCGTGGCCGTCGTGCGTCCGCGCGTACCGGTTCTCAAGCCCGGCAAGCGTTTGCTGGCGGGAGTGCGGTAATCCAAGAATTCAGTTGGTGTGGGTACTGACGCCATTTTTTATCGAACTCAGAATACAATCTGGACTGTCATTGAAACTAAAAAAAGAGAAAGGGAAGGGAGGGGTCGGAAGGGGGGAGGGAAACCGTACGGTTTCCCTCCCCCGCTTGGCCGTCAGGAGGGTAAAGGGGGTGTCGGGGGGCCTAGGGAACCGGACAAGGTGCCCTGGCCCCCCGACGAAGGAAGAAGATTTACTTGAAACCGGACCCCCTCACCATCGCCCTCTCCCGTCGGGAGAGGGAATACGGCACATCGCCAGGATCATGAACATTTTTCCTTGCACCCAACAGGCAGTGCTACAGTATGCCACTTATGGGCCTCTCCTTCGCCTCCTTCGAGCGATCCATCGCACGCAAACGCGCGCGTACCGAAGCGACAATCGAAGACGACGAGCACGACGTAAGGGGGCTCGAGGGAGAGTGTGAAGAGACCACTCGCAAGAAGGAATACTCCCTCCGAGGCCACATCCAAACGTTCCGCCAACGCCTGGAGGACCTCGCCGGACAATCCGCCGAAGCGGCCGCCCTTGCGAACCCGGATGACCAGATCGAAGCCTTCGTCCGCGAACGCTTCGACCGATGGTTCCGGCGACTGAGCGCCATCGATGATCCTGCGCTGCGCGAGAGACTCTGGCGGCTCATCCCCGACTCCCTCTTCAAGCGCGTGCAGGAGGCGTTCTGCCGCGACTACGTCGTCCCGTCGTACCACATCATCAGAGAGGAGCGCATCCACTTCGACCCTCGTCCGCAGTTCGACTGCATCGGCCCCGGCCCGTGTCTCCTCTCCGCGGATTTGCTCTGTAAAGAGACACTCAAGACCCTGGGAGTGGCGGACTTCGAGCCCCGGATGACGACACTCGAGCGCTTGCAACGCAAGCACGACGCGATCCCAACCTTCAAGGAGACGCTCGCATCCACCAGACAAATCGATCCGAATGTCGGCCGCCTCCATGTCGTCGTCGCCCCAAGGCTCGGGGAGGCTTCATACGGGAAAACCGGCCCCCGCCCCGAAGCGATCGGCAAGCTCCTGCTCTTCTCGGAAGACGTGGCAGGAACGCAAGCCAACGGACAACGCAAGCAGCGGATGCAAGTGCTCACGGCCTACAGCGCCTACCGCAAGACACACCACGAGGAAGCGTGCTACGAGAGCGAAGTCGCCAAACTCGAACGCTTGAAGCTGCGCCTGGGCTTGCAGAACCGCAGACTCAATACCCTGACGCGAGACACGCCGCCGGACGAACGCGGACCCGTGGAAGAGAAAACAAAAGAGGAGCTGTTGGCGGTCGCGGAAGAGCTCGCAACATGCATTGACGTCTGCAAGCGTCTGGCCTACGCGCGTCTGGATACGCACACCGATCTCTGCGCGGAGGTGCGCGGCAGGCGCGTGAAGAATGTCTCCGCCACCATGGCGAGCATGGTGGGAGCCATCAACGACCTCCAGCGGCGCTTCGAGCGGACACGCCCGAAGAACACGGCCAATATGGACGACCGCCAGATCATCCACCGGGAGATCCAGCAAGGCGAAGCCGTCATGGACGCCTACCGCACCCAGCTGCAAGCGAAGGCTGAGCCGCTCATGCGTCTCGCACAAGCAGCGGTGTTCCGTCCTCCTCGTGCAGGAGAAGGCTTGTTCCCGGATCGAAATGCCACCGGTGTCGAGCGCCGCATGAAGGAACTCATCGACCCGAAAGAACTGGAGGCGCTCCTCGTCGCCCCCTTCTCCACGTTTGCGCGCAAGATCCTCGCACTGCACGGTGAACTGTCCCCGGCACTCGAGGCGCGCGACGGGCAGCGCTTCAACGAAACCCTCGTGAAGATGCACGTCATCGGCAAGATGCAGGAAGTCTCGCGGTGCCTCGAGAGACTGCGCATCGCCCTCATGACCCCCGAACGCCTGCTCCTCTCCCATATCCACGGATCCATCACGCATGTCCGCACGCTCTTCGAGGCTTTTCAGGTTCGCCCGGACATCGTCGTGGAATCCTACACGGAAGCATTCGCCAACGTCTGCGCACTCCTCACACACATCGATACCACTCTCACCGCTGCCCTGGAGGGGGGCGACTGCGCACTGAGCGAGGACCCCGCCCTCGGCGACATGCTCGATGATCTCCTCGCAATCGATCTGGAAGCGATCGTGCGCAACCTTGATTTAACTGCACCTGTTGCAGTCTCTCACGATTCCGAGCAGCAGCCATGATGCCCTACGACTATCCCACCGATACGCCTGTCTGTCTTGCGATCGAGAAACCCGAGATCGATCGGTCTCTGCCGCAGGATCCCGACAGCATCGCCTATTACACGCGCGAGCTGATCCGCGCGATCCTGTACGGCAACGAGCTAATGGATCGGGAAGACGTCACCATCAACGTGCTGCGCACAGAGTACGGAGACGAAGAGTGGTACATCGAGGCGCATGGTTTGCAGTTCGATGAAGTCGCCACCTTCCGCGCGCTCATGGCAGACAGTTTCACGGTCTACGACGACGATTTCGAGCCTCCCGGCCGCGTGAATGAGCACAATGACAGGTGGTGGATGGGAGAAGATGCGGGAGAGGAACAGGAAGAGGATTTTTGATACATAAAGAGGGTTCCGCCGCCACTGGAGGTGAAGGGGAAGGCTCCTCTTGCTTGCATCACCCAGAGCGGCCCTCCGTGGCCGCGGTGAGAAGGCATGGATCGTTTTGCCGCACCCACGGAGGGGTGCTGCTGGGTACAAAAGAATGAAATCAGGTGATTGCCCCTTCAAGTTCCAATAATTTCCTCTTCCTCCTCTCCCCTCCCGCATACTTCCCTGCCCCTCCCCGCGCAGGAATCACCCGATGGCATGGAACAATGATCAGGAGCGGATTCTTCCGCACAGCACTGCCCACCGCTTGTGCTGCGCGGGGATGGCCGATCCGCCGCGCGAGATCGCCGTACGTTACCGTTTTCCCAAAAGGAATCCGCTTGAGCTCCTCCCAGACCTTTCTCTGGAATGCCGTGCCGGCGAGGTGCAGCTTCAAACCGGAAAACCCCCTCCCCTTCCCGCCGAAATATTCCTTGAGCTGCCGCGCGCAGGTCCGCGCGCAGGACGGTACCGTACCGGAAGGAACGCTCTTCCGCACGAATGCGATGCGTTCAATGCCGGATGCAGATCCGGTGATCTGCAACGGGCCAAGAGGGGTGGAGATCGTCACACCCTCACCCTATCCCTCTCCCACGGGGAGAGGGAAGAAAGAGTAACTAAACACGGTTGGCCCCGCCGCCACGGGGGGTGAAGGGGGAAGGCCCTGACGTCCCGCAGCTGCGGGACGTCGACGAGTCGACCCCGAATCCTTGGAGGGGTCGATGAGGAGACACAGGGCCGGGTGGAGGGGCTTTGGCGGCGGAGCGCTTTCTTTGCTTCTTTCTTTGTCGCCCTGACAAAGAAAGAAGGAGCGATGTCGATGTACTGAAATCAGACCCCCTCTCCCTTACCCTATCCCCTGCTATACTTCCCCCATGTTCTTCTTCCTGCGCAGCTCCGCGAACTCAAAAGGCATCGGCACGGGACTTCGAAACGGACTCCTCTTCAACGGCCTGCTCTGCGTGGTCTTCGGCCTGGGCATCCTCGCGGCCCCGGAGCTGCTCGCCTACATCGTCGCCGTCTTCCTCATCATCGCCGGCGTGAGTCTGCTCACGGCGTGGTGGGGAGCGAGACACTAATGCGTGGGATGGCCACCTACGGTGTCCCTCCCACGAACCCACCCTTCCCTTAAAGGAAGCGCTCCAGCGTGGGGCCCACGAGACCCACGCTTCGCGCGATTGTTTCATTGCAATGCATCTGCACGCCACCTGTGCAACAGGGTAAGAGTGAAGGGACATGGAAAGCGACACACTGAATAATCCGAAAGAAACAACCCGTTTTTTCGGCTCCGTTCCACGCTTCCATGGAACGTGTTTGATGGCTTTGACAAGCTGTAAACCAGATTTGCTTTCACTCTCCGCTCGTCCCGTTACTATGCGCGCTCCACTGAATCCCCAAGAATAGGCCTCCATGAGCATCTACTTCCGCCGCCTCCCCCTCTCGGCCATCTCTCCAGAGCCTCCCGCGCAGAACGCTACAACGAACCGCTTCGCCAGTCTCCAGCATGCCCTCGTGCTCGCGCACCGCGCACACGGAGGACAGAGGCGCCTCGACGGCAGTTCCTTCATCGGACATCCGCTGGCCGTCTTTCAGTTGCTCATGAATGCCGCGCCTCTGCTGCCCGCCGCGGCCTCCATCGCGGCACTGCTCCACGACACGATGGAGAAATCCGGCGTAAACAAACGACAGCTCGAACTACAATTCGGACAGGAAGTGGCGGATGTCGTAGAAGCCCTCACACGGAAACAGCACACCGGCGCCCCGTCCAGAGCGCAGGAGCACGAGTACCTCCTCCGGCTCACGCGCGTAAACGAGCTCTACCCGTACGCCCTGCTCATCAAGCTCGCCGATCGCATCCACAACATCGAGACGTGTCACTTCCTCCCCGCCGATCGCCGCGATCAGCTGCTCACCGTGACACGCGATCTCTACGTTCCGCTCTTCGAAGCGCAGGCCTACCGCCCAGACTTCCCGCTCGCCGGCGCCTATCAGCTTCTCTTCAAACGCCTCGTGCGGGCACTCGCGATCGTAGAGGACCTTCCTCCCATGCGGCGACCTCGGCTTGACAGGATGGCTTAAGTTTCTTTGATAACAACCATAAACACGTGCCGTTTGCACGTATCTCTTCGTAAACCAACGATTTTGACAGTCAGATAAGCCACGGGGACAATGTGAAGTTGATCCTATGACGCCCAAGCCGTCCGCTTTCGCGCTCCTGCATCAGGTGTTCGTCCTCGACGCCTACCTCAAACGACGGGTCCCGACCGCGCGCGCGAATGCACTCGTCCGCTCCCTGGTCACTGACCTCCTCAAGACCCTTCACATGCGGGAGCTCGGACCCCTGCGCGTCTACCCCGCCACCGATCCGCGCGCGCCGGGGTGGTCCTTCCTGCAACCCATCACCACCAGTCACGTAAGCGGTCACTACTTCGACTGCGAAGACGGCTCTCCCCACATCCGTATCGACATCTACAGCTGCGCGACGGTGCAGTGGCGCAAAGCCATCTCTGCCCTCCACAAACACCTGTCACTCGGCGAGTGGCGTGCGACATTCATCGACCGCCAGATCGATGATACAAGCGCGGAACGGCTTGTTCTGGACATCCGCGGAAAAGGAACGACGGTACTTGACGAATACAAGCTATCAGTGCAGAATAGATCACTTTACGGCTCTAAGCGCTCCGCCCATGCGAGCGCCTGACGCACCACCCTTCCCCACCACTGTATGCACCTGCCGCAATCCGACTACCTGAAGGACACCATCGATCACCTCGATCCCAAGAGCTTCGACGCCGTTCCGATCATCGAGGGGATGGAGAAGATGGCCTTCCAGGCCCGGAACCTTGCGCGTGCCAGCAAGATCTTCAATCAGATGGTGGTGGAGAAAGACTGCATGAATATCCTGACCCTCGCGGGCTCGCTCATCTCCGCAGGCCTGAAGAAAGTCCTCACGACGCTCATCGAGACGAACATGATCGACTGCATCGTCTCCACCGGCGCGAACATGGTGGACATGGACTTCTTCGAGGGTCTCGGCTTCCGCCACTACATCGGTGATCCGAAGGCCGACGATCACGAGCTGCAGCAGCGTTTCATCGACCGCATCTACGACACCTACATTTCCGAGTACGAGCTGCGGGTCTGCGACGCGACCGTTTCGCTCGTGGCAGACCGCCTGCCGCCCAAGCCGCACTCCTCGCGCGAGTTCATGGCGGCCCTCGGCGCCTACCTCTCCGAGCAGGATCTCGGCAAGGATTCGCTCCTGCGCCTGTGCTACGAGAAGCAGGTCCCTATCTTCGTCCCCTCGCTCTCCGACTGTTCCGCGGGATTCGGCCTCACGTTCCACCAGCAGAAGCGGCCGACGTCCTATATGACACACGACTCCGTGCATGACTTCTCCGAACTCACCAAGCTCGTCTCCGACGCCAAGACCACGGGGATCTTCATGGTCGGCGGCGGCGTACCGAAGAACTTCACGGCGGACACCGTCGTCTGCGCCGAAACCCTGGGACTCCCCATCAAGATGCACAAGTACGCCATCCAGCTCACCGTCGCCGATGAGCGCGACGGAGCCCTCTCCGGTTCCACGCTCAAGGAAGCGCACTCATGGGGCAAGGTGGATCAGGGGGCGGAGCAGATGGTCTTCTCGGAGGCCACGCTCTCCATGCCGCTGCTCGTGAGCTATGCGTACCACAAGGGTGCGTGGAAGGCGCGCAAAGAGCGCAGGCTCAATCGTTCCTTCCCGACCGTCACGCTCCTCTCCGAGGATGCCAAGTCTCCGGGACTCATGGAGACGATGAAGGCCAAGAAGGAGCTGAAGCAGGCCCTCGTGGCGGGGAAGAAGTGAGAGGTGTTTTTTCAGTAAGATTCAATCTGAAGGATCTTGATGAAGACCTTGGTGTGAATCTACATTCTAGCCTTTAATATTTTCATCGCCCCGTGCATCGGTCCATTTGCCGGGGAGATCCTATATTTCAGAAATATCTTTGGAAATATGAGTCATCCAATATCCCAGAAAATCAATGTCGAGTCTGTAGGTCACTTTTTCTGAATTACTATTTTCATTATGTAAGAATACTTCGTAATTACCCTTTCTCCAAGATAGCCAAACAGACCAATCACGTGCACGCGGCTGCCAGCCATTTTTCCCGAATTGCCCATCGTAATATTTCGCGACTCCCACGAAAGAACCAGTAGCTGTTATGAACATTGAGACATTCGGCGGTATTTCCATACCATTCCCACCACTGTATTTTTGTTCGATAATTGTCGACCCCGGATATTGCATTGAGAGGACAGATGCCGCATGTTCTCTCTGTAAACGCATGAGAAATCCCCTCAATTCTGCATATCCAATGCTGACCACGATAAATATCGTGAACACCAGCAGGGAAACCCACACTTTCAGAGGAGGGATCCTGCCCATCCAACCAAACACTAAGCCAATAGTGACACCCGCAATCGGAAATATTGGGAATATGACGAAGAACGTTAGATGTTCCACAAACAATACCCAGATGAAGAAGGGCACACAAAGCCCCATGAGTGTTCCGAAGAATATACTGAGTAAGCGATTGGGCATGTCAAACTGGAGGAACATACAATCTTATTGGGTTGATAGCACGCTTGGCAAATACCAATTCCCTACTTCGTCGGCGTTCTGCCAATTATTATTAAAAGTTTCTGTGGGCCGCCAAGCGTCATCTAGCTGTACACCTGAGGCACGAATTATCTGCGATGCTATATCATCACAATTTTGAATAAACGGTTCGTAACTACTGATCAAATGGTCACTGGCCTCCATGAAGGCTGATCTGATGGAAGATGTATCATTAACATTCCAACGAAGATAATGGTTATACCGCTGGAGTTGCTGAGAAGAACGAGCCTCTGCGAGCGTTGCGAAGAAGTCAGCATCCATATTATCACTAGCGGTAAGGAATTTGCCTCTCCCATCCGTTGCGCCATAGCCAAACGAGAAGTAGTACCACCCCTCACTATCTGATCCCATAATCATAGCTGCATGTCCGGCACCAACTAACACGTCTGTATCGAGTAGGTAGTACACGCTATAGCCTCCTCCATCCAACTCAGCACTCACGGCTTCAGTGGTGTTCCCGGAGAACAGTGATGCGAAGTACTCATCAAGCTTACCGTCCTCTTTCAGTCGTAAGAGGCCGCGCGCATTGGCACGCTCTTCCACTGTCATGGACTGAAGACGCTCGTTCAGGCGGGCAGTAACTCGTTCCTTGATCGTATTTTGAACGACTTCCCTTGCATCGACTTCTGCCTTTTGTACCCCTACCTCCTGCACCCAATCCGCCAACGCCAGTAACCCCTCCCGTGCCGTGACCACACCACCACTCGAAGCCTGAATGATTTCCGGTTGCGCATAGGCAACCGTCGTCCCCACCTCTTCACCCCCCGCCAATGCAATCGCACGGTCGCGCTGGACATTCAATTGCCCACAAGCCGCGAGGATGAGCTTCGCATGGGTATCGGTGGCCATCATCAGCACTTCTTCCGTCTTCCCTGCGATCCTCGCCAGCCTCCGCACCTGCCCTTCATCCAAATATCCCACGTACCCATTCGCAGCGGAGGCGTAGAGAACATCCGGGGCGGGGGCCTGCCCGAGGACATCCTTCTGATAGGCCGGGTTGTTCGCAATCTCGTTGTTATTGGCAGAGAGTCGATCCTGCTCCGCCTGCTTGTAGGCCAGCATGTTGAGAGTGTTCTCCTCACTGTAGAGACGCAGGGCGTCTGCGAGGATGGCCTGCTCATCCGTGGGGAACTGCCTGCCGATACCCACCATGATCTCCGTGATGTAGCGCAACGTGCTCACGCGCGCGATCGTCGTACGAAGACCCTCGAGAAGCACATCCTGATCCCCTCCATGCTCCACGGAGCGGTACACCTCCATGGCGGCATGGAGAACTTCCCCCACCCCGTCGTAGTAGGCGTACATCTGGCTCTCGAGCGCATCGGCCGTGAGCTTCTGCGTTGTCGCATCTGCATAAGGGTACCGCGCATCGACGAGGGCGCGGATCTCCCACGTCTCGATCTTCCACTGAGGATTGCAGCGCTCGTAGAGATCGGCCGCCTGCAGGCGCTTGAGCGCCGGCATCCCGCTCACATCCGTCGTCGTGAGATTCATCTGCGCATCGAAGACTTGCACAGCCGCCTGCGCAGTCGCGAGATCTCCCTTCAGTCGCTCGATGCCAGCCAATCCCCTCCCCGCTGTCATTTCTGCCTGACTCACTGCATCCCACTGGCTCTCCTCCGTCACGAGAGAGAGGGTCGTGCCGTTCCAGTCGACCTCCAGCGATGTGATGGACTGAGAGGAGGAGGGACCGAAGAGGGCGAGGGGGTAGCGGCCGGGAGGAGTCACTCTGTTCATGGTCACCTTGGCCATGGCCAGCTCCGTCCCGCCGGGATGGCTGAGAGTCGTCTGCTGGAGGATGCCCCCCGCCCCTCCGATGACGACGGTACTGCTCTCCTGCGGACTGGCGAGGGAGACGAGGACGGTATTGCCGTGAATCTCGGCGACTTTGAGACTGGGGGCGATGGGAGCTTCGATGGTCTCAGAGGCGTCGAGGAGAGCTTGTGTCATGGTGAGCTCTGTCGAACCACGAGCCGAGACGTCTTGTTCCTCCTGCGCCGATGCAACGCTTGGTGTGTCATCCTTCGACGGACTCAGGATGACAGGCTCCGCGTCTTCTTGTGGAATCTCCTCCATCACCGCATCCACGGCCGCAACAGTCGCCTGCGTTCTTACTTGGACAGTCGGCACGTCGCTTGAGAAGACCACCCCTCCGCGATTGACGAATGTATTGCCGCTCAAGGCGGCATCGGTGAGGGCACTGTCATTGAATCGCCAGTCACTGACGAGCCCCGCCTCGTCTCCTCTCAGCTCCATCCTGCGGTTCGCTGCGATCTCTTCCCCCGAGCGGGTGACAGCCCACACCCGCATCTCGTCGATCTGTCCGTCGAAGGTCTCCCCGAGGAAGTTACCGATGGCGGCATCCGCGGCGCTGTCCTTGATCGTCTGGGGGAACCCTGTCATCGATCCGATCTGCTCTCCGTCTACGTACACGTCCACCGTGCCGGAGGATGCCCGGAAGGAGAAGGCAACGTCGTACCATGTCCCGGGCTGAAAAGTATAATCAATGGTTTTCGACACGACGTTCGTCCCATCGGAAGAGAGGTTCACGCAGATCTTAGGGGTCCCGCCGAGGTTGATGTACACGAAGGCATAGGCGCGGCCTGCGGAGGCTCCGCCCGTCCACTTGGAGAGGAAAGGACGATACTCATCCGTTCCCGGCGCACTCTCCATGCGGAACCGGCACTCCACGGTGAAGTCTCCCGCGAGGTCGAGACCCTTCTGGCTCGCATCCGGGATAGAGAGATACTGGCTGCTCCCGCGCTCGAGGTCGATGGCCCCCTGCAGAGCACCAGCCGTCTCCGTCTGCAGATCCCCTACAGGCGACACCGTACTCATCATCTGCCGTCCTTCGAGGTCTTCGTAGCGCAGGTGGCGTTCGGGGGAGGCCATGGGGATGGCGGGGGAAAGGCACTATCATTGAACATCCGGGAGGGGGGCGCCGGAATGCGTGCGGGGATATCTCGCAGGAGAGGGGCTAGGCTATCCGCAGCCGCAAGCCAAGAAAGGCGTTCCGTGGGGAAATGGAACGACGGGACCCATGCCGATTCGGCTATCCGCAGCGCCGTGCGCTTGCGGGGAGATTCCTGCAACAGCAGGCCATTATTGGATCATTTTTAATATTCTAAAATACTTTCATTTTCTGTCCACTACTGCTACAGTCGGCTCATGTGGCTGGTTTTCGGGCTAACGGCGATGCTTTCCTTTTCCATAGTCAACGTCCTTGATTCGTTCTTTGCGAGGGACATTCTTGAGCATCCATGGGCGGGATCGATAGCAACAGCTATCTCCTCTTTGGTTGTGCTCGTTCTTCCTCTTCCCCTCCTCTGGCCGTTCATCCATATTGACTGGCCACCGACTTCAATCATTGTTATTTGCTTGCTAGCCGGAGTCTGCCTGCAGCTCAGCAATGTCCTGTATTTCCAGGCGCTGTCTTACAGCGAAGCAGGAATTGTCTCTGCGTATTGGAATTTAGCCCCAGCCGTCACAGCATTGGCAAGTTATTTCATTTTTAGTGAACAACTGCACTTCGTTCAGTATCTTGGAATCGGCATTTTGATTGTTTCGTCAGTCTTATTCTACGTCATAGATAGCAGTTTGGAGGTCAAACTTCGATCATTCGTGCTGATGGTATTTGCGTCGCTCCTTCTCGCGACTATGTTCTTACTGGAGGAGTACGCATTTGAGCAAGTCCCATTCTTCACTGGTTTCGTATTTATTCATGCTGGAATGATCCTGACTGGTATAGTGCCGCTTTTTCTTCCCAGTATTCGACGAATTGTCGTCGCAGAAGTTCCACGGATCGCCCCCATCGTTCGACTATTCCTGACCGCCGAAATTTTCAATATGGCAGCCCTAGTTTTGTCCCAAAAGGCCATTGATATCGGTGAACCTGCCCGGGTGTCGGCTCTTGAAACAACGATGCCAGGATTTACTTTTCTTCTCTCTGCATTACTAGTCCCACTCATTCCTAAATTCGGGGACGAGCGAACCTTCTTCCGCTTCTTTCGAAAACTTGGGCTCGTAATCGCCATGACAATCGGCGTTTGGATAATGTCTTAGGAGAAACAAGCCCTCATCAGAATTCTCACTTCTTGAGTGACGCTTTATTCGCTCTTTGTCTGCGCCTTCTTTATCAAAGGTAACTCGACATAAAATACTGATCCTTTCCCCTCTTCGCTCTCAAACCGAATACTCCCTCCTTGCGCTTCCACAGCGCCTTTGGCGACGAACATACCAAGACCGTTCCCTTCCTGCGCATTGACTACATTGCTCGCACGGAAGAGCTTCTCGAACATCCTCGCCTGCTCCGCCTTGGGGATACCGCAACCCGTGTCCTTCACCTCATAGATGATCTTGTCGCCCTGAAGCTTGACTGTCAGTGATGCTTGGCCTCCTTCCGGCGTGTACTTCACGGCATTCGTGAGAAGATTCTCGAGCGTCATGCGCACGAGGCGCTTGTCCAGGTAACCCACAGGCAGCTTGGCCGGGATGTGCGCGGTGAACTTCACCTTCTTCTCCTTCGCCTTCGGCTCGATGACCGCGAGCTCTTCGGCGAAGAAGGCGGCCAGATCGAGCTCTGCGCGGCTCACCTTCATTCGGCCCAATTGGATGCGAGAAACGTCCAAGAGCATGCTCACGAGATCGGCCAGACTGGCCAGCTCCGACTGCATCAGATTCAACTGTTTGGTCTGTTCGTCCGACATCTTCCCGAGATCCCCATCGAGGAACATCTCGATATTCCACTTCACTGCGGAGACAGGAGTATTGAGCTGATGACTCACGATGCTGATCAGTTCATCTTTCTGGCGATCGATTTCTTGCAGTGCCTTGATACGCTCTCGATTAATTCTCAACAGCATCAGCGATAGCAAAGCCAACATGAGAATCAAGAACAAGACGAAGAGCAGGAACGGCATGAGCGTTGCCCGTGTGACCTGCATAAAATCTGTGACGATAACATCGACCCCTAATATTGCGACAGTATTGCCTGAGCTATCTCGAATTGGAGCAAAGGCTGCCAATAGCGAACCCCATTGATCCGATGCCAGCTCATGCTCAGCCACAGGATAATAGAAGGCCTCATCCCTTAATACTGGATACTCACTCACATCATATGGATCTCCAGGCATAGGAGGTTGTTCCTCTTCATCCAGAATACCATTGCCATTCTCATCGATGTCTTCCAAAAGACTAAGTGAATCTGCGTCAGCAACGAACTCGAATGTATTGGGGTCATCCGTCCGACGCATTATGTAAGCGTATTGAAGATTCTTGTTTGCACTGCGCAGCTCATCGAGCTGCTCCACAATCTTCGCAAAAGCTGGTTTATTGCTGTCTTCATAAGAAGAAATACTTTCTACGTCTTCGGCCGAGAACCTCAGAGAAGCCGTAGAAACTATTGCCGTAAGCCGCTCTCGCAGCCTCTCAACCAAAAGGTCTTGAGTAAAACCATAGAGAACGTATGTGATAAGTACAGCGATTGCACCGCAGCTCGATACGATGAGCAAAGCCTTAAGCCAATCAGAGGCGCGTTCGTTCGTGTGTATTTTGAAAAACATCATTACATTGTAGCATTTTTTATGTCGAATTGGAAGTGGATTTTTAGGACGAACTGGAATGCAAATGTAGGTGCTCATTTACTCTACCAGCTCGCAGGTTGGTGTATGAAAACCCATTGAAACTGTTTCTTCTGATGGTCTCCTTAATCAAAGAGCGCAACTTGGAGTCGCAGGAGGTTTAGTAAACGTTGTACTCATCGCAGGGGTAGTTTTCGTTGGGTGGATCTACTTCGGCGAATCCTTGATACTCCGTCAGTACATCGGCCTTGCGCTTGCTGGAGTGGCTATTTTGCTGCTGTCATAGGAATAAACTGAGTTGTCGCCATGTCTTGATATACACACGGTGCCTCATCCACCGTCTCTCTTATGACATAGGGCACACAGGTCGAAGATCCCGCTGGGTCAGAAGCCAGACCCCGTCACAAAGAAATAATCCCACTTCGACAAATCACTTCGTGCGTGCCCGCCTGTTTCCCGCACGCTCTTTGAGCTTGGCTGCCGAGAGGCCTTTCGCTGTGGCCTTACCGGCATCCTGCTTCAGCAGCTGGCTGGTCTCCTTGGACGAAAGGGGGTGGAAGGAGTCGAAGAAGTCATCAAAATAGGGAAGATTTTGAGTGAAATTCTCGGGATTCGCCCTGTATTCAAGGATGAAGATGCGATTCCCGACGGGGATGCGGACCTGCCGGAATTGTTTGATGACGCTTTGGACTTTTCCTTTGAACGTGTGCTCTATGGCCTGTACACCCTGCCACGTGACAGGTTGCGTCTTGAGCAACGCAAACTCCCAGACGAATCTCATGTGATCGGACTCGAACAAGTTGGTGGGTTGTTTGGAGAACGCACGGAAGTCCTCTTCGAGATCCGCGTATTGCACAGGCTTCTTCCAATCTTTGACTGCCGCCATCAGGTGGACATTGGTTTGGTCATCAGAGATGAAGGAAATACAGTCATCGGCGAAAGTTTTACATTCATCCTTGGCCCAGAGATATGTCGTCCATCCTTCGGGATAGGTGATCTCGTATCCCAGCAGGGGATTGCGGTATGTGGTGGTCTTCTTGGGTTTGGGTTTCTGGAAAGCTTCCACTCTGGATTGTATGTTCGCTTGACCGCTCTTCTGAATGGCACGAAAGCTGGGACGAGCTGCTGCTTCCGCGATTGGGAGCAGGAACGTAAATGTGAGGAGGAGAGAGGTGAGAGAAAGAATCATTCTCATATGCATGGGGGGAAATCAATATCCATAAACGGGTCCAGATCACTAAGAAGCGGATTGCCCGAAGTAGAACGAACCTCGCAGTTCCGGATATTTTTCCCATGCCCCCATCTTCGTTTCACAGAACGATCTGACGGATTGATCGGGGATTTGCGCGCACTGATGGGATTGCTTGGCTTTTTCCGCAAAATAAGAGAGACACGCTGAAAACTGTTTTTGATTATTCTTAAAATCCTCACAGTTCTTACTCTGATGCAGAAGTCCCCCATTATCTCTGCATTCGAAAATGGACAAATCGGTATGATTCCATCCGCAAGCCACGTGTCCCGATACTTCCGGCCAGAGGTTTGATATACATGCCAGTCCATACTCGCTCGGCAGCAGCAGCTTGCAGGCGGTGGGATCGGAGGTGAGCTTGGCGTAGGTGTAGATGCAGAGCATCCTCTTCTCAGGCAGAGACGGCCCCATCGTCGGCATTGTCTGCTGCAATCTTCGGCAGCGCAGCGGATCGCCGTTCTCAGCGGAAATCTGCTCTGCAAGTTCCGTCGGCGGGATGTCCACAGGATAACCTATTAGCTGCAACGCAATGCTGCGTACGAGGAATACCATCACAAAGAGGGCAGGTATTGCTATGACTGCGCCGACAACGATCAGGACTTTTCGCATATTATCGACTTAAGGAAGGTAAGATCCTGGGCCGGAGGATGGGGGAAGAGACTCGTTTTCAACCTCGGGATCGAGAAGGGGCGTCGACCAACTCTCATCAGCGTTTCGGAACCTAAGCGTGCTGGCCTGCGCTTTCCACCATGGACCATCCGGAGTATTCACCATCTCCGTACGCACTTCAATCCACGCATCGTATCCCTCTGCATCAGGTAGGCCGTCGAGCGAGATGCCTTTCTCCTTTGAGAGCTGGAAGAACGGCATAATCCTGTGATTATTCCCTGTCTTCATGTCCGCCAACATATCGGCAAACATCGACACGGAAAAGCCGTGCTCCTTGAACGGATCGATATGTGAGGAGGTCACGGTGATGGCGCGGTCTGCGCCAAACGCCCTGTTCCGCGACCCCAGGATACTGCTGTGGAAGGCGATAGACCGCTCCGCAACATTCGAGAAAACGATGCTTTCCTCGGGAATATCTGCTCCGAAGAACACGGGGTTCTTAGCACTATCGAGGGCGACAATGGCACCGACCTTCCCTGATTCATTTGGATGGAGCTTCTTCCATTCCTGCTGCATCCATTCTGCGGCAAAGTAGCCGACAAACGTGCCGTGGCTATGGCCACCGAAACGCGCGTTTGGAGGGGGAATACCCGCAGCCAGCAGTTGTTGCCCCACCCACCTGCCGACGGCAGGTGTCCACTCCGCGTCCTCCAGATCCCCGATATCCTTCCCTAAAATGCGGATAACATCATTCGCCGCTTTCTCCCAGTCTACGTACACAACCTGGTAATCCTCGCCCGCGAGATCGAAGAATCTTCTCTGCAATTCTTTCATATTATTGCTTTCGGGGTTGTCAGTTCTTCCGTGGAACAGAACCCACACCGGCTTAGAGGGATTCAATCGAAGAGGTTCTTTCGTAACCGGATCATAGTCGATTCTATTCCCCGCATCATCGAAAGCAGCCACCCCCATACTCACCGGCATCACCTGCGCATTCCCATCAATCGAGATCTTCCCTTCGATCTTCGCCGTCGTATACCGCTGGACATTGAGACTGACAGGAGCGGAGGGAACCACGATGGAGTTTCTCTCCTGCACCGTCACACCTGCGAGGGAAGGATAGGAAGTCGTGTCGCTCACGGTGAGCGTGTAGGTGCCTGCGGGAACCACCGCGCTGATGGTCTCGGCGCTGGCGGCGCCCCTGCCATGAGCATAGTCCACATGATCCGGGCCACCGGTAAGGCGGAGTGCGTAATTGACCGGCGGGCAGTCGACCCAAGGGCCTTGCGCCTCTCCGACGATACCCGGCAATCCGACATTCACCATCGCAGGCTCCGTGAGGGTGAAGGTGTAGGAGTGCTGGCCCCCAGGCGTCATGGATACAGCCATGTCCGAATAGTCGGCCTCGGAGAAGGTGCCAATGTTCTCCGTAATGCTGGCCGCACCATGGAACTGCTCCCAGATTCCTCCCACTTCTCCCATCAACCCATCAAGGGCCACGAGCATGCCATGAGACGTGATCACTCCACTCTGTGTCGCCTGCACCATCTCCCGTCGCGCGTCCGCCATGATAGCAGCCACCTCGGCGCTGTTGCCTGCCATAGCAATCGCATACTCCCGCTGCACGTTAGGCAGCCCTGAGACAGCCATAGCCAGCTGTACGTGGCGATCCGTGGAGGCAAGGTAGGCATCCTGCGTGAGGGTCGCGATCCTCGCCAATCTCCTCGCCTGTCCTTCATCGAGATAGCCTTGGTAGCCATTGGAGGCGGAGGCATAGGTGACGCTGTCCGCAGGTTTCTGTCCCAGAAATTCTCTCTGGTAGTCCTCATCATCCGTTATCCTGTTGACAATGGCCTGCAAACGCTCCTGCTCCGCATTGCGGTACGCGAGGACGTTGATCGTGTCTTCCAATCCGTAGAGGCGCAGGCCCTCCTCCAGCGCTTGCTCGTACGTGGGAAGCGTCCTGCCCGTATCGCCCTTGATCTCGATGACCGCCCTCCGGAGATTCACCCGCCCAATCGTCTCCCGCAGGTTCTCGAGCAATCGATCCTGATCCCCTCCGTGCTCCACGGAGCGGTACACCTCCACGGCTGCGAAGAGGATCTCCCCCACGGCATCATGGAAGCTCCCCAACTGTCCGCAGAGGGAGTCGGAGGTCCCCCGCACAGTGGCAGCATCCATGAAGGGGTAACGGGCCCGCACGAGCGCGGGAATCTCGTTCATTTCCAGTTTCCACTTGGGATCGCACCGCTCGAAGAGGTCGTTGACCTGCAGGCGCTTGAGCGCCGGCATCCCGCTCACATCCGTCGTCGTGAGATTCATCTGCGCATCGAAGACTTGCACAGCCGCCTGCGCAGTCGCGAGATCTCCCTTCAGTCGCTCGATGC
>Ga0208373_1002280_pt1 | contig 21813 bp, 23 predicted proteins | sample RifOxyC2_FD_184036 | JGI IMG/M metagenome (GOLD analysis project Ga0208373, IMG submission 184036) | Soil microbial communities from Rifle, Colorado - Rifle Oxygen_injection C2 (SPAdes) | ecosystem: Environmental > Terrestrial > Deep subsurface > Rock core/Sediment | place: Rifle, Colorado... | reverse complement strand
TGAACGAAAAGATACAAAGAAAAAAGAAGATAAAGAAATCTTCACAAGAAATCCCTCCCAATAAAACATTTTAAAATTCAATACAAATATTACCTTATAGATCCAACTGTTATTTGTCAATATATATAGTGCTCACATTTTGAAAACAGATTAATACAGCCTACGATGTCGCTATTGCTCCATCTCCGGAAACGGGAAGGCGCGGCATAGCTGTTGAAAGTTCATAGAATTTAAAATGCACCTACGATTTTGTTATCACAAAATCTCCGGAAAATTGACGGCGTCCGTCGTCGCCTTACGGCTAATTCGGACTTACGGCGGCGTCATCATGAAGAAGCTCGAAGAGCGAAGACATGCCGCAAAACGCTTTTTTCAGATATAAAAAAGTGCATTAGGCCCACCGGCCCCTTAAATTCCCGAAAATTTTATAAAAATTTGAGGGCCTATTTTTAACTTTCAACACCTATGGAAGGCACGGGCCCTAATACCGTATTTGAAAAGCGTTTTACCCCCGCCGGGGTCCTATTTCCCGGAGGTTGCGCAGCAACTGTAAGGTTCTTAAAAAGTCTGAAATCAAAATGTGATCCCTATAGCTAAATGAATTTAGCTATATATTGACAATCTAAAATAATTATTAATTTACAAAAACTGTGTGCACAGGTGACCAAGCTGGATAGGTACAATTTTCTGATGCTGGCGTCAAATATTGCATACGACCAGTTAAAAGATTGTAACGAGCTATACGACTTGCGCCATGTGACCGTGCTGCAAATATAATAAAGCTACCGCATGGTGACCATGAACCTTCTTCTTTGCTTTCTGATCCTGTTGTTAATTGTTCATGCACTTTCGTTGCGCAATCATAGGTGAAAATCTGCATACTATTACCCATCATTTTTGAATATAATAGCTTGTTATTTGCTTTACAATATGCTGGGCAAGCGCAATAACCATCTGTTGCTATCGGAGTTATCTTCAGACTTTTCATATCAATCTGATAAATTCCTGGATGTTTCGATTGATAATCAGAAACAAATGCTACGGTATGATCATTGATGTAGCATGGTGCAAAGTTATCTGCATTATTTTGCGTCATGCGATCAAAAATTCTTGTATGCGTTGCATCTAAATACGAATTATACAATTGACTCGAACCATCTTTTGATAAACAAAATACGATATTTTTATGATCATCTGCAAATGCTGGCAACATATTAAGACCATCAAAACTACAAATAGTTCTACGTTTACCATACATATTTGCCATGACTAACCGAACGTTCGACAAAGTATTTTCTGAATAAAAAAGAATCGGATCTTCTGATTGATTGCTCCATCGTGGCGCTAAACAAACCGTTGGAATTTCGATCAGCGGCCTAACGTGTTTGCCATCAGCATCGGCAATATAAATATGCTTATAAACTTTATCTCGACCGTTGTGCTTCACCCATAATTGGCGACAGTATGCAATTTTTGATGAAAAGCAACCTGGCATCCCCATAAATTCTGGCCAAATTTGATCTGCTAAATTATGCGCCCATCCTCGCAAAATCGATCCTCTTTTTTCATATTTTTTACCAGCGATCATTTCTGCTTGCTCTGTATCATACAAACGCCAACTAAAACCATTTTTTTCTTGCGATATAAAAATTGCGATATAATAATTATGTTCAAACAATTTTTTAATATCAGATTTTTTTTGCAAAGTCTCAAAATGCTTCACTTTAAGACTACATTGATCTGTCATCTGAAAGTCTGAAGCAATAATCTTTGCAACTTCTTTAAGCTCATCGGTTGCATCACCAACATAACCTAAAAAAATATGCATTTTTTGATGTTCAAGAGCTTTGACAGCAACATGCACAGTTTCTTCCTGAACTGAAGATTGCTGTTCAGGCACAGCTAATAAAAATTCGAAGTTCAAAAAACTTAAACCCAAAATAAATATATTTTTTCTCGTTCTTTGTAGCTTCATCCAAACTCCATCTATTTTTTTAATGTGTAGCACAATAGAATTCATTATTGACCTAATGCAATTGTAATTTCTTTACCAATAACTTCTTTTGGGAATACAACTTTTAACAAAGCTGTTCGAGCGCAAATATCATTTGCGACGCTACCAGAACCTTTTTTAACTACAACTCGTGTAGCTTTTCCACCCGGCCCTACAAGAACTAATAAATCACACACAGCTTTTTTTGCAATACCAACTGGTGGCTTATAATATTTTATAATCTCAGATTGAATCTGTTCTTTAATTTGCATCATTTCAAGATCACGTGAACCTACAAAAGAAATGTTGCCTAAATCATCCTCCTCCTGCATATCATCTGAATTATCATTCGATGTGTCCTCATCATCTGATGAATCATCATCTTCTTGCACCGCTTGCAAAACTGCTTCTTCCTTAACTGGTACTGCTGGGACAGCAATCTCTTTTTGAACTGGAGCTGCTACAATATGCTCTTCTTTTATTTTTTGTTTATCTTCTAAAGCCTTCTCAATTGCAAGCTTTTTCTTGTCCGCCATAGCCTTGGCGTAAGATGATTCTTCAGCTGCTTTCTTCTCTTTGTCAGCTTTTGCTTTCTGATCCGCTAAGGCTTTTTGCTCTGCTATTTTCTTATCGACCAACGCTTTCTTTTCAGCTGCTTTTTTTTTATCCGCAGCAGCCTTATTCATCTTATCTTTAAGAGCTTTTACCTTGACCGCCGCAGCCTTCTGTTTATCTGCAGCAATTTTTGCTTTTTCTTTGTCCGCCATAGCCTTGGCGAAGGAGGATTGCTTATCGATCAAAGATGATGATCGCAACATCGTCGGAGATTTTTTTGCAGGCTGCTTTTTTTCTACTGGCTTTATGGCCTTTTTTTCAACTGGCTTTGCTGCTTTTTGAGGCACTGATTTTTTCTTAGGTGTAGATTTTTTAACATTTTTATTCTTATTTTTCTTCTGCTCTGAAAGCTTTTTCTGATATTCATCATAACTCATGACTTTGCGAGCTCCATTATTTTTTTGCCCCGATGTTACAGCATTTTGTTCAGTAACTCTTTTTTGAAGCGGCATAAACACAACGGTAGATTGCAAATTCTTGGTATCAATAACAAAACGTTCTTGATGAAATTTGCCAGATTCAGAAAGAAAAAGAACCGCAAGCAAAATAAAATGCATGACGGAAACAAAAATAAAAATGTCTTTGAAAAAATACTGTTTATTGTACTGCACGTTTTGTCGCAAGGGCCACATATTTGATACCACCGGCCATTTTAATGGTATCAACTAAATCAATAACTTTACCATACTCAACTGCTTGATCTGCCTTAACAAAAACAATCTCAACTTTTTTAGCTTTACTCAATTTTTGTAATTCTTTAACAATCGATTGCAAACCAAGTTCTAGACCATTTAAATATAATTTTTTTTGCTTATCGATGTACACAATCGTTTCTTGCTGAACCTTGGTATCCATCTCATCAACTTGTGATGATGGCAACTCTACTTTAATCACGTTATTCATCATGGGAGCTGTAATCATGAAAATAACTAACAACGTTAATGCAGTATCAATTAACGGCGTCAGTGATACTTCTGGCAATACAATTGGTTTTCGTTGTCGTCGAAATCGATTATATCTCATAGCCCCTCCTGCGAAAGATCATGCATCATGCTCAATGAAGCGCTATCACGATCAACAACTAAATTACGTGCTACCAAGGTCACACGATCAGACAATAAACATAATTGATATTCGATTTCTCTCACTTTGCTGCTGACGTAATAAAACAACATCAAGGCTGGAATAGCTACCAATAAACCTGCAATCGTTGTAATCAAAGCTTCTGCAATACCTGGAGCTACCGTAACAATATCTGCTGACTGTTTTTGACTGATATCAATAAACGCATGAACTAAACCCCAAACAGTTCCTAACAAACCAAGCAAAGGCCCAACTGCAGCACTTACCGTTAAAATCGAAACAAATGCTTCTTCTTGATGAACAACTTCATCAACCAATTGCCCCATTTGCATCTGAAGAAAATCGATGCCAGTCGTTTGTGCATAATCCTGTTTGCCAGATTGGCGAATCATTAAAAGTTCTTTTAAATAAGTAAAACAACGAGATAAGAAATATCCCGGCATAGTTTTCATGTGATTGCGCATGACAGAAAATAAATTGGTAAAAGTATCAACATCTTTCACGGCTGCTACAACTTGTTCTAACTGAGCAATTTTTATACGAAATAAAACTAATTTATACAAAGCTATCGACCAACTCAAAACAGACATACCAAAAAGAAATAACAAAATAAATTTTGTCATCGCGTCGCCTTGTAAAATCAGGCTCCACATTGTATTGCCACTAAATAAAGCTGCCATATCGATCCTTATATTTTTAAATTTTTTATTTTCTTGTTGAAGCACAAGTTTATCGCTGCTCATCGCATATTCAAAAACTATTCGAATTAGTGTAACAAAATCAAAAAAAGATTAATATCTAAAAGTTATCGAACTTTCAGATGTATGACCATGAGAAGATATACAACGAAAAGCAACTTTAACGAATTTTCATAAATTTTATCAATGATTTTAAAGTTTTTTATTTATGATATTTTGCGATACTCATCTAAAATATCGTTAATTATCGCAAATTGCGCTTGCGCTTGCGCACTACTTTTATCCTGCATTGCAGCTACCGTAATCATAGCTTTCCATAAAGCCCAACCACGTGCTCGCGCCCAGGCATCCTCATCTAAATTTATCAACTCTTTAAAAACCTGTCGGCTTTCGCCATGCAAAAAAGTCCAAGCAATAACCAAATCACAAGCTGGATCACCAATCGTGATACTGCCAAAATCAATAACCGCACACAGTCGGCGATTTTTCACCAAAATATTTCCAGAACTTAAATCCCCATGAGCCCAAACTGGCTGCTTGCTCCATCGAGATTGTATCGCCTGATCCCAAACGACTGTTGCTATATCGGTATCAATCAAACCTTCCAGTTGAACGATAGTTGATCGCGCTTCCTCATCATAAAAAATAGGTGAACCACCTCGATCAGTCACTGGGCCACCTTGAGTATCGATGTAATGCATTTCATGTAAAAATTGAGCAAGCTGCGCGGCAATCATGTTTAAATCTAATGTATCACGTTCAGCTGCGTTTGCGCTTTGCCCATCAATCCATCGATAGACCGACCAATAAAAAGGATAATCTTGGCAAGGTTTACCCATCGCGATTGGCTGTGAAATTTGAATAGAAATATGTTTCGCTAAAATTGGCAACCATGTTTGCTCTTTTTTAACTTGCGCTGCATATTCTTGTCCGCTTGGCAATCGCACCGACATGGTATCACCTACATGAAACGTTCTATTATCCCAGCCACTGACTGCAACTGGGCTAATCGGCAGATCTGCCCATTGTGGAAATTGCTCTGCAATCAGTTTAGAAACTACAGCTACAGAAATATCCAAACGATAATCTGCATGAGTAAGTTTCGCAATCAATTCTGCAACTGCAATAAAATATTGCTGCGCTGCATCTTGTTCATCTTGCTCAGCATAACAAGCTGCTAAAACTGCCTGAACAAAAGACCAATCGATAATTCTTTGTTTATCAAGATTTAAAAGCTGGCTCAAGCGTTCAAATCGATATAATAAAATCGATTCGACATTACCTTGCTCGAGCAAAACAAAAACTGGATTGCGAATAAATGCACCAACTTCACACGCCAACTCACCAACAACAGCTTGAGGATCAATCATCACCCACGCATCATCACATTTCAAAATATTTTCATGATGCAGATCACCGTGCAAAAGATACTGTTGACCTTGCGTTGCAATCAACTTGTCAGCTAGTTTTGCTGCTTGCGGCAATAATTTTTGCAATCGAGCATTTTGTGATTGAAACGTATCCAATAAATTACACCGTTGCTCAGCCCGATCTAAGCATAAAGATTCAATGGACACGTCATATTCTTTTGGAGATCCATGCCCTCCTGCACTCAAGTTCTGGCGGACATGCATTTTTCTTACAACATCCACAAAAATTTCAACCGACTCCTCTTCTTTTCCCTGTAAAAACAAATCTTTCAAACTGTTGCCGGGTTGCACATATTCAAGTAATAATGCAGAATTTATATCAGAAAGTTCTTGGTCAAACGCAAGCAACTTGATACACCCATAACCTTGAAAATATTGTAATGCTTGCAGTTCTTTGTCGATTATTTCTTTTGGACCAATTTTAAGTACAGCATCTTTTTGATGTATATCGCTATAAACAATCATAACCTGATTGCTTGTCACTGCTACTGCATGCGTAAAATATCGTACATTACTCAGTTGCCATTGTTGAGAAAGTTTTTGTAGTTCATTATTCATAAATCAGTTACTTTTTCTTGGTAATTGTTTTTGAAGCAGATATTTCATTGCGTGCTTCTATTTTTGCAAATTCAGCTTCCAGCTCTGCAATTGTTGGCAAATTATTTTCAAACTCTTTTTCAAGTTTTTTTATAATTTCGTCAGTGTATTGAGAAACACCTATCGGTCTATTGATACCTCGTAATGTATACTCTACAGTTAAATTATTTTTTGATTTACACAACAATAAACCAATTGTTAGATTATCATTTTGATCACGAATTAAATCATCCACAGCTGAAATATAAAAGTTTAATTGCCCAGCATCTTTTGGCTCAAAAGCTCGAGCTTTTAACTCAACGACAACATAACATTTTAATTTTGTATGATAAAAAAGTAGATCAATATAAAAATCCTGACCACCAACTTCTAGATGATATTGTCGACCATACAACGCAAAACCCTTACCCATCTCAAGCAACAATTTTTGAACATTGCTCATTAAACCAAGTTCAAGATCCTGCTCAATGTGATTATCATCAAGCGTAAGAAAATCAAAAATATATGGATCTTGAAACGATTGTTGCGTTATTGCTGCATGTGAATGCTCAAGCGTTTCTTTAAAATTAGAAATTGCTTTGCCTTGCCGAGCATACAAATCCTTTTTAATTTGTATCTCCAGAGTAGATCGACTCCAACCTTCAGCTATAGATTTTTCAACATACCAGAGAGCTTCATCTTGATTTTTGATTTTTATAAAAATAAGAGCATTATGCCCCCATGGAATAGTAAAAATTGGTAATTTCTCTAAATTTACCACAGCTGTGGTAATATTTCGATAATATCGATAGAATACCGCCATGCGATAAATATTAGTAGCTGAAAAACCTTGATTTCCTGGGAACATTTTTTGCAAGTCTTTTGCCAATAAATCTAAGAAATTTGAACCCCAAGCATGCTTTTCTTGTTTTTCAGTGATAATTTTACCAATTACCCAATTACGCATGTTTAAAGCAATATTAATCGCTGTAAATGCTTCGATTTGTGATTGTTGAACATGATCAGCAATATCTTTTAAAAAATTAAGATATTCTTGCGGATCTAGACTATTATTGTTTTTCGTGCCTGCCGAAGCTTTAGCGCAGGATGGTGCTATAACTTTTTTCATATTAAACTACTCTCGTTTTTAGAATGTCGGTTAAGTCCAATCAAGCGGCATTCTTCTTTTATATTATTTTCTACCAACAATCTTTATTTGTTTTTACTCTTTACATGTTTATTAAAAAAATCCACAACATTGATCTGCTGCTTATACAACAAATTATTTTTTTAACGATAATAGCTATTATTTTTTTAATTATTACTCATAATTATATACGATTAAAATTCGTTATTCTTAATAATACAAGGCATCTTATGAAAAAAAAATCAATAATAATGAGTTTATTATTATCTTCAATAAGTATTATTGCTCTTCCTATAAAACAAATAGCAAGCGTTAGTATAGCTATAGCTGCAAGTCGCCAAATTTGCATAAATAATTATAAAGCAAATCAATTACAGCAAGCATCTGTAGATAAAATCGACACTACTTTACATGCTAAAAATGTATCTATACTTGCGCAAGACAATCTACATAAATTACGCCCATGTTTACCTTGTTCTATCAGTACAGAAATGATAATCGATGCAACAGCTCTATCAACCATTGGGTCAGGATATTTTGGTACTTTATTAGCAACCAAACATACGAATCATGCTGTACTCATGGGAACTTCGATAACCAGCGCACTTTCTATTCCTTTTTTATTAGGCTCGTACCTACATTTAAAATATGCTCAAGTAAATGCCGATTTAATTGAACAAGAAATTAATAACCCAGGGTCAACATCAGAACAAAATAATTTCATTGATACAATAGATTTAGTATTGACTCAGTCAAAAAAAGAATCAAAAATATTTTTAGAAGAAGCAAAGATATTTTTTCAACAATTCAACAAAAAAGATTAATACGGAACTTTCCTAAAACGATGTATTAACGTAAGAAAATAAATCGTTATTTATTTCAACAATAAATCTGCTAAAGATCGATACTCAATGGTATCTAGCACCTGTTCATGAAAATTACCGTCTTTCCAAAAAACTTTATACCCTTGTGCCCTGTCAGACGATGTAACAATTTTGTACGTATCGCCGACAACTTCGAGCGCGGCAAAATCATCAAGAGCAATGCCAACACCCGAATATTTTTTCAACATTTTTTTCAACGATGCTTTGCGATCTGACTCAGAATCGTAATGCGGGCAATTCATCGCATCAATAAAACCCAATGCAGTAACTTGAATATAATCGGCTGCAGGATTATTGTCTTTGCGAGAATCAGAATTACCGGCTTTAAACCAACAAATTGAACCGGCACTCGTCCCACATAAAACTTTGCCCGTTTGCCAAGCTGCTTGTAAAAGTTTATCAACTCCAAGCTTGCGCCATAAATTCATCATGCGCAACGTGTTACCGCCACCAACATAAATAATATCTGCGACAGCAATTTTTTCTTTAATTTGATCTAGCGTTAGTTTTTCTGCATACAAACACAAAGTATCAACATGAGCGCCAAGGAATTGAAAATAATCGGTAAATTTTTTAACATACCCTACATTATCACGACTCGCTGTAGGAATGAATAATATTTTTGGATGTTGCTTGCCGCTCATTACAATAATTCGTTGATCAATTTTTGATACCAATTCTTTATTCAGCCGCTCTCCACCAATTGCCATAAATTTTTGTTGTGTCATCTTTTTCATGTACCTATCACTTTGTTATCTTGGATTATTTTTAATAAATTCTAAAATTTTTATAGCGCCTTCATCTGGCGTTCCTTTTGGATCATCAAGCACAAGATCATAATTATTACCAACATGCACAGTATCATAATGACTGCCTGCATGACCAATCGGGCTGGTGCTACGCGCTTGTTCACGAGCTTGTAAAATATCAAGCGGTACCGTTACACCAATTAAATAGACTGGGCAACCTTGTAATTCGTGCAATAAATTTTGCAACCACGATTGTTCGTACATAATAAAATCAACCACGACATTGTTACCTGTTTTTGCGTATGCGGCAATCGCTTTATTCATACCATTAACAATTTTTTGCCCTTGTGGCCCCACGTGTAAATAGACCAAATTCTCGGCAATCGTCACCCATCGTAAATCATTACCAAAATCAGCATCAGCTTTGCAACCAAGTTTGCCATGTTCATCAGGGAATAAATCGTTAAAGAAGTTATCTATTCCAACATTTAAATAAGGCACCGGCGCTAATCGTTGGATACTTTTTTGTAAACTCGATTTACCTGATGCAGAAGGCCCGTTCAGGACAATGACAATACCAGATTTCATCACGTTTTCCTTACCCATAAAATATTGTTGATATAATAAAAATGCTCCGAGAGCTGCGCCAATTATCATAACTAAACTTATATTTTTTTTAAACATAATTGCCTCCTTTACTTATTATTATATTTCATTAATTTTTTAAAAACATACATAAACTGCGCCATCTCATTTTCATGCAACCGATCAAAGAAAAATTGATCCGTAGCTTCAACAGCCGGCAAAGCTTGTGTCAGTATCTCTACACCAATAGTTGTTAATATCGGGCTTTTACTTCTTTCGTTGAGAGATCGTGTACGCTTGATTAATTTCTTATTTTCAAGCCCACGTAAAATCTGTGACGTTGTATTTGGGTCTAACCCTGCAGTGCGACTGATATCAATCTGTGATATTTTTTCATGACCTTGTGTCAGCCATGCAGTTGTAGCCAAAATAATAAACTGGGGATGAGTTAAGTCAAATTGTTTTAATGCGTCCTCGATCATCGACCGCCATTCCAAACTAACCTTTAACAATAAATAACCGGGACTATCTTCTGCCGTTTTGTATAAACTGATTGTTTTAAAATCAAAACTATTATTTTTCAAGATTAACTCCCATATTTTGTGCGATCAATAAAAAATCATGGTACTTAATTTCGAACAAACCAAATCGAAACTTAAAACCCCAATGAACTTTATTTTCGATAAAAGCTAACTGATTAATCAATGGTTCAATCGCTGTATCATGCGATTGTATAAACTGAACATCTCGGCGCCAAGGAATAAACGAAGGATTCATCTCAAATTGATAGGGCTCACCTATTTGTACTTGACCAATTGCTGTAAACTTACGACACGCTTGCTTGCCGCCAAAGATTTCGACCGGTGAATAATAAACAATCCAATCACCTTGCTGCATTCTTTTCAACGGACCTTGCTTACCATGGCATACCTGTGCAATGCCATCGATAACACCTTTTTTAACATGTTCTCTACTTGCTACTCCAACCCAATATTTTGTCATCATTAATCTCTCAACTTATAAATTCTAATTCTGTGTCCATCTGGATCTAATCCTACAAATGTTCTACCAAAATCCATTTCTGTGGGAACTTGGGCAATTCTAACACCTAATTTCAACCATTCTACATAAATTCCATCAATATCTTCATCAGAAAAAGATATCTCCATTGCACCTGGTACAGCTGTTACCGTTGGCTCTGCTGTATAACGAGACCAAAAAGCTAACATCACACCATTTTTTAATGCAAACAATACAAATGTTGGAGATTGTTGTACTGGCTGCAAATTAAGAATTTTTTCATAAAACAAAGCACTTGTTGTAGGATTTTCAACAAAAAACAAAAGAAATCCAACTTGCGGATGTATCATAAGGTACCCTTTATAAATATAATACATACAATTATAATACGTACACGTACAAAAAACAAACGGGTATAAAAATCAACAAAATCCATTGATCAAATCATTCATTTCTTGTTGCGATTGTATTATATACACTTGCTTGGTTGTCTCAAATTCTTGAAGAATATGTAAAACATCGGGTCGATGCTTGCGATCAAAACTCCAAATCCATTGGAAAAATTCTAAAAATTTAAAACTAAACAAATTTTGAATACAACCCTGCGGATTGCCTTCAATATGGTCGCCTGGAATACCAATCACACGTTTTGTCCAACCGACAATAGACCAATCAACATAACGCTGATACCAGTTGATGATAGGATTTTGAGAATATTTATAAAGCGGATGATTGAATGCTACGATTTCATCACGATATGGTCCTCGAAAAAAGGGCGTCATTTTGTCTGCAAGAAATCGATCTCCAACAAGCATAGTCGGTTCCATCGAACATGTTGGTACTTGATACAATTCTAAATTTCCAACACCAATTTTCGCAACTCAGATCGATCAGTTAATCCCTGGTCGATTTGCATTTTATAGGCAAGTTTGACTAAATTGCCAAGATCCCTATCAAGAAAATCTAAGGTATTTATTTCATGAATTTATTATATATCTGAGTTTTCAAATCATTCATGACATACATGATAAAGCTCCACATGTTATTTTGATCAGCCATGCTTGTCATTTGTTCTTGCGATAAAAATCGTGACATTTCTTCATGAAATTCTTGAGCTAGAATAGCATTTTCTTGCAATAGTTGTACTCGAGCATCAAACATAGTTAAAAAATTAGCCATCGTAAGATTTCTATCTTTTAGTTTGTGAGGAATTAATTCTAAATTTGGCTGCAAACTTTTATTGTGCAACCATATAATATCCCATAGATCACGATGTTTGATACGATTTGGCCTGAATGCAAAAGCTAACAATTTATCGGTATAAATTTCTTCACGACTCTGAGCTTGTAGAATCAATCCAGAAGTTCCCATGTCAACACCGTATGGATTCAACAACATCATCGAACGTGGTTCGTACGATGGAACAGAACAAATATCAATATTAATTCGTTGCGTTGGTAAATTTTTATTTTCTTGCCTTGTCTCTATTTTAATTTTCCAAGTATCAACGTTTTGTTTATCTTTAATCGGTTCGCTGACTGTTACCTGTAAACCATATTTATTTTGTAAATTTTCGATTAAAGTTTTTGCTAAATGTGATAATTGCTCGCGTGAAAAATCAGCCCCTCCCGTAAAATCAAGATCTTCACTTAATCGTACACCACCATAACAAGCTCGAAGACAAGTTCCACCTATAAAAGTAAGATTCTGCATCAAATTATTATCTCGCATGATTCGTAAAACATCATGATGCAGTAACTCTTTTTCAACGACCACCTTTAATGTTGCAAGCTGTGGTTGATTTTTTAATGCTTCCAGAACAAGTTGATTAAATAAATTCATCTACTACATCCCAATCAATTAAATCACAATTTCTACGAGTTCTTTTCATATCTTTTAAAGCAAGCGGCACAGTCGCACGCCATAGCCGACAATCTGCGTCATACACAAGTTGATCCATAACATCTGTTGGTTTTTGCTGTGTATGCACAAATTCTATCATACCAAATTTTCCACAGGCTATTTTACTCGATCGCCCAGACGTCATGATAGAAATATAATTGATTGGTATTTGCGAAATAACTCCCGCATCGCTTAAAACTGTTTCAAGGCTGATATAATTAAATTCATCGCTTCGTAAATATGCCGCTGCATGGAATAATAACAATCCTTGAGAAAATATCATGGGCTTGTAAGCATATAAACCTCGACAAATCCTATCTACATATCCTGAAGCAACAGCCCTGCTCATTAACGTTTTAAAAGCGACATCATTTAATTCAGGAAGGAGTGCGTACAAATCTTGCAAAACAAACAAATATCTTTGCTCATCAGCATTTTGCTCTAACCAATGTAATAAAATTTTGATAGGCTGCATAATTCAATCTCCTCAGTAAGTTACACTAACTGTAACCTTTCGTAGATTTATTTACAAGAGATTGCATAAAATTTTATAAAAATAATCTATTCTTAGTCCCCTAACACCAATTTTTTCAACACAAGTCGATCAGTTAATCCCTGGTCGATTTGCATTTTATAGGCACGTTTGACTAATTTGCCAAGCTCAACTCCTTGGGCAACATCAAGAAGGTCTTTACCGGTGAGTAATGCCACTAGCGGTGCATCAAGCACACCACATCGGGCAGCCTGCTCTGCACAATCAGTTGCGCGTTGTACGTCATAACGAATCAATAAAAATTGTGATACTTGGCGTATCGATAATTCTGGAGCAAGCCAGACTGCAAACCACTTGACTTGCACATTGGTCAACTTTTCTGGAATAATCTGCCCGTAGGATACTAATTTTGCAACTTGCGTGATCAGCTCATCGTGACGCGTGATCGACTGCATAAAATTAATTTTTGGTACCAAATCTTTGTGGTGGAGCTGCTCAAACTTCTGATCATTTTTTTGCGGTAAACATGATGCAACAATCGCCCACATCATCATTAATTTTTCTTGATCATCATGAAATGTTAGATTGGCGGCAAAATTTATCTTCGACCATAACAATTGATCTGCAACAACTCCTGGTAACAATTCCTGAAATTTACCAATGCTCATCAACCACTGCAAACCGATTGCTGGTTTGCGAGCTTGTAAAAATAGTTTTGCAAACTCTTGCTCAATGCGTTCGTGCGAAACTTGGCTGATATCCATCACGCTGCACAACTGGGATAGTTTTTCATCAATCTGCATGCCAAATCGCCCGGCAAATTGCATCACACGTACAAGTCGTAATGGATCTTGTCCAAAAAAATCAAGATCAGGTGCTCGTAATATTTTACGCTGCAAATCTTGTAACCCACCAAACGGATCGATCAGTTCAAATGTCTGCATATCCAAACCCATGGCATTGATGGTTAAATCTCGTCGAATAAAAGCTTGTTCATACCTCATGTTTGGATCGTAGGCAACAACGGGATGCCGTCCACTGCTATCAGTTCTCGGCAATGACCAGTCAACATCCAAGCCATGCACACGAAGCACGCCAAATGATTTACCCATTAAACTGACAGGCCCATGTTGCTCTAAAATTGTTTGTAGTTGCTCTAACGTTAACCCATACACTTCAAAATCAAGATCTTGTATTGGTATATCCAAGAAAAGATCTCGTACAGCTCCCCCAACAAGAAGAGCCCTTCCAGAGGACTTTACAATAGAATTTAAAATATCTTTTACGAATCGTTTGTTTTGTATTATCTTAGAAACACGAAATGAAATTGCATTGGAAACTTTCATACAAAGACTCTTTTACTTTACAGGGAGATAAACCATGAAATTTTATCGGTTACTCAGTATCATAGCATGTTTATTATGCAGCTTACAAGTCGATGCGTTTTGGCCTGCATGGGTCGAAAACCTTGCATCAAAAATAAGCAATACCAGCGACGTTATTATACATAAAGAATTCAAGCATGCACAACGCCTTGAGTTAAGCAATGAAAACGGCCCAGTCGTCATCAATAGCTGGAAACAAAATTCTATCGCTATCGAAATCATCACAAGCTGCGCTCAAGCATCTCACAAAGATATTAAAATCGATATGGTCTGTATCGATGATGTCATAAAAATTCACACAATTTTTAAAGATGAAAAATTAAAAGGCACGGTTGTTTTTAATATTTTATTACCAAAAAATATCGATATTGTAATCAGCAGCAAACAAGGTGACATTATTATTAAAGATATCATCGGTGATCTTAATCTTGAAACCTGTAACGGCACGATCAAACTGATCAATCCACACGATACACTTCGAGCAAAAACTGGTCATGGCGATATTTTAATTCGTACTGATTCTATCGAACATGGCAAACAATTTAACCTCATTGCCGATAAAGGTGATATCGAAATTTACACAACCCCAACCATGCATACCTATTTGCATGCTTGCGCACCGCAAGGAAAGGTTGTTTCAGAATTGCAAATCAAACTTGATAGTACAACAACCACGTTAAATGCTGACGCTTGGAAAAATTTTAGGCAAAATGTGCATGGTACCATTGGCGAACCATTGTCGCAGCTTAATATAACCGCTCATAACGGATCCATTGCGATTATGCCATACATGAAACAAAACGATATTTTTTAGAATTAATTATTTTTATACAAAGGATTTTTATGATACGCAAAATAATGCCTCTGCTATTATTTTTTTGTTACGCAACCAGCTTGCAAGCTGTAGAATTTAGTTCATCGATTGAACATAACGATGCAACAACACAAACGGTGCTCATTCACTTTGCACTTGCTGACAACGAAGCTATCTTAGCAAATTCTCTACACGCTTCGGTCGATCATCAACACCTCAAAGTCAACAATACAACTATCAACGTACCTGCAATTAAAAAATATTTACCTCAGTTTCAACAAAAAAAACAAATTTATGATCAAAGTTTTACGGCAAGCATCATCGTGCATGCACCGCATCAAAATCATAGTATCAACGCCATGGTACACCTGAGTTTTTTGTCAACGAACAACAATGCAATTGCTGATGTGCAAATCCCTGTAAGCTTTGAATTCTATCATCACGCCGATGAAGCTATAGAATTACAAAAAGCATCAAGCATGCCAGTACCAGTTCCTCTAGAAGTTGCAACAGAAAAATCATGGACGGCAACACTACAAAACATGGTTGAACAAACAAAATCTCCTTGGTCTCAGCTTTTATTTGCACTGCTGCTTGGATTGCTTTTAAGTTTAACTCCTTGTATTTACCCAATGATTCCTATAACAATTGGAATTTTACACAGCCAAGGAAGAAAATCATTACTCCATGATTTTCTAGGATCATTATCGTATGCATGCGGACTTGCAACAACTTTTGCATGCTTAGGCTTGCTTGCAACCGTTGCTGGTAGCTCGTTTGGATCACTACTCTCCAACCCACCTTTTGTTATTGGGCTGATTCTATTTATTGGCTACATGTCATTGACCATGATTGGGATTGTCGATATGTATATTCCATCATTCATGAAAGGTGAAGTAAAATTATATCGCAACCTTGGTCCATTAGGAGCTGCTTATATTTTTGGAGCAATCAGTGGAACGATTGCAAGCCCATGCGTTTCACCTGGTCTTGCGCTTTTACTGAGTATCGTTGCAACACTTGGTAGCAAAATTGCTGGCTTTTTCTTACTTTTTGCTTTCGGTATTGGATTAAGTATTCCACTCATTATTATTGGAACATTCTCTAACACATTGTATCTGTTACCAAAATCTGGTATGTGGATGGTCGAAATTAAAAAAGCTCTCGGGTTCTTTATGCTTGCAACCTGCTTTTATTATCTTTCAAACATAGCGCCTGCAGCTCTTGTTTATTGGTTATTTACTGGATTTACTTTGTTCATGGCTTATTTTTATTTGCTCGGCACAACGCAATATAAAAAAATATACACGTTTATTGGTATCGTCATGATTAGTATTTCGATATTTATGGCAACAAAATCATACGAAAAAACCTTTTACAATCACCCTGATGTTATTCATGCATCTGTCGATTGGCAGCCTAGTTACAAAATTGCCCTTGACCAAGCAAAAGAAAACAATAAACTCTTATTAATTGATTTCTGGGCACACCATTGCACGATCTGCAAAGCGATTGATAAAAAAGTTTTTCACAATAATCTGTTTAACACAACATTGTCAGATCAGATAACTTTCTTAAAAGTTGATGCAACGCATGGCAATAATCCAGACTATGCACAACTGCGTGAACAATATAAAGTATACGCACAACCAACGATACTTTTAGTTGATCCAACAACAGAGACAGTTCTTAAAAAATGGACGAGTGAACCATACAGTTTACCAATCGAAGTTTTTATACAAGAAATTCAAAATGCAAAAAAACAAGTAAGAAATTTGTAGTATGAGGCGCCCCGCGTGGGCAAAAAAAGGGGAGCAAAAAACTCCCCTTTTTTATTGTATTAATTCAAATGATGAGACGTAAGATCATGACTCATTTCTTCTTTTTTATGAGCAATACTTCGTATCATTTTATGAATAGCTTCATCAATCATCGCATACATATCAGAACCTTGCGTACACACAACAAGATGATAATTTTTACTGTTAACGATAATTTCAGCATTGAAAAAATGATGCTCATAATGCGCATCTAAAATAATTTCTATAGTGATGGGTAAAGGTTCTCGTTTAAAAAATTTATCAAGCTTTTCAGCTTTATGTAAAACATGCTGTTCAATAGCATCCGAATGATCCATAGCACGAAACGTAATTTTTTTATGCATATTGATTCCTTTATAACAACAGATGAAAATCTATATACAAAAAAGGGGAGCAACTTGCTCCCCTTTTATCATTAAACACTGTAACTAAAATGTAGCTCATGCCCCATTTTTTCTTTTTTCCGCGTAATATCTTTAATCATAATTAATACTGCTTCATCAATCATCGCATACATGTCATGGCCTTCGGTCTTGACGACAATATGATAATGAGGACTATTAACTTTAAACTCAACGTTAAAATATTGCTTTTCACGATGAGCTTCTAAAATCATCTCAATATTGATAGGCGAAGATTCTCGTTTAAAGAATTTATCAAGCTTTGAAATTTTATTATAAATATGTTTTTCAATGGCATCAGAACGATCCATAGAACGAAATGTGATTCTTTTGCGCATAAAATACCCTTCATGAATGATTATGAAATTATTTTTGCCAACATCGATAGCATACTCCTGCTTACAAAAAAAATCGACCTTTTTTTATACACTTTTATTCTCATAAAAATATTGTTATGATAGATAGAATGTCATCGAAAAATTTAAAAAATCATGAAAGTTATTATGAACAAAATATATTTGAGCATTGCAATTCTACTCAGCACAATTTCAGGAAATTTGTTAATTGCTAGTGAAGAAAAAACATCAGAAACTTCAGCATCGCAATTATTATCGAAAGCTGAAATTGATGAATACACTCAAACAAGAGGTAATGTAATGATAAAGATTTCTAATCAAATAACAAATTTCAGACACAATCATCTGGAATATTCATCTCAAGAAAAACAAAATGCTATCGATCTTTTAAAAGAAATAAGTAGAACTTTCAATGAAGAAATAGTTTGTGTGCAAATGCACCAAACTGCAAATCATCCAAGGGTTACTGAACTAAAAAATCAAAGAAAAAAATTAGTGGCAGAGCTTGAAAATTATATTCTATAATATATCAAAAAAGACCCGCTGCCTACACAACGTAGATAGCGGATCTTTTAAGTTATAGTCTGAATTCTTAGTTATTGGTAATAGCAGCGCCTTTTTTCGTGCGTAGATTAAAAATAACTGGCACACTTTTTAAATTCACTGCTTTACGCAAAACGTTTTCATAAAATGAAATCTGATTTTGTCCAAATAATTCTGGATTACGAACAACAAGATCGATGCGAATTGGTGCAGCGCTGGTCTGAATTGCTTTGTAAAACGTTAAAATTTTTCCATTTTTATACAATGGAGCTTTTAACAAAGCATTTTTAAACAAATCGGTCAGATAAATATCAGTGAACCTTTGCTCGTAACGCTCCCAAACAGTCTCAACCAATGGTAAAATCTTGTTAATGTTTTTACCATCTAAACAAGAAATTTTCATGATTTCGATTTTTTTCATGAGGAAATCATACTCAAGAAAACTATCTTCAAGCTGTGCAAGCATTTCTGGTGTAAATAAATCCAATTTATTCACTAATAAAATTAATGCTGAACCATTTTCGAACGCATACTCTGCAAGCTTTAAAACTTGTGCCGATAATTGTGGTTCACTTGCATCCATCAATAACAACACCATGTGTGCATGACGAATCGCTTGCAAACTGTTTTTCACCATCATCGTTTCTAAACCTTCTTCAACCGTTCTTTGACGGCGAATACCAGCTGTATCGACAAGCTCAAACATTGCTTTGTTAAAGTTAATACGTTTACGCAAAGCTTCTCGCGTTGTACCTTCGATAGGAGATACAATCGCAAAGTCTTCGTTCGTCAAACAGTTGATTAATGAAGACTTACCAGCGTTTGGACGACCCACTAACGTAATTCGAGGAATCAATGGGCCTTGAGTAAATACCGGCGTTGCCGCACTTAATACTTGCACAACGTCATCTAACAAATCACCAACTCCAAGAGAGTGATGCGACGAAACTCCATACATTTTACCAAAACCAAGTTGCTCAAATTCATACAAACGCATTCTGGTATAATCATTTTCAACTTTATTAATGACCAAAAATATTTTGCAAGTATCGCTTTGTAATTTCAATAATTTACGAGCAATACGCTTATCTTCTTGGGTGATTCCGACTTGAATATCACAGACAAACAAAATTGCTGCTGCATCTTTAATAACTTGTTCAACTTTGTTGTAAATTTGTTGCGAAATATAATCTTGTTTTGAAACTAACGAAATCCCACCCGTATCAACAAGGTTAAAAGCTACACCATTCCATTCCGCGTGTTCCATGATACAATCACGGGTAACACCTTCTTCATCTAAAACAATACTACGTTGTGTTTGAGAAATTTTATTAAACAATGTTGATTTTCCAACATTCGTTCTTCCGACAATCACAACATTTGCTAACTTATTCATTCTTATCCCTACTAATTTCCATAATTACCCCATCAAAATGCTTCATCAGCTCGTGCGCTAGTTTCCACTTGCTTGCATCAGATAGATCAAGTTTATTTCCTGCAACTCTGCCTAACGGCTGTAAAACTTGTGATGTATGAGTTACAACACGTTCCTGCTGTCCACCCAACTGTTTTTTTTGCTCAGCTACCAACTCAAAATTAAATTGTAACTGAACGGTATGTCCAAATATATTTTGCAAAACCAATAACCAACGTTGTTTTTCTTTCTCGACAACATCTTGAAACATCGTAAATTTTTTTAAAAAAGAAATTGAAACAACACAACTTGTCTCATCAAACCCAATAAATTGCGCTTCTTGAAACATCGTCACCAAAACAAGATCGTCAAATGATCTGACATTATGCAAAAATTTCTGCCATCGATCTTGTGATACGTTAACAGGATCAATTTTTTGCACATCGTGTTGTAAATTATTTATTTTTTTTTTTGATTCCTGAGAGCTACCTTGCACGTATTGTAACAAAACCATCTCAAAAAATCGTAACTTTTTCGTCGTACGAGCTAAATTTTGCTCCTGACTACACAAAAGAGCAAATAAACTTGTCAGTTGCTCGACAGGCACTTGCCCAATAAATTTTTTATAATCTTGTGATAAATCTACAAATTGACGTGGCTGCACATGGTATTTTATTAAAATAGCATCGTAAACAAGGTCAGTCAGTTGCGTCCATAAATATTCAATCGATAATTCATGCTTTTCTAACGATGCGCACAAGAATAAAAGATCTTGCAAATCTTGTGCAACTATTTTTTGAAGAAGTTGTAACAAAACTGTTTCGTCAACATGACCTAAAATCGAAAGTACTGAATCTTTTGATATTTTTTTTGTTGCAAATCGAACTTGCTCAAGCAAATTAATCGCATCACGAACCGATCCTCCAGCCTCTTTTGCTATAACAGAAAGCCCTGCTGCATCAAATGCTATAGATTCTGCAATGCATAATTTTTCTAAATGATCACTGATTGTTTGCACATCGACTGGATCAAAAAATATCTGAAAACATCGTGATTTGACCGTATCTAAAATTTTCTGCATGTCAGTTGTTGCTAAAATAAAGATAACTGATGCTGGTGGCTCTTCCATAATTTTTAAGAAGGCGTTAAAAGCCGCTTTGCTCAACATGTGAGCTTCATCAATTAAATATATTTTTTTAGAACTTAATAACGGTAAAAATGAAGATGCATCAATAATATTACGAACATTATCAACGCCTGTGTGTGATGCTGCATCGATTTCTATAAAATCTGGGTGTTGCCCTTTACTCATTGCAACGCATGATTCGCACAATAAACAAGGAATAGAAACTTTACGAGGATCTTGTTGAAATTCTGGCAAACGCGCACAATTGACTGCTGCTGCAAAAATCCGTGCTGTTGATGTTTTTCCACATCCACGCTGCCCGGCAAAAAGATAAACAGGAAAAAACTGTTTTAAATATAAACTATTTTGTAAAATTCGAATCGCTAAAGGCTGTCCAACAACTTCTTGAAAGTTCTTAGAACGCCACTTACGAGTTAAATTCAGTTCAATTTTTTCCATGAGAACATATCTTTAAAAAAACCCTACATGCATAATTTTTTATAAAATTAATCATTCCGGGAAAATTGGCGGGAGCTGCCCCGCTATGCCGTTTTTATCTCTGGGATAATAAATTACATACAACAATCATGTTATCATGCTTTATTATCAAATTTTGACTCAATAATACTAAGGGGAAGTTCATACAAAAACATGGATATCCTTGCTGCTTCCTTTCGGACCTGACAAATTAAATATCATATTCCTTATCAACTTCCCCAATTTTTCTACAAGCTTGAAAAACTTCTAAGATTCTTAAGAATTTCTTCATATCTCATGAA
>Ga0208373_1002275_pt1 | contig 21836 bp, 19 predicted proteins | sample RifOxyC2_FD_184036 | JGI IMG/M metagenome (GOLD analysis project Ga0208373, IMG submission 184036) | Soil microbial communities from Rifle, Colorado - Rifle Oxygen_injection C2 (SPAdes) | ecosystem: Environmental > Terrestrial > Deep subsurface > Rock core/Sediment | place: Rifle, Colorado... | reverse complement strand
CGGCTGGTGCCGGCCAAATCAGCGCCGGCGTAACTGCACCAGTTGCACAGGAAGGCGACTATCTTTGGCTCAAAGTTAGTATTCATAATTATTTCACGGCGACTTCGCAAATCCGGTCCAGCCGGAACTGCCGGTCTTCGGAACAGTGATGGCAATAGGCCGAGACATAGGTCTTGCCTAAAAAGGAATAGATATTAAACGGCGTTATCTCCCTGCGGGATTCATCGCCCTTGTTATTGCGATATTTTATACCTACGGACTGGCCTTTGTCTATAGCATGTTTCAGCCCGATTTTATCATCCGGTAGTTCCACCTTATCAAAGACATAGTCCGAGAACTTCAGGCCGCTGGTGGTTCGGCTGGCGATATCCTGAACGGTCATCTTATTCTCCAGCCGGTCAAGGCACATGTTATAGAGTTTCATGACCACCATGGCGTCAGCCAGGGCCCGGTGGTATCCGTCCTGCTCGATATTCAGGGACTTGCCCAGCGTGGATAACTTGTGGTTTTCCACATTCTTAAAGCACATTCGGGACAGTTCGCAGGAGTCAATCAGCAGATTAGCCGGCGATTTGAGCTTGTAAATAGAAACCGCGGCCATCAAGAATCCAACGTCAAATGCGACATTATGGGCCATTAACGGCGCATTGCCGATATAATCCAAGAATGCCAGCATGGCGTCTTTTTCATAAGGCGCATTTTTGACCATCTCGTCGGTAATTCCGTGGATATTAATGACCACCTGAGGAATCGGTATGCCCGGATTGACAAATGTGTTGAAAGTATCAATCACTTTATCATCCCCGGGATTGAACCGGACCGCTCCGATTTCCACTATCTTGTCCTTTATCGGATACAAGCCGGTGGTCTCAAAGTCAAAGGCGATTAAAGTATTTATCATGATAGCGATAGTATCTCCGCGTAAACCTGTTCCTCGGTTATTCCGGCCAGGTCAGGGCATTTGGATGGGCAGGTGGCGACGCAGACGCCGCAACCCTGGCAGAGCCCTTCATTGACCCGGGCAACCTGTTTGATTAACTGGCCTTGCCTGTTCTTGATATCCTTGAGCTCAATGGCCTTATAAGGGCAGGCGTTGATGCACATCTGGCAGGCGGTGCAGAGCATTTCATTAATCCGGGCGACCGTGCCTTCCTTGTTGAGCGTATCCTTGGAAAATAATGCCAGAACCTTGCTGGCCGCGCCTGATGCCTGAGAAACCGCGTCCGGAATATCCTTGGGCGCCTGGCAGGCGCCGGCCAGAAATATGCCGGCATTGGTCGTCTCGACCGGCCGCAGTTTCGGATGCGCTTCGGTCAGCCAGTGGTATTTGTCGTATGAAGCGCCTAACTTTTGGTATAGCGTTTCGATATTCTTATTGGGCATCATGGCCGAGGCCAGGACCACCAAATCGGTTTCTATCTCAACCTTGTTGCCGCTCAGGGTGTCCATTCCCCGGACAATGAGTTTATCCTTCTTGCGGTAGATTCGGCTGACCCGGCCGCGCAGATAAACCGCGCCATCTTCCTCGATGGCCCTCATGACAAATTCCTCATAGCCCTTGCCACCGGCCCGGATATCGATATAAAACACATAGGCCTTGCCGTGGTGGACCTTATGTTTATAGAGCATGGTCTGTTTGGCCGTATACATGCAGCAAATCTTGGAGCAGAATGAGATGCCCTTAGCCGGGTCGCGTGAGCCGACGCACTGGATAAAGACCACGCTTTCAGGAACCTTGCCGTCTGATGGTCGTTTGATTTCGCCCTTGGTCGGGCCTGAAGCGCTGATGATTCTTTCAAACTGCAAACCATTAATTACGTCCTTGTATTTGCCATGGCCGTATTCACCGTAGAAATTATTGGGCAGCATTTCATAGCCGACGGCCACGACGATAGAGCCGATTTTCTCGGTGATGATTTCATCCTGCTGGGTATAATCAATCGCGCCGGGCGGGCAGACCTTCTCGCACATTCCGCAGCGGTCCTTTAATAGTTTCAGGCAGGTGTTTTTATCTATGACCGGGATATTGGGCACGGCCTGCGGGAAAGGCACGTAAATAGCCGTTCGATTTCCGGTGCCCTGGTCAAACTCTGAAGGAATCTTTTTCTGCGGGCACTTTTGGTAACACAAGCCGCAGCCGGTGCAGACGTTCTCTTTGACGAACCGGGCTTTCTTGCGGATGGTGACCTCGAAGTTGCCCAGGTATCCTTTTATGCTTTCTATCTCGCTGTAGGTGTATAACTTGATATTTTTATGTCTGGCGCAATCGACCATCTTGGGCGTCAGGATGCACTGCGAGCAATCCAGGGTCGGGAAGGTTTCTGATAATCCGGCCATCTTGCCGCCGATAGAGGGCGTCTGTTCCACTAAAATAACCTGATGCCCGCCCTCGGCGATGTCCAGTGCGGCCTGGATGCCGGCTACGCCGCCGCCGATGACCAATGCCTTTTTGGTTATGGGCACCTGGATAGTTCCCAGTGGCGCATTCTGCTTGACCTTTTCAATCATTAAGCCGGTCAGTTCTATGGCCTTGGGTGTGGCAATAGCCTTATCCTCGTGCACCCAGGAGCATTGCTCCCGGATATTGGCAATCTCGCAGAGGTAGGGATTCAATCCGGCCTCGGCTGAGGCGTTCCGGAATGTCGGTTCGTGCATCTTGGGCGAGCAGCAGGCTACCACCACGCCGGTCAGTTTCTTTGACTTGATGGCGTCCTTTATCATATTCTGCCCGACCGAGGAGCACATGTACTTGTAGTCCTGCGCATGGATTACGCCTTTTACCAGCATGGATGCATCACGGACCTTTTCTACGTCCACGGTCCGGGCAATGTTCTCGCCGCAATGACAGACAAATACGCCGATTCTTGACATAGTTTTTTATTGTACGGAATTAACTTGTGGATTTTGCACCTTTGTGGTGACGCTTTCCGTCTGGACAAAGTGCAGATTCAATCCCAATTCCTTCGGTTCAATGCCCATGGCCAGCCCGATTAACTGGGGCAGATATATTATAGGCATATTATAACTGACGCCGTATTTCTTCTCAATCGCCTTCTGTCTCATATCTAGGTTGATTTGGCACATCTGGCAGGCGACGATGATGGCCTGGGCGCCGTTGTCTTTGGCGTCTTCCAATATCTTGTTGCTCAATTCCAGCACTGCTTCTTCGTTACAGATAGTGAACCCGCCGCCGCAGCACTCTATCTTGAATTCCCAGTCCACCGGCTCGGCCCCTAATTTCCTGACCACCTCGTCCATAGAGGTTGGCTGTTCCGGGTCATCGTATTTGAGGAGTTTAGGCGGACGGACCAGCAGGCATCCGTAATAACAGGCGACCTTCAGGTCCTTGAGCCGGGCCGGGTTTATCTTGGGCTGAATCTTATCCATCAGGCGGGTGAAGATATCCACGCTATTGATAACTTTAATTTTACCGTCATAGTTCCCGTTTTCCACTTTATATTGGCCATCGAGTATCTCTTGGTTTGTATTGATAAGCGTTTTGGAACAGAAAGGGCAGGGTGCAAATAATTCGGCCAGCCCCTGTTCCTTGGCCTGCGTCAGGTTTCGGGCGGGCAGGGCCAGGGCTAATTTATGATTGGTGGAATGGGCGGCCGAGGCGCCGCAGCAGTTCCAATCCTTAATCGGCTCTAACTCAACACCAATCTCTTTAAGCACACGTTCCAATGCCATTGAATAGTCGCGTGAACTTGCTTCTAATGCGCAACCGGGATAATAACCTAATTTCATTTATTGCATTCCTCGAATATCTTTTTTATTGCTTCAATATTCTCAACTTTATGCGGTAATAGTTTCAGCTTGCCGGTTAATAGCATCTTGGGTGTTTTATCCACATCCTGGAATAGCGCCAATGCCCTGAGTTTGTATTTAGCGATGAGCATTACTTCATAGAGTCGCCCGTTGGAGCGGATGGTCTCTAAGAATGATTTGTGGAATTGTTGAATCTTGCGCTGCTCTTTTGTGGCCAGTCCTTCCTTGATGGATAATTCCCGGCAGACATCCATCAGGCCGGCAATCTCCACCTCTTTGGGACAGCGAGTGGAACAGGTTAGGCAACTCACGCAGGTCCAGATGGTAGACGAGGTCAGGACTTTTTTCCGTTCGCCTAATTGGATATGGCGGATGAGTTTGCTGGGCGGGTAGTCCATCTGCATGGCCATGGGGCAGCCGGCCGAGCACTTGCCGCACTGGTAACAATCCCGTAGATTAATGCCTGATATCTTATCAATCTCGTCAACAAACTGTTGAAGATTGTTTCCTAGGCTCAACGTTTTCATTCTAGCTTCCTAAATCGCCACTTCTTCAATTTACATATTATCAGCGATTTAAGAAATAGTCAAATAAAAGAATTAAAATAATTAATGGTGAATATCTTCACGGATTGTTTCTTGACATGAGCCTTGTATTTTCGTAGAATAACAGCATTATGGGAGAGGTAAGGGGAAATTTAACGGGTGATTTGGCATTACGTGAACGGGTCAAAGAACTGACATGTCTTTACGGCATTGCACAAGTTACAACAAACCAAAGTTTATCATTAGAAGAGGTTTTACAGGATATTGTTATGTTGTTACCGTCGGCCTGGTTATATCCGGAGGTTGCTAAGGCGCGCATTGTTTTTGATGAGCATTCGTATGTTGTTCCTGATTTTACTAATGGCAAACAGAGTATTTCATCTGATATTATTATAAGTGGAAAAAAACGAGGTTCGGTAGATGTTTCATATACTGTAGAGAAACCAGTGCTTGATGAAGGACCGTTTTTAAAAGAGGAACGCAATTTGATTGATACTGTAGCCAGAGAAGTGTCTGTAATAATAGAAAAGCAACAAGTTGACAAGGAAAAAATCAGATTGCAGGAACAAATGAGGCATTCTGACAGATTGGCTACGGTTGGGCAATTAGCCGCCGGGGTAGCCCATGAATTGAATGAGCCGCTAAGTAATATGCTTGGTTTTGCTCAGCTGGCCAAGAAATCTCAAGGGTTGCCTAAATCAACAGAACATGATATTGATAAAATTATAAATGCTTCTTTACACGCCCGAGAGATTGTTAAGAAGTTATTGCTTTTCTCTCGCCAGATGCCTGCCAGAAAAAATAAGGTTAATCTAAACCAGATAGTTCAGGACGGTCTTTATTTCCTTAAATCCCGTTGCGAGAAGGAAGGTATTGAGCTGATTCGCATACTAGCTCCGAATCTGCCGGAAATCTATGCCGATTCAGGCCAGTTGCATCAAGTTTTAGTTAATCTTGTTGTTAATGCCATACAGGCAATGCCGGCTGGAGGCAAACTGACTATTAAGACGTTTGTTTTACCTGATTATATTTCATTTGTCGTTGAGGATACGGGTGTCGGGATGAATGATGAAATTATAAAAAAAATGTTTATTCCATTTTTTACCACCAAAGAGGTTGGGCAAGGAACCGGCCTTGGATTATCGTTGGTGCATGGCATAGTTACTTCTCACGGTGGCACCATCAGAGTGCAAAGCAAGCTGGGTCATGGCTCGCAATTTGAGATTAAGCTTCCTGTTAATGCGCAAATTGAACCTGTAGGAGATGAATAAATGGCGACAGGCACTAAAAAAGAACGCATTTTGATTGTTGATGATGCGCCTGATACAGTCGAGGTTATCAAGAGAAACTTATCGTCTCAGGGGTATCAGGTTTTTACTTCATCAAATGTGGCTGAAAGCGTCCGGCTCCTTGAGTCAACGCCTGTTGATTTGGTTATTACCGATCTGAAGATGCCGGGAGGCAGTGGTTTTGAGGTGGTTAGGCATGTTCGGGAAAACCTGAAAAATACCGAGGTTATGGTTATCACCGGGTATGCTTCTATTGAAGGGGCGGTTAAAGCGGTTAAAAACGGAGCTGAAGAGTTTCTGCCTAAGCCATTTACCGATGAAGAACTGTTCACCGCAGTGCGCCGGGCTATTGATAAGTTACATATGCGTAAGGCTGGTCAGGGATTAGTGATTCCGGTTCCATCTTCGTATGGTTTGATTGGTAAATCTGAGTCGATGCGTAAAGTGTTTGATACAGTGGCTAAGGCCTCGGCAACCGCTGTGACTGTTCTAATTATGGGGGAAAGCGGCACCGGCAAGGAGCTGGTGGCCAGGGCGATTCATTACAGCCTTGGGCCTCGGGCTGGAGCGCCTTTTATTCCTGTGAACTGCGGTGGAATACCCGAAGGGCTTCTGGAAAGTGAGTTGTTTGGTTATGTCAAAGGCGCTTTTACCGATGCAGTTGAATCCCGACTGGGATTCTTCCAAACGGCTGATGGCGGCACGATTTTTCTTGATGAAATCAGCGAAACGAGCATGTCTATGCAGGTGAAATTACTTAGGGTACTGCAGGATAAAGAAGTATGTATGGTCGGCTCGAGAAAATCAAGAAAGATTGACATAAGGATTTTGGCTGCGACTAATAAGGATTTGTTAAGCTTGGTTAATAAAGGGCTTTTTCGGGAAGATCTTTTTTACCGACTTAACGTTATTACCATTACCATTCCGCCTTTAAGGGAAAGGGGCGATGATATTTTATTGCTAACGCATCATTTTGCCAATAAGTTTTCTAAGGAGTTGGGCAAGCCGGCGCCGCGTTTTTCTGATGGCGCTTTAGATGTTCTTAAAAATTACTACTGGCCCGGGAATGTCAGGGAACTGGAAAATGTCATTCAGCGCTTGGTGGTAATGACCGAGGGCGATATTATCGATATTCCGGACCTGCCGTCGCTGATGCGTTTTTCCGCACTTCAGGGTAAGGGGTTGAATCGGACCCTGGAAGATGTTGAGGCTGAGCATATCCGTAATGTCTTGGCTGGTGTAAAGGGTAATAAAACCCGGGCCGCAGAAATTTTGGGGATTGACCGAAAGACCTTACGTGATAAACTAAAACGCTATTCTATTTTGGCAGATACCGGTGAAGATGTGGATGCCATTCCCTGTTAAACGTCATTTCTGACAAGGATACCTATCAATAAGAAACCTAGTGGGTAATTAAGTCGGGTAATTTTTTCCCACTGAGTGCTATTACCCCACTAAACCTCTCTTTATTAGTTATCTTGTCCGGAAAATCAGCATAATATTTATCTGAAAATAATCTCGTAACTGTCAAATATTATGTGAGTTACATAATGTACATCCATATCAGGTCAATTATTATTTGAATTAATCATAAACTGGCACATTAATTGCATTTACCCTATTTATAGAGAATACCTATAACCAAAAACAAGGAGGTGCAAAGTGAAGACGAAAACCAAAAAACATAGCGATTTATGCTCCACCTGTGATGATGGATTCTCCTGTAATCACTCAAAGTTACATCAGAATCCGGTGATACAGTGCGAGGAATTCTCATGCGCTCCAACCCCATCCAACAAAAACGATAAAGAATCAAAGATGAGCAATACAGATAGCCGAGAAAAAAACAATCCAAATAATTATAAGGGGTTGTGCGCCAACTGCGAGAATAGTAAAACCTGCACTATTGACAAGCCCGAAGGCGGAATTTGGCATTGCGAGGAATATCACTAATCGGAGTCACGGGCTAACGCTGATTTTCACTGATAAAAACCCATATTTATCAGTTTTCTAATTGAGCGGAGGATTTTATGTTTGAGACAAAAAAGGTAACTAGGTTCGTAGACGATCTTATCGGGGGCAACGGGAAACTATTAATCTCGGTGCTGGAGGATATTCAGGATAAATATAACTATCTGCCTGAAGAAGCGCTTCGTCAGGTGGCCTTGAAGATGCGTGTGCCACTGCGGGATGTCTATGGGGTATCAACCTTTTATAACGCGTTTAGGTTAAAGCCGTGTGGCAAGCACATTATAAACGTTTGTCAGGGGACGGCCTGCCACGTCCGGGGCGGTAAGCGGGTGCTGGATAAAATAGAAACCCTGTTGGACATTAAAGCCGGGGAAAATACCAAAGACATGCAATTCACTTTGGAGACGGTCAACTGCCTGGGTGCCTGCGCCCTGGGCCCGGTTATGGTCATAGACGGCAAGTACTACGGCAATATGAATCAAGCTAAAGCCGAGTCAGTATTAAAACAATATCGGAATAAAGTAAGAGAGAAGAAACATGAAGAAAATAAAAACGCCAGCCGAGTTAAAAAGCCTAAGAAAGTCTATAGTCGATAAAACAGATTCAAGCAAAACCGGCATATTGATATGCAAAAGCACTGGTTGTAGCGCCTTTGGGGCTGATTCCATTGTTGAAGGATTTAAGAATGAGATCAGGAAAAAGGGGTTAGTAGAAAAGGTTGAGGTTAAAATAACCGGTTGCCATGGTTTCTGCGAACGGGGGCCGATATTGGTCATCCAGCCCAAGGGAATTTTCTACCAGCGGTGCAAGCCCGAAGACATTGCCGAAATTGTTTCTAAGACACTTATAAAAGGGGAAGTAATAGAGAGGTTGTTATACGTAGACCCGGTTACGGGCAAGAGAATTATTTATGAAAAAGATGTGCCATTTTATAATCGGCAGAAACGTTTAGTATTTGAGCACAGTGGTAAGATAGACCCGACCAATATTGAAGATTATATGGCGGTCGGCGGGTATAGCGCGCTGGCCAAGGTATTAAGCGGTATGAAGCCGGAGCAGGTGATAGACGAGGTTAAGAAGGCCGGATTACGCGGTCGGGGCGGCGCCGGGTTCCCCACCGGTATCAAGTGGGAAACCGCCCGGAAGCAGCCCGATGAAACCAAATATATAGTTTGTAATGCCGATGAAGGCGACCCGGGCGCCTATATGGACCGGAGCATAATGGAAAGCAATCCTCATTCGGTTATTGAAGGGATGATTATCGGCGCTTATGCCATCGGCGCCACGGAGGGGTGGATGTATGTTCGGAATGAGTATCCGTTGGCTGTAACTTATACGACTAAAGCTATTGAGCAGGCTAAGGATATGGGGTTTTTGGGTCATGATATTTTCGGCTCCGGATTTAGTTTTGATATCAAGATTGCCAAAGGCGCTGGCGCCTTTGTCTGCGGCGAAGAAACATCGCTGATTGCCTCAATTGAAGGCAAACGGGGCATGCCTAAGCAACGACCGCCATTCCCGGCCCAGAAAGGCCTGTTTGGCAAACCGACCAATATCAATAATGTGGAAACCTGGGCTACGGTTCCCATTATAATAGAAAAAGGATCTCAATGGTATGCTGACATCGGCACAAAGACCAGCAAGGGTACCAAGATATTTTCTCTGGTTGGCAAGGTCCAGAATACCGGATTGGTGGAGGTGCCGATGGGTACCACCTTAAATGAAGTGGTTTTTGATATTGGCGGTGGAGCTCCTAAGGGCAAGAAGGTCAAGGCGGTTCAGACCGGCGGTCCATCCGGCGGATGTATTCCCCGTAATTTATTTAACCTGCCGGTGGACTATGAATCACTCACCCAGGCTGGCGCCATCATGGGGTCCGGCGGCATGATTGTTATGGATGAGAACACCTGCATGGTGGATATCGCCCGTTATTTTACGAACTTCCTTCAGAACGAATCTTGTGGTAAATGCGTTACCTGCCGCGAGGGCACCCAACGGATGTATGAGATTTTGACTGATATTACCGAGGGTAATGGTAAGGAAGAGAATATAGGCCTATTAAAGGAATTAGGCCTGGTGGTCAAGGATGCTTCTATGTGTGGCTTGGGCCAGACTGCGGCTAATCCGGTATTAGCCACCTTGAGATACTTTCAGAATGAATACGACGAGCATATTAAGTATAAAAAATGTTCAGCCGCCACCTGCAAGGAGATAATTTCTTCTCCCTGCCAGCATACCTGCCCGATAGATACTGAAGCTCAGTTATATATCTCATTGATAGCGGCTGGCAGATTCAAAGATGCGGTGGATGTCATAAAGAAGGACAATCCGATTTCAGCCACTCTGGCCCGGGTGTGTAATCATCCGTGTGAGGGGAAATGCCGGGCCGGCGATAGCGCTGAACCCATCGGCATCAGGGATTTGAAACGATTTGCCACGGATTATGGTTTAAAGAATAAACTACATCTCAAGGTTAAAGCGTCGGCCAAGAATAATCTGGGCAAGGTGGCCATTGTCGGTTCAGGACCGGCTGGTCTGACCTGTGGATTCTACCTGTCTCTCAAAGGATATCAGGTGACCATATTCGAGAAGAGCGACGTGGTGGGCGGCATGCTGGCTTTGGCCATACCGTCGTATCGTCTGCCCCGAAATATATTAGCCGCTGATATAGAGTATATTAAGAGTTCTGGGGTTGAGATAAAGACCAATACGCAGATCGGTAAGGATATCTCAATAGACGACTTGCTGAAACAAGGATATAAAGCTGTATTTATCGCTACCGGAACCCATAAATCAGCCAGATTAGACCTGAATGGCGAGGAAGCTGAAGGTGTGCTGCCGGCCATGAAGGTTTTGCATCATATTAATACCGGCAAGAAGATAAATATCGGCAAAAAGGTCGGCGTTATCGGCGGCGGCAACTCGGCGGTCGATGCAGCTCGGGTCGCTTTAAGGTCCGGGACAGCCGAGGAAGTAACCATTTTTTACCGTCGAACCATATCTGAGATGCCGGCTTTCAAAGAGGAGATTAAAGCCGCCCTTGAAGAGGGCGTAAAAATAGAATTACTGACTGCGCCAGTAAAGTTGCTAACAGGGAACAGCAAGTTATCAGGATGCGAATTTATCAGGATGGAATTAGGCGAAATGGATGCCAGCGGGCGCCGAAAGCCGGTCCCGGTTAAAAACTCGGAATTTACAGTTAAGCTTGATACGCTTGTTGTAGCCGTAGGCGAACAGGCGGACAGTTCAGTGGCTGGTAAGACCGCCGGCGTTGAGGTGTCAAAATCCGGAACGATTATTGCCAATCCTGAGACTCTGCAAACCAACCACAAGCGTGTTTTTGCGGGCGGAGACATTGTCACCGGCCCGAGCACGGTGGTGGAGGCGGTGGCGGCTGGCAAGATTGCCGCCCAATCCATTAACCAATTATTAAAAGATCAGGACATTAAGCGCGAATATAAAGTGACCAGGCCTTCGGCATATCTGGAACCAACGGTGCTGACCGAGGCGGATTTGGCTGATGTCCAACGGCCGCAGCCGGCCGAATTGCCAGTTAATAAGCGCAAAGATAATTTTAATGAAGTGGAACAGGTCCTGTCTGAAGTAATGGCTATAAAAGAAGCCAGGAGATGCTTGAGATGTGACCTGGAAACCAAAGACGGCAAGAAATTTATGGATGATATGAAACAGAGCAAGAAAGAAAAAGGGGAAGTTGTATGCCAAAAGTAACCATAGATGGCATCAGATTTGATGCCGAAAAAGGATGGACTATATTAGAGGTGGCTAATTTCCTGGGCTTGAAGATTCCCACCCTTTGTTACAATGAGGGACTTTCGGCCTGGGGCGGATGCCGTCTGTGTGTTGTGGAAATCGGCCCGGTCGGGAGGACTAAGCTGGTTTCTTCCTGCACTTATCCGGTTGAAGAAGGGTTGGTGGTGAAAACCGCTTCCAAGCGAGTCATCGCGGCCCGGAAAATGGCTTTGGAACTGCTGATTGCCCAATGTCCGACCTCTAAAACCCTGCAGGACATGGCGTCTAAAATGGGATTAAAAGAGGTGCGCTTTAAGCCCAAGTGGGAAAAATGTATCTATTGCGGCCTGTGCGTCCGGATGTGCGAGGAGCAGATGATGGCCAAGGCCATTGGTTTTGTCAACCGGGGCAATAAACTCAAAATTAATACGCCGTTTGACAAGGCTTCGGATGAATGCCGGCGTTGCGGAGGATGCATGTATATTTGCCCGGCCTGCACCTCAAGATGTGAAGGACCCGGCGCAAAGGATGTTCTCTGCGGACGATGTGAGAATTCCTTGCAGCCGACCTGTATGGAACTTAACGATTCTTATAATTGCTGGATGGGATTGAAAGGCGATTGTGGAACATGTGTAACCGTGAATAAGAAAACTAACTAAGAAAGGAGATAGCAATGTCATTATCAAAGACAAATGCTACAGCAGCAACACTTACCAAAAATAGGACCGAAGGTTCTGTGGTGCCTTCTTCCGGTATGTGCGTTACCTGTATCGACGGGTGCATCGGGATGTGCGAAGTCGGAAAATCAGCCTATCGCGGCCATGAGGTTATTTATCCCCAGCCATTTGGCGTGATTACCAGTGCCGGGGAAAAGAACTATCCGGTTGACTATTCCCATTTTAATATTATGGGCGGAGTTATCGGCGCACAGGGCATTGAAGCCGATAGCAACAAAGCCCTCTTCCCGGCCGTCAACCTGGAAGTTATTATGGGCAGCGATAAAAAGCTTAAATTCAGGTATCCATGGATTATATCCGGCATCGGATCGACTGATATAGCCAAGAATAATTGGGAGGGGTTAGCCATTGGCTCGGCGCTTTCCGGCACCGGCCTGACCATTGGCGAGAATGTGGCTGGGATGGATACTTCTGCGGTAATAAAGAACGGGCGGGTAATGGACACGACTGATTTGAAGCGCCGGGTGAAACTATATAAGGATTACCAGCACGACGGCTGGGGCGCGATTATTGTCCAGGCCAACGTCGAAGATACTATGCTGGGGGTCCAGGAATATGCCCTTGAGAAATTGGGCGTTAACTGCGTGGAGCTGAAGTGGGGACAGGGCGCCAAGAATATCGGAGGCGAGGTTAAAATCAAGGAACTCAAAAAAGCCCAGATGCTTTATGAAAGAGGTTATGTAGTCCTGCCTAATCCGACCGACCCCAATGTTATCAATGCTTTTGAAAAGGGAGCATTCAAGGAATTCGAACGTCATTCCAGGGTGGGTATGGTTTCCGAAGAGGGTTTTGCCAAGCGGGTAGAGGAGCTGCGTAAAGCCGGAGCCAAATATATATTCCTTAAGACCGGTGCCTATCGGCCGGCCGCCTTGGCACTGGCTATCAAATTTGCCTCCAAATATAAGCTTGACCTGCTGACTGTTGACGGAGCCGGCGGTGGCACCGGGATGAGCCCGTGGAGAATGATGAATGAGTGGGGCGTCCCGCCGGTGGAACTGCATTCACTTACTTACCAGTATGCCAAGAAATTGGCTGACAAAGGCGAATATGTACCGCCTATCGCGGTAAATGGCGGTTTTTCCTTTGAAGACCAGATATTCAAGGGGCTATCGATGGGTGCGCCCTTTGTCAAGATGATCGGCATGGCCCGGGCTCCGATTGCCGCGGCTATGGTTGGCAAGAATATCGGTCGGGCTATCACCGAAAACCAACTGCCGGTTTACGTGGAAAGATTCGGCTCAGGCATAGACGAAATATTCGTCACGGCCAGCGCATTGCGTAAGGAAATGGGTAATGCTGAATTCAGTAAAATACCGGCTGGTGCTCTGGGTCTCTATACCTATTATGAACGCTTGGCTCAGGGGTTGCGCCAGCTTATGGCTGGTTGCCGTAAATTCGCGTTGGAATATATCTCCCGTGATGATATCGCTACATTGACTCGCGAGGCGTCGGATATTAGCGGGATTGAATATGTTATGGATGTGGATAAAGCCGAAGCGGATAAAATCCTGAATAATTCGTCGGCGAAAGGCAATAAGGCGTCCAAGCAAATGGCTCGAATATAAATATTTATGAGGCAAGTATGAACCAGAGGAGCGGCATCCTTTGGCGAGTGCTTATCCTTTCTATTTTTCTAACCCCGCTCCTCAATTTGAATTGGGGAGCGGGGCGAACTCCGCAGAGACCACGAAGGTGAACACCGCAGTGACCGTGAGCACCAGAAGGGGCGGAACGAACACCGCAGTGACCGTGAGCACCAGAAGGGGCGGAACGAACACCGCAGTAACCGTGAAGCAAACCCACCTTTTTATTCTTACTCAAGGCTCGTAATAGGTTTATACATGGTTACTTTTCTTGACATCAATTCCTAAAAAGATATACTAATGGTTTTGCAGTTGAAGAAAGGAGACGTTTGTGAATATCATCACTTGTATCAAGCGGGTCCCATCCACCGAGACCAATGTTCGGGTCGGTTCAGACGGTAAATCATTAGAGACCAGCGGCGTGGAATATATTCTCAGTCCGTTTGACGAAATTGCCTTGGAAGAGTCACTTCGGGTCAAGGAGAAACTGGGTGCCGGCGATGTTACGGCCATTACCGTGGGTACTTCAGATGCGGCTACGACCCTGCGTACTTGTTTGGCTATGGGCGCTGATAAAGCGGTCCATATCAAGGATGCGGATTCTTTTAAACGTGATCCGTTTGCCATTGCTTCGGCTTTGGCTTCGGTGATTAAGGCTATGCCCTATAACCTGATTCTCTGCGGCAAGCAGGCTGTGGATGATGACAATAGCCAGGTCGGGCAAATGCTGGCCAGATTACTTAATATACCTTTCGTCAGTTTGATTACCAAGCTTGAGGTATCAGGCGCTACGGCACTGGTGCAACGTGAGGTCAGCGGGGGATACGAAGTGTTAGAGGTGACCCTGCCGGCTGTGTTGACCGCCCAAAAAGGCCTGAATGAGCCGCGTTACCCGTCACTCAAAGGAATTATGGGCGCCAAGAAGAAACCGCTCGAGGAAAAGACAGCCACATTTGATTCCGCTACAATAGAAACAATCAAGATGGAATATCCGCCATCCAGGCCGGCCGGTAGGGTAGTCGGTAAAGGTGTTGAGGCGGTTCCGGAATTGGTTAAGTTACTTAAAGAAGAAGCGAAAATAATTTAGCATATAGCAAGGAGTGAAAGATGCATCCGATATTAGTTTTTGTCGAACAGAGTAATGGACAGATTAAAAAGACATCATTAGAAGCGGTTTCCGAGGCCAGGCGTCAGGCAGATACTATCAAGACCGAGGTGGTTGCCCTGGTTATCGCCGAGAAAGCCGATTCGTTTGTTAAGGATATTGTTTCGTATGGCGCTAATAAGGTTTTATCAGTTGAAGGCGCTGATTTTAAGGAATATCTGACCGCTCCTTATATCCGGGCGGTATTAGCTGCAGTCAGCAAGGTCAATCCTATGGCCGTGCTGTTTTCTGCCACGCCTAATGGAAAGGACCTGGCCGGTAGTGTCGGCGCAGAACTAAAGATATCAGTGATTCAGGATTGCATTTCACTCAATTATGACAGCGGCGCATTTGTCGCCCGGAGACCCATCTATGCCGGCAAATCAATTATCACGGTCAAGGCGCTGAAATCACCGGCCTTGGTGACATTGAGGCCCAAGGTTTTCCCGCTGGGCACTGCGGTCAGCCAGACGCCGTCAGTGGAAAAACTATCAGTTTCATTAACTGCTGAAGACAAGCGGGTCAAGCTCAAGGAAGTGGTTCAGAGCGGTCAGAAGAAGATGGAGTTAACCGAAGCGGATATTATTGTTTCAGGCGGACGGGGCATGAAGGCGCCTGAGAATTTTAAGGTAATCGAAGAATTAGCCGGTATGCTTAATGCGGCTGTGGGCGCATCGCGTGCGGCCGTGGATTCCGGCTGGAGACCGCACACAGACCAGGTTGGCCAGACCGGCAAAACCGTGTGTCCGACTCTCTATGTCGCCTGCGGGATTTCCGGAGCCATACAGCACTTAGCCGGGATGTCATCCTCAAAGTGCATCGTGGCCATTAATAAAGACCCGGATGCGCCGATATTCAAAGTAGCTAATTACGGCGTGGTCGGGGATTTGTTTGAGGTCGTGCCGGCGCTCTGCCAGGAACTCCGCAGAGACCGCGAAGCGAATTAAAGAAGAACTGATTTTCTGCCGATATAGTTCGGTATGACAACCGTTATTCTTCTGACCATTTCGAATGTATTCATGACCTTTGCCTGGTATGGGCATCTCAAGTATAAGGAATCTCCTTTGTGGATAGCCATTATCGTCAGCTGGCTGATTGCCTTTGTGGAGTATTGTTTTATGGTGCCGGCTAACCGTTACGGGTACGGGCAATTCTCAGTCGCCCAGTTAAAGACCATTCAGGAGGTGATTACCCTGTCGGTCTTCTGCGTATTCTCAATCCTTTATCTCAAAGAGGAATTCAGATGGAACTACCTAGTCGGTTTCCTGATGATTATTTCCGCGGTCTTTGTTATATTCAAGAAATGGTAATAACTGCTTTACCTCATTTAGTAAGTAGTAATCTTCCTTGAGAGAATTACTTGACAGCCGTAATCTATTTTAATACATTCAGATTTTTATTTATTAACGGGTAACAGATAATTTATATGACAGATATTATTTACCTGGACAATGCGGCCACGACATTCCCCAAACCGCCGGAAGTCTATGATTTCATGATTAATTTTTACCGGACTAACGGTGTCAATCCGGGCCGGACCGGCTGTGACATGGCTCTGGCCGCCGAAAAGATTATTCGGGAAACCCGCCAGATGCTGACTGCCTTCTTCGGGGCCAAGGGCGATCACAACCGGCTGGTCTTTTCCTACAACGCCAGCGATTCCCTGAACACCATCATCAACGGCGTGACCCAGCCGGGCGACCATGTTATTTCCACCGTGGTCGAGCATAATTCCGTCCTGCGCCCGCTTAACCACATGAAAAAAGACGGCCGGATTACATTTGACCTGGTCACGGCTGATAAGAACGGCCTGGTCGACCCGGCCGACATCAGGAAACACATCCGGCCAAATACCCGGCTGGTCATCGTCAACCACGGTTCCAATGTCCTGGGTAGCGTCCAGCCGCTGAAAGAAATTGGTGATATCTGCAAGAGCGAAGACATTCTTTTCGCCGTGGATGCGGCCCAGACGGCCGGAATGATTCCGATAAATATGCAGGACATGAATATTGACCTGCTGGCTTTTACTGGTCATAAATCGCTGATGGGTCCGATGGGCATCGGCGGCTTATATGTGTGCGAGAGCATTGATGTCAAACCCCTGCGTTTTGGCGGCACCGGAGTTCATTCGGCCTATCCGCTTCATCTGGAAGAATACCCCTGGCATCTGGAATGCGGCACGCCCAACCTGATGGGCATTGCCGGCCTGCATGCCGGCCAGAAGTGGATTGCCCAGCAGGGCCTGGACAATATCCGGAAACACGAGATGCACCTGGCCCAGAAATTGGCTGACGGCTTGAGAAAGATTGACGGTGTGGTGGTCTATTACCCGAAAGACCTGTCCGGTCGCCTGCCGGTGATTTCATTTAATGTTAACGGCTTTGAAGCGGCCGATGTCGGTGTCCAGCTGGATGTCGACCACAACGTGGTCACCCGGACCGGACTGCACTGCGCGCCGAAAATTCACGAGACCATCGGCACCGGTAAAGACGGCACGGTCCGGATGTCTATCGGCCCGTTTAATAAAGAGACTGAGATTGGCCGGGTTATTGCCGGCGTGCAGGAGATTGCCCAGGCCGGGCTGAAGCGGGTGAGCGTAAATAAAATAACACACGCGCCCTTTATTAAAACTTAGTGATTTGTCAGAACAGGAGAATTAGTAATGACGATTAAGTTGCCTGATGGCCGGGAAATCGAAGTTGACCAGGAGGGTTTTATGACCCAGCCTGAAATATGGAGCGAAGAAATAGCCGCGCACTTCGCCAAGCTTGATGGCGTGGAGCAGTTGACCGAACATCATTGGACGGTGATTAGATTTATCAGAAGCCACTACCTGGAAAATGACCTGGCCCCGATGGTTAAAAGCATTTGTAAAACCGCTAACCTGCCTCTGAAAAAGATTTACGAGCTTTTCCCGGCCGGTCCGGCCAAAGGCGCCTGCAAGTGGGCCGGCTTGCCCAAGCCCGACGGTTGTGTTTAGAATGGCAGATAAAAGATATCGATGGAAGTCGCAGATTTCACCCTGATGGCCGCTGGGTTATGTTTCATCTCGTTGAGCGTGATGCTTTTATCCGCCGCCGTAAAATTCAGGCCGGAACAAGCCAGTCCTAATGGCAATGTTGCATCCGGAATCATTTATGCCTTTACGGCCGGGATGCTGCCCGGGGCCAAGGAAAGCGCTTCCCGGCATCTCATGTCATACACGGCCGGAATCGTATTCCACATCGGTATCTTTTGCGCTTTTCTATTCAGCGCGGCGGTATATTTAATGGCCAAAGGATTTATTCCTGAACTTCCACAATCGGTCCGGCTTATCGTTGCCGGATTAATCGGATTGGGGCTGGTTAATGGAGTCGGGCTGTTGATAAAAAGGATTGCCAACAGCCGGCTCAGGTTTATCAGCACCGCGGACGACTATTTCTCCAATATTATGGTAAATGTTTTCCTCCTGCTGTCCATTATTTTAGCCGTGCATCAAACAGGCGTAATATTTTATACCCTGTATATTTTTGAGACGCTTCTGTTATTGTATATCCCTCTGGGCAAATTGCGCCATTGCGCTTATTTCTTCGCCACCCGGATAATGTTCGGGTATTTTTACGGATACCGGGGCGTTTTACCGGCGCATAATAATAAAGGCCAAAATGAACGATAAGAAATCAACTGATAAAAAACCGGCGGATATCAAGGCCGCGCTGGAAAAGTTCAGTAAATTGCTGGATGCCAAGATGCAGACTTATATGAATGCCTGCGTTCATTGCGGCCTGTGCGCTGATACCTGCCATTATGCGCTGGCTAATCCGGAAGACCCGGAGATGATTCCGGCATCAAAAATAGACCGGGTCACGGCGATTTATCGGAGATACCATACGCTAATTGGGAGATTGCTTCCGGTCTGGACCGGCAGTCGGGAATTGACTCAGGAGTATGCCGACAAATTAGTGGACACCGTATTCGGGCGCTGCACCATGTGCGGCCGGTGCGGCATAAATTGCTCGGTTGGACTTAATGCCGGCCAGCTTATCCGGGTTGCCCGGTCTGCTTTGGCCGAGGCCGGACTGGTGCCGTCCTCTCTGCAGGGCACCGTTGATAATGCCATTAACACCGGCAATAATATGGCTATCACTGAAAAAGATTTCATTGAAACCATTGAATGGCTTCAGGACGACCTGAGGCTGGAATTAGGGGATGACACGGTCAGTTTCCCGTTGAACAAACCGGGCGTTAATGTGCTTTACACCCTAAATCCGCGCGAGCCGAAATTCTTTCCATTGTCCATCTCGGCTATGGGCAAGATTTTCCACGCCGTGGGTGAGAACTGGACCTTAAGCAGCACTAATTTTGACGTGACTAATTACGGGCTTTTCAACGGCAAGGACAGCGAAGCCCAGGAAATCTCGCGCCGGCTGATTGATGAAGCCAAGCGGCTGGGCGCTAAAAGATTGGTCTTGGCCGAATGCGGGCATGGCTATCGGGCCACCCGTTGGGAATTAGCTAATTGGAAAGGCCAAAAGCCGGACATTGAGGTTGTCAGTGTCATAGAAGTAATGGCCGAATATATCAGGGCCGGACGACTCAAGCTTGACCCGTCAAAGAATTCAAAAAGGGTTACCCTGCACGACCCCTGCAATCTGGTGCGCAACGGCGGAATCATAGAAGAACAGCGTTACGTCCTTAAGCATGCCGTCAGTGATTTTATGGAGATGATTCCTAATCGCCAGCAGAACTTCTGCTGCGGCGGCGGCGGTGGTATGCTGGCCATGGGCGAGTATTCCGAGCGGCGTAAGAAGGCCGGGAAGATTAAGGCTGACCAGATAAGCGCCACCCAAGCTAAGATTGTGGCTACCCCATGCCATAATTGCATTGACCAGCTGACCGAACTTAATACATATTATAAACTCGGGGTTGAAATCAAGACGGTAGGCGAAATTCTGGCCGAGGCCATAGTTCTGGGCAAATAAGCCGGCAATTCTGGTCCTTGATTCCGGAGATACACGCTTGAGGGTTTCTAAAGGCGGGGGAGTCCGTAGTAATAACGCAATAATCCGGCCGGATAAGAGATTGACACGCTCGCGGGCTAGGGCATATCCAAAGCCCGGACAATCTCTAAAAAATATCAGATTTTTCTTGCTATTCTTTGGATTATAGCTATATTAACTTACCCGGATTGTATGGCTGTTTAACTTGATAACTTGAAAAAATCCCTTGGGTACGCTTGGGATAACCCCCACATTGATACTTTTGGTGTGGAGGCAACCCCGATATACATCGGGATAACTCGCTGTCCGCCAGAGGCGGATCCCGCGCAGAATTGCGGGATAACTCCTTTCGTCTAACAGCGAGTAAAGGTCTAATGGACCGTTTTATACCGCATTCGCAAATAGTTGAAATTCAGCAGGCAACAGACATCGTAGAGTTAATCTCTAGCTACATCCCGCTCAAGAAAGCCGGCGTTAACTACAAGGCGCTTTGCCCGTTCCACGAAGAGAAGACGGCTTCTTTTTCCGTTAACGCCACCAAGCAGATATTCCATTGTTTCGGATGCCATAAGGGCGGGAACGTCTATGGCTTTGTCATGGCTTACGAAAAGGTGGAGTTCCCCCAGGCCGTGAAGATACTGGCTGAACGGGCCGGCATCAGATTAGCCAACAGTCAGCCCAAGGACGACGCCTCCAGGGAAAAGCGGGCCGATTTCCTGAAGACAAACCGGCTGGTCACCAATTATTACCACGAGTGCCTGTTGAAGTCCAAGGCCGCAGAGCCGGCCCGGGCCTATCTGGCCAAACGCGGATTCACCCAGGGGATGATCGCCAAGTTCCTGATGGGCTGCGCCTTGCCGGGTTGGAGCAACCTGGTCGGCTATGCCCGTGAAAAGAATATTCCGCTCAAAAACCTTGAAGAGCTCGGGCTGATTTTACCGCGTAAGGAAAAGAACGGCTACTATGACCGTTTCCGTGACCGGCTGATGTTTCCTATCTTTAACCCGCGCGACGGCGTGGTCGGCTTCGGCGGCCGGGCGCTGGACGATTCTGAGCCGGTTTATCTTAATTCGCCTGAGAATATCCTTTTTAACAAAGGCAAGTCTCTCTATGGCCTTAATTTCGCCAAGGATGCCTGCGAAAAGGCCGGGAAACTCTGTATTGTTGAGGGTTACACGGATGTGATTATGGCGTATCAGCACGGATTCGAATATGTCGTGGCCACGCTCGGCACGGCCCTGACCACCGACCACATCAAATCCATCAGGCGCTATGTCAACAAGGTTGTGGTGGTTTACGATGCTGACGCGGCCGGCAAGATGGCCTCGGCCCGTTCCCTGGATTTATTCCTGGCTGAAGAAATGGACTTATTTGTGGCCCGCCTGCCCGAGGGGCTGGACCCTTATGATTGCCTGATACGGAAGGACGGCCAGGAGGTTTTCCAGAAAAGCATTGACGAATCCGTGGAACTGTTTGCCTACCGGCTCGAGGTGGTGAAGCATAAGTATAACCTGAATAATATCGAGGAGAAAATCAAGGCTGTGGACGAGATACTGGATACCGTTGGTGCGGTGCCCAATCCGGTAAAGCGGAATCTGTATATGAAGCAATTATCCGAGGCCGTGAATATATCGGAGGATGTATTACGGGGCCGGCTTAAGTTAAAGTCCAAGCGGCCGGCCGGCGAACAGAGAAGCGTACCGGCGGCGCTGCCGCCGTTGCCCCTGCAACAGCAGGACATCCGGGCCGGGGAAGAGATTATCGAAATAATGTTAATGAAGAATGATTTTATACCGATAATAAAGGGCTCGGTTGACTTTAACGACTATCCGACCCAGCAAAGCCGGCAGCTGGCCGAGCGGATATTCGAGGCCTATGACCAGGAAGGCGCGGTCACCGTGGAGAACCTATTGAATTACATCGCCGATGATAAGGAGTCGTCAAGCTTCGTGGTCCGCCTTTCGCAGGATATGGAGAAGAAAAACAGGGACGACCGCGAGTACCGGCTGCGCGAGTTATTGTCTTATATTGACAAACGCCGGAAAAAGGAAAGTGAACGGCCGGCTTTGA
>Ga0208373_1002273_pt1 | contig 21844 bp, 20 predicted proteins | sample RifOxyC2_FD_184036 | JGI IMG/M metagenome (GOLD analysis project Ga0208373, IMG submission 184036) | Soil microbial communities from Rifle, Colorado - Rifle Oxygen_injection C2 (SPAdes) | ecosystem: Environmental > Terrestrial > Deep subsurface > Rock core/Sediment | place: Rifle, Colorado... | reverse complement strand
ACAAAACGAGGGGATACAATGTTATTAGCCGCCGTTGAGGATTTAACCGGCTCTATCCCGCTGGTAATTTTTCCCAAGGCTTATGAAAAATGCGCCCCGCTGCTGACCGATGACGAAGTTGTGATAATCAAGGGGAAACTAAACCGCGATTTTCGCACTGATGAGCTGAATGTCATGGTTGAGACCGTCGAGCCGCTCGAGGAATTGGAGAAAGTCCGTTCATTGCATATCGAACTGGTTGATTTGACCGACGGCAGTTTGTTATCTAGAATGAAAGAAACCCTGACTATCTTTAGGGGGAATGACCCGGTTTTTATCCGGATGGATGGGCGGAGCGTAGAATTGGGGAAAAATAATTGGGTGGATATTAATCCCGATTTGATCCAGCAGTTGGAAGAGGTGTTGGGGAGTGGGGCGGTTAACGTGAAATATGCTGTTGTGAAGAAAAAAATGGAGGAGGCTGACTTAAATGTCTAATAACCAAGTGCCAATGACCAATGATGGAGCTATCAATAAAATTAAGTTTAATTCGGATGGATTAGTGCCTGTTATAGCGCAAGATTACAAGGATGGCACCGTTCTGATGCTGGCTTATATGAACAAGGAATCTTTGGCCAAGACTTTAGCGATGAAAGAGATGGTCTATTGGAGCCGCTCGCGTAAGGTCCTCTGGCATAAAGGGGATACCTCTGGTCATATCCAAAAAGTCAAAGAGCTGTTTTATGATTGCGATGCTGATGCTTTATTGGCCAAAATCGAACAGGTCGGCGACATCGCCTGCCATACCGGCAATCGCAGCTGTTTTTTTAACCCCATCAGCTGATTAGCGGAGCAAAGACCCTTGCCAGATATTCCTTTAAGGGAATTTTTCCCGCGGCAAATTCCCTAAAATGTTTTTGACAAGAACTGGAATTGGCATTTTCCACCATTCTTCTGACAAAATAACCGATACTTTCAAAGAATGTCCCTACCGGCATATAGAAGCGGCAGGTGCGGCCCATTTGGGCCAGGGCATAAAGGAGCGGGCTGGCCGGCATCCCCAGCAGCATTTCAAATTCCAATTTCTCTTCATTGACCCCCATGGTGCGGGCTAATTCCAGCGCTTCGGAAATCGTGCGCAGGTTGTGTGAAGCAATAGCCAGACGAATGGCCCCAAATTGTGAATAGGCCAGTTTTAAGCATTCGATATAGCGCTGGTTGACCGCTTCGTGGCTTTCCAGTACAAATTCGCTATCAGCGTTCTGGTAGGCTCCCTTAACAAAACGAATAAATAGCTGGCTCTGTCCAGCGGTCGCGGTAGAACATTCCTGGGCAAAGGTGGCCAGCCTGGCGGTGTCTTGCAGAGATGTTTGTAAATAGGTCTGTTCAACGACGCCAAGATAGCTGGCAAACGCGTAATTGCTTTCTCTAATTGTTGCTTCCAAAATATCCAGGGTTGGATCTTTGACAGAGAACCTTTCCAAATCAATAATAACAACCGTATCTTCCCTTTTGGCGATTCTTAGGATGCTGGTAAGCGCTGCAACCGCTTCCCGCCGGGCTGCTGTGGCCTCATCGCCACCCTGAGCGATTCGAGCAGAAAAATTGGCCACCAACCCGGTTAATTTAACCGAAACGACCGGTGGTTCCGAAGTTATCAATCTTCTGATTGCCTCCATATAATGAAATATATTTTTTTGTGCTTCTTGGTCGTTTCCGGCCTCTTCAGCCACAAAATCTAAAATATATCCGACACGATCTTCCGCAAGACCCTCCATCGCTTTTATTGCCTGATCGACATTTTCACCAGCAATAAATAACCTGGCCGCCTGTTTTACAGCTTGACTGAACAACAGATAAAACAATCTGGGGGTATATCTGGCCGCAATTGATCCAAGAGTGAGAAGCCAGTTTCTATCCGCGGGGGCGAAGGCTTGATTAAAGAAGGCCGCCAAGGTAACAGCTTTTGTGGTGAAGGAGTATGAGCCATGTTCCAGTTCCAAAAATTTATCTGTTAAGGCGGAATATTTGGCAATTTTGTTTTCATCAGCCATGACCATATTGGCCAGCAAACTTCGCCAGGTGTTGGGCGAGAGATAATTCTTTCTTGGCAGATGTGTTAGTATTTCTCGGGCCATTTCATCCTTATTAGCCGGTTTTACCAAACTTTGGTACTGGTCATCATTGGTCCGATAAATATCAACTGTTGTAATGCCCGTTGCTCCATCCGATGTTACGATTACAGATAAATCACTCAAGGGGAGCTGGACGGTTGTTGGAACTTTTAGTTGAGCCATGGCCATCCGGGTTCCCAAAACAATGGCCCTTTCCAGGTCTTCCGTCGGGGCCTTGCGCTCACCCAGGTGTGAATTGATCGTTAGATTATCAATGCCTTGTTCATGAAGGGCTTCCAGCATGTCCGGGTGCACATTAACCGAGCAATCGACGCCAGTGCCGATCTGCAAGGTGGGATCACTTAGGGTATTCATTTTGGTGCCCGCCCTAAGGGCGACAGATTTAAGGCCCGTAAGTGACCTTGTCAGTCCATAACCAACCTGTCCGACCCGGGTCCAGAAGATTGTCTTGGAAGATACTGTGGCAATAACCATTTATTTCTCCTTTGAAATTTTGCAGCCGTATGTTTTTCGTCACCTAAATAAAGAAATTTCAGGCAATATTTGATAAAATAAGATAAATGACTAGCGATAAAATTATCATCAAGGGGGCGAGGGAACATAACCTAAAAAATGTCCATCTTGAATTACCCCGGAATAAATTAATTGTTTTTACCGGTCTGTCCGGTTCCGGTAAGTCTTCCTTGGCCTTTGATACTATTTACGCCGAGGGGCAACGCCGCTATGTGGAGTCATTGTCGGCTTATGCCCGGCAGTTTTTGGAACAGATGCAAAAGCCGGATGTCGATTCCATCGAAGGCCTGTCTCCGGCCATCTCGATAGACCAAAAAGCCCCCTCGCGCAATCCTCGATCAACTGTCGGGACGGTCACCGAGATCTATGATTATTTTCGTCTTCTCTACGCCAACATTGGCATCCCGCATTGTCCCAAATGCGGGCGTAAGATTGAGCGGCAGACCCCGGAACAGATAGTTGACCAATTATTACAACATTCTGATGGCGAAAAGACCTTGATTTTGGCCCCGGTTATCAGGGGGCGAAAAGGGGAATACAAGAGCCTGGTAGCCGAGATCCAAAAAGATGGATTCGTGCGTGTCCGGGTCGATGGTAAAGTTTATGAGCTTGAAAATATCCCCCCTCTTAATAAAAAGCTTAAGCATAATATCGAAATTGTGGTTGATAGGATTACTGTCAACCAAGCCAACAGGAAACGGCTTAATGAATCGGTCGAGACCGCGCTGCGTTTTGGGAATGGCATTGTCGAAACCTTGGCGGAAAAGGCCAAAGCCAAGCCCAGGATTTTCAGCGAAAAGTTTTCCTGCCCGTATTGCGGGGTATCGCTTGATGAAATCACCCCCCGTATTTTTTCTTTTAATAGCCCTTACGGGGCTTGTCCAAAATGCAGTGGTTTGGGGGATAAGCTGGAATTTGATCCAGACCTGATTATTCCGGATAAAAGTCTTACCCTCAACCAGGGCGCAATTGCCCCTTGGGGTGAGGCCGGCTCGTATTATTTGCATAAGCTCCAGGCGGTCGGCGAAGTCTTTGGCTTTGATCTGGACACGCCGATTAAGCAGCTGACAAAGCATCAATTAGAGGTGATCCTCCAGGGGACAGACCAGGCCATCAGATTTAAGATGGTCATGCAACGCGGATATTGGGAGCATGAAGGCCGGTTTGAGGGGGTCATCAAGTGGCTGCGTCGTCGTTATACAGAAACACAGTCGGAACATGTCCGCTACAGCCTTTACCGATATATGAGTGCCATTCCTTGTGCTGATTGCGGTGGTTTGCGCCTGCGTCCGGAAAGTTTGGGGGTAAAAATCGCCGGCAAATCAATCGCCGAGGTAACCGGTTTTTCAATTAAAAAAACTTACCAGTTTATTGACGAGTTACAGCTTTCTGAACGTGAGCAAATTATCGCCCGGCAAATTATTAAGGAAATCAAGGCCCGGTTAAAATTCCTGATGGATGTCGGCTTGGATTATATTACGCTTAGCCGCGAATCTGCCACATTGTCCGGCGGTGAGGCGCAACGGACAAGGTTGGCCACCCAGGTCGGGTCCGGGCTGGTTGGTGTCCTTTATATCCTCGACGAGCCATCAATCGGGTTGCATCAGCGGGATAATCGCCGTTTGCTTGAGACCCTTAATCGGCTGCGCGACCTGGGGAATACAGTTATTGTGGTAGAACATGATGAAGAGACCATGCGTGAAGCAGATTTCCTGGTTGATATCGGTCCGGGGGCAGGGCGCCATGGTGGGGAGATCGTGGCCACCGGGTCAGTCACAGAAGTCTGCCGGCATGAACATTCAATTACCGGTAAATATTTGAACGGGACCTTGAAGGTTGAATTACCGGCTGAAAGGAAATCCGGGAATGGCAATTTCCTGACAGTGAAAGGGGCCAAGCATCATAATTTGAAAAATATTGAGGCCAATTTTCCCCTGGGCATCTTTACCTGCGTTACCGGAGTCTCCGGCTCAGGCAAAAGCTCCCTGGTCAATGATATCCTTTATAAGGCACTCTCCAAGAAATTTTATCGATCTTTGGAAAAAGCCGGTGAACATCAGGCCATAACTGGCCTGGAACACATTGATAAGGTTGTGATTATCGATCAGACGCCGATTGGCCGAACTCCCCGTTCCAATCCGGCGACCTATACAGGGGTTTTTGACCACATTAGAAATCTTTTTGCCCTGACCCAGGAAGCAAGGATCCGGGGGTATAAAAATGGGCGCTTTTCCTTTAATGTAAAAGGCGGCCGGTGTGAAGCCTGCCATGGCGATGGTCTGGTCAAAATAGAAATGCACTTTCTCCCCGATGTCTATGTCCCCTGTGATGTCTGTAAAGCCAAACGGTATAACCGTGAAACATTAGAGGTCCATTACAAAGGGAAAAATATTTTCGATGTCCTTGATAGTACAGTTGAGGAAGCCTTAAGCCTGTTTGAAAATATCCCTCAAATCCAGCGTAAGCTGCAGACGTTGATGGATGTTGGTTTAAGTTATATTAAACTTGGCCAAGCGGCGACCACTCTTTCCGGCGGGGAGGCCCAGCGCATAAAGCTGGCGACCGAATTAGCTACCCGGTCAACCGGGCGGACCCTCTATCTTTTAGATGAACCTACAACCGGGCTGCATTTTGATGATGTAAAAAAGCTCCTGGTTGTTTTGCATCGACTGACGGCGACCGGTAATACTGTGATTGTCATTGAACATAACCTGGACGTTATCAAAACAGCCGATCATATTATTGATTTGGGCCCGGAGGGAGGGGACGAAGGGGGGAAAATAGTTGCCCAGGGAACTCCCGAAGCGGTGGCCCGGGTGGCCGGCAGCTACACTGGGCGATATTTGAAAAAAGTTTTATCATAAAGGAGTTTATATGGAAAATGTGACGTTTGAGGATTTTAAAAAAATGGATATTCGTGTGGCGGAGATCAAAACAGCGGAAGAGATCGCTGGCGCAGATAAACTCTATAAGCTGACCGTTAATGTTGGTGATGAAGAAAGGACATTAGTCGCCGGGATAAAGCAGTATTACCAAATTGAGCAGATAATCGGTAAAAAAGTGCTGGTTTTAGCAAATTTGGAGCCGCGGGTTATCAGGGGAATTGAGAGCCGCGGGATGATCCTCTGCGCTTCTGATCCCGACCGCACCCAAGTGGTCTGTACAACCGTTGAGAAGGAGATTGCCCCCGGAGCCAAAGTATCGTAAAATAGTACTCTTATGGCTGAAGAACGTCTCCCCCCACAGAACTTGACTGCCGAACAATCGGTTTTGGGTTCCATGCTGCTCGATAAAAATGCTGCTGTCCGGGTGATTGAGACCCTTAACCCGGAAAGTTTTTATCGTGACGCGCACCGCTATATTTTTGAATCGATCGTTACCCTTTTTGACCGGGGTGAACCAATTGACCTGGTCACCGTGACCGAAGAGCTGCGCAAAAGCGGAAAAATTGACGCAGCTGGCGGCTCAGTCTATATTGCCGACCTGCTTAACTCGGTGCCAACCGCCGCTAACGCCGACTATTATTCAAAGATTGTTGAAGAAAAAGCTATTTTACGCCGGCTGATTGAAGCGGGGACAAGAGTTGTCTCCAAGGCTTTCAGCAATCCGGAAAATGTTGACCAAATACTTGATGATGCCGAAAAATCAATTTTTGAAATTGCCTTAAAACGTTCCCGTGAAGGGTTTCACCGGATTGATTCTGTGATCAAAAAGGTGCTTGATAAAATCGATAGTATTTGCGGTAAACAGCAATCAATTACCGGCACGCCCACCGGTTTTCCCGATCTTGACCAGATGACTGCCGGCTTCCAAAATTCCGACTTAATCATTATTGCTGCCAGGCCGTCAGTTGGTAAAACTGCTTTTGCCCTGAATATTGCCCAAAATGCCGCCATTAAGCATAAGGTGCCGATTGCCATTTTTTCCCTGGAAATGAGCAAGGACCAACTGGCGCAGAGGATGCTCTGCTCCGAGGCCGAGGTTGATGCGCAAAGGTTGAAAACTGCCAGTCTCTCTGATACCGGCTGGAAAAAATTGACCAAAGCGCTGGGGCGTTTGTCGGAAGCCCCGATCTATATTGATGACACTGCCTCCATGACTGCAACTGAAATTCGCGCCAAAGCCCGTCGGCTTAAGATCGAACGCGGGTTAGGGCTGGTTATTGTTGATTATCTGCAGCTTATGCGCGGCCGAAGCACGGAAAACCGGGTCCAGGAAATTTCCGAAATTTCTCGCTCACTTAAAACTTTAGCCCGCGAGTTGGACGTGCCCGTGGTGGCTTTATCCCAGCTTTCGCGGGCGGTAGAACAGCGCCCCGACCGCATCCCCAGGCTGTCTGACCTGCGTGAATCAGGCGAAATTGAACAGACGGCTGATTTGGTCATGTTTATCCATAGGGAAGATTATTACAATCCCCAATCCGACCGGGGGAATGTCGCTGAAATAATTATCGCCAAACAGCGTAATGGCCCGGTTGGCACAATTGAACTGGTCTTCCTGCGAGAGATCGCCAAGTTTTGCAGCAAAGAAACCCGCTATGAGCAAGTGGCCTAGTCTGCTGTTTCTGGCCCTTTTCTTCTGTGGCCAGGCAACAGCCGGCCTAAAAGATTTCACCATTGATGCCAATCATATCTCCTATCAAAAGGAAAAATATTTACTTGAAGCCGACGGGTCAGTTGAAGCTGTTTACAAAGATTCAATCCTGCATGGCCGCCATTTGTTATACAACACCTCAACCGAAGTAGTTACCGTTTCAGGCGGGTTTAACCTTCATTATGATGCGATCACCATTGAAGGAGAAACCCTCGACTACAAAATCCTCAGCCAGGAAGGGAATGCCAGTAATATTTTCCTGACATATAACGGTTTTGCCTTGAAGGGTGATTACCTGGAATTCGCCGGGCGAACAAAATTTTTATTAAAAAATGCCTCTTTTACAACCTGTGATTATACCGTGCCGCATTATCGGGTCACGGCAGCCGATATCCAGCTTTATCCAGAGCAACGCTGGCTGGTTGCTTATTGGGGTTGGTTCTGGCTGGATGGAGTGCCGGTGGTGCCGCTACCGACATATATCTACGATTTAAGCGTTACAAGCAAGAGCAAGAAAAATCTGCCGCCTTTCCCGCAGGTTGGCTCAAATGATCTGGACGGGGCATATATTTCAGAAACGATGGTTTGGCATTTAAACCGTTTTCTCTCGGGCACCTATACACTAAGTTATGCGACTAAAAGCGGCCTGGGTGGCGGCGGAGAAGCAGATTATTATATTAACGAAACTAATCGGGGAAATCTACGGGCTTATGCCGATGCCCGCCAAGGATCGTATGGCGGATTAACGCATTATTACCGGTTTGGGGACGTTGCCAAACCGCCGGTCCAGTCGCAATTTGACTTTCTGCCTCAAGAAAAACTCTATAAGTATGAGCTGGAGACATTGGTTTCCTTCCGTGAGAAAATTAATTATCAGCGGGTCAGCTTCACTCCCAACTTCAAATTAACCTTGCAGGATGACCTGCCAATAAGTTATCGCGGCGACATTTCTCTTGGCCTGGTGGCGGAAGAGGGGACAACCCGCTTAAAAAGAGGCGGGCTAAATTGGCAATTTTCCCGAGATATATTTTTGAATGGTCTGGGGATAATTTCACCCAATGTGATCTGGAATTCAGCCTTCTATTCCAATGGTACCCGCTGGCTTTATCCGACCGTTGGGCTGCTTTTAAAAAAAGAGGTCAATCACAATCTGGCTTGGAACCTGGGGTATGATCACTACTGGTTGACCGAGGGGACCAGCCCGTTTAATTACGAGTTATACCGGTTTCGGGCGGCCGACAGGATAAAACCGGGCCTGTCTTTTATTTTGGGAGATATGAAGGGGAAAATCATGACTTCTTATTACCTAGACAATGGTTCGCCGGAAGATATTGACTACTCTTTATTTTTTGCCATGCATTGCTATAATCTGGAAGTGACATATCGTGCCATGCGCAATGAATTTTCTTTAAGTTTTGGATTGGGAGGGGGGCAAACTTAAGCCGATGTTTATAACTTTTGAAGGGCCGGAAGGTTGCGGGAAGAGTACCCATGCCAAGCGGTTAAAAACCTACTTGGAAGGGAAAGGATTGGCCGCTTTGTTGACGCAGGAGCCAGGCGGGACGCAAGTCGGGAAGGAGATCAGACAATTCCTGCTTAAGCCGGAAAATGTTTTGGACGATGCCACCGAAGTATATCTTTTTGCCGCAGACAGGAGCGAACATGTCAGCAAGATTATCCAGCCGGCACTGGCTGACCATAAGGCCGTGATATCTGACCGCTTTATTGATTCAACCATTGCTTACCAGATTGGTGGTCGGGGATTGCCAGAAGACCTAGTCCGGTATATTAATATGGTTTCTTCCAAGGGATTGCTTCCGGATTTAACCCTATTGCTGGATGTCTCCCCGGAAACCGGGTTGCAACGGGCGGCCCAGAAAGGGCTAGCTGATCGGATAGAGAAAGAGACTTTGGCGTTTCACCAGCGTGTCAGAGCAAAATACCTGGAAATCGCCAGGTACGAACCTGGTCGGGTCAAACTGATTAATACAGAACACCGCGAGATCGATGAGATCCAAGCGGAGATTAGGAGATTAGTTGATGAAAAGCTCGGAAATCAGGGATAAATATTTAAAGTTCTTTGAGAGCAAAGGGCATCAGGTCCTGCCTGGCTCATCGCTTGTCCCCAAAGACCCGACAGTCCTTTTGACTTTGGCCGGTATGCTGCAATTTAAGCCGATCTTTCTGGGTATGGAAAAACCGGAACATAAACGGGCCGCGACAGTCCAGCGCTGTATGCGGATGAATGATATCGTCAATGTCGGCCAAACCCCAAGGCATCATACTTTTTTTGAAATGTTGGGTAATTTTTCCTTCGGTGACTATTTCAAAAAAGAGGCCATTCAATTTGCCTGGGAATTGATTGCCAAGGAATTTGCCATTCCGGTAACCAAGCTGCGCATTGCGGTTTTTGAAAAAGATGATGAGGCTTATGAAATTTGGCGCCAGGATATCGGTTTGCCCAAGGAAATCATCTATCGATTGGGCGAGGATAACAATTTCTGGGCGGCCGGGCCAACCGGGCCTTGTGGCCCTTGCTCGGAGATTTATTACGACCTGGGTGAAGAAAAAGGTTGCGGCAAGGCTGACTGTTCTCCCGGTTGTGATTGCGACCGTTTCCTGGAAATATGGAACCTGGTTTTTATCCAGTTCAACCGGAATGAAAAGGGTGAATTGTTGCCATTAAAACAAAAAGGCATTGATACTGGGATGGGTTTGGAGCGGATTACTGCTGTCTTGCAGGGGGTCGGCGACAATTTTGAGACCGACCTTTTTGTCCCTTTGATCGATAAGATCAGAGGCTATGCCAAGACGCCCAATGGGGTTTCACTGCGCATTATTGCCGATCATAGCCGTTCAATTACCAATCTGATTGCTGATGGGGTCTTCCCGTCCAATACTGGGCGGGGCTATGTGCTCCGTCGGTTGGTCAGGCGGGCCGTTAGCCATGGAAGGAAATGCGGCATTGAGCGGCCTTTCCTCGATGAGGTAGCCCTCGAAGTCATTGCCATGATGGGAGACGTCTACCCTCATCTTAAGGAGAAGCAACAAATCATCAAAGCTGTAATTAAAGAAGAGGAAGCAAGTTTTCTGACCACACTTGATAAGGGATTGGAGTTGTTTACGGAGATCATTGGCCGTTTTGCTAAGGAAAAAATGATTCCTGGCCTGGAAGCTTTTAAATTACACGATACATTCGGTTTCCCGATCGAATTGACCGTTGAGCTGGCGGCCGAAAAAGGTTGTCAGGTTGAGATGAATGAATATGAAGCCGAGATGGCTAAACAGCGGGAGCGGGCGCGGCAGAGCGGAATAGAGGGGGGGAAAAAAAACCTGCTGTTTGGTCTTGAGTTGGGACAGGTCAAGCCGACCCAGTTTACCGGATATGAAAAACAGAGCGAAGAGAGCAAGGTGGCCGCTATTTTCCCTGAACAAAAATTAGTCATACTCGAAAAGAGCCCATTTTACGGGCAAAGCGGCGGGCAGGTCGGCGATACAGGGCTAATAACTGCCGGTGATCGGGAATATTTGGTGATGAATACTTTGCTGGCCCCTCCCGGGATAATTTTGCATGAAGTCGACAAACTTGACGGGTTAACGGTCAATGCCAAGGTCCGGGCGACTATTGACAGCGCAAAAAGAAAGGCCACCGAGGCTCACCACACGGCAACCCATCTGCTGCATAAGGCTTTGCGCGAGGTGCTTGGTGAACATGTCAAGCAGGCAGGTTCATATGTTGGCCCGGATAAGCTCCGTTTTGATTTTTCTCATTTCCATGCCATGAGCGAAGAGGAAATTAACCGAGTTGAAGAGCTGGTTAATCAGCAGGTAAAGTCCAAGCTTAAGGTTGAAGTCTTAAATAAATCCTACAAAGATGCCTTAAAGCTGGGGGCGATGGCGCTGTTTGGGGAAAAATATGGTGACCAGGTCAGGGTTTTAAAGATCGGAGAATACAGTATTGAACTGTGCGGCGGCACCCATGTCAAATCAACCAGCGATATCGGTTATTTTAAAATCGCTGTTGAAGGGGCTTTGGGCTCCGGTGTCAGGCGGATCGAGGCGTTTGCCGGCCAGGCGGCCAAGGTGGCCATTATTTTTAAAGCTAAATCGATCTTTGATGCAGTCAGCCAACTAATAGAAAAATACAAGCTGCTGCGCAACGAAAAGTCCAAGCTGTGCGTCGGCCAGGTGACTGAAGCAAATATTTTTGAAATCGAAGTTACCGAAGTTGACCGTCTGGCCAAAGCAATAGACACCCTTGATACAAAAGCGGTCAATAACTATTTAGAACATCTTTATGGACGGCTTGATTGGCTCAAGGAAAGGTTGGCCAAGGAAGAAAAAGAGATAGAACAATTACGATTGCAATGTGCCTCCGGATTGGCCGATTCGCTTTTGGCAGAGATCAAAGAAGTCCATGGGAAAAAAGTTTTACTAAAAGAAGTTGCCGGCTTAGGGATGGAAGAGCTCCGTTCTTTAGCTGACACCATCAACCAAAAAGCCCAACCACAGGTGTTGGCTTTGGCTTCAAATCAAACCAACCGTGTTTCATTTTTGATCTTGGCGGAAAACGCCAAGCAACTGGCCGATGCTTTTGGCCGCGAGGTGGTTGGCAAGGGTGGGGGGAAAGGGAATAAGGTAGAAGGGGGAGGTAAGGATCCGACCAAAATTCAGGCGGGGCTGGCGGCGATCAGCCAGTTGATCTGATCATGCGGATACTTGGGATAGATCATGGGGATAAAAGAGTCGGGCTAGCCCTTTCTGACCCTTTGGGTATTACTGCCCAGCCGCTGGCAACAATTTCGGCAGTTGAAGCAATGGCCAAAATAAAAGACGTTATTATTCAATATCCCGAGATTGCCTTGATTGTTGTTGGGCTTCCCAAAAATTTACGGGGGGAGATTGGCCCCCAGGGAGAAAAGGTTCAACAATTTATGGCCGAATTAAAGACAATTACCGACCTAAAAATAATTTCCTGGGATGAAAGATTCTCTACCAAAGCCATGGAGAGGGAACTGATCGAGGCAGGCCTTTCCCGGGAAAAGCGGAAAAGTGTTATTGATAAACTGGCTGCCGCGGCCATTTTACAGAATTATTTGGATAGCCAACGCCATGCGCCGAAAAATTAACCTGATATTGGTTGGTTTGTTGGTTGGGCTGGTGCTTTTATGCTGGCCGGCCAATCCCTTGGATTTATCGACCAAAAAAATTACTATCCCGCCCGGGGCCTCTGTTGCTGCCGTGCAGAAGATTTTACAAAAAAGCGGCTTATTGCCGGCGTTTTCATCTTTTAGATATCTGGTCCGGATAATTGGACAGCAGAATAAGCTTCAAGCCGGAACATATCAATTTTCCCCTTCGGACTCGCTTTTTAATATTATCTTTAAACTAGTGCGGGGAGATGTTGTTCCACAAACCGAATTGACTGTGACCTTCCCGGAAGGGATGTCTATTTACAAGATGGGGCTGGTGCTCAAAAAATCTGGCTATAAACAGTGGGCGGAATTTCAAGATTTGATCCATGAAGGGATTAAGGCCGATCTTCGACAGCGCCATTGGAATATATTCAAATATATCCCTTCCGAATCGTTAGAGGGATATCTCTATCCCGATACTTATCGGGTTTATGAGAATACCTCTTCAGAGGTCCTGGCCGAAGCAATGATCAAGCGCTTTGATCAAGTTGTGATGCCTTTTTGGACTAAATCAAATAAGTCGACCAGATTGACCCTGCACGAGGTGCTTACTCTGGCTTCAATTATTGAGAAAGAGGCGCAAAAACCGGAGGAACGGGTTATTATCTCTTCAGTCTTTCACAATCGGTTGGAGGCGGGAATGCCCCTGGCGGCTGACCCGACTATCAAATATGCACTGGAACAGCCAACGAAACGGGTTTATTATGACCAATTAAAGATCGACTCACTCTATAATACTTATAAGCGGAGGGGCCTGCCGCCTGGGCCAATCTGTAATCCGGGGATAGAATCCATCAGGGCGGCAATTTATCCGGCCAAGACAAGCTATTTCTTTTTCGTGGCCAAAAAAGATGGCCATCATGTTTTTTCCCGCACCTGGCAAGAGCACCAAAAGGCCCGAAATGAACAATAAATATCTTATCATTTTTGTTTTGCTGACAGCTAATCTCTTTCTGGCTTCCTGTCAAAACACGATCAACATTACTGTGCCATCTACAATCCCCGGGACAACTGTCTCGACAACCACGACTTCTGTGCCGTCAACGGTGGTTACAACAACTGCCACAATTCCTTCAACTATTCTGTCGACAACAACCTCAAACTCGATTACAACAACCCATGTGTCCACAACAACCTCTCTCTCCACTACTCTGACAGTACCTGTCGCGACAACTAGCACAACCACAACAACAACTACGACATCTACAACGACAACAACGACGCCTACAACAACAACTTCAACATCCACAACGACAACAACGACCACAACAACCACCTCAACAACAACATCAACGTCTACGACGACAACTACAACGTCTACAACCACCACAACGACGACCACCTCAACAACGACCACCACAATTGTTGTGACAACTGCCCCCTGGCCGGGAGAGACCTGGCAAGAGGCAATAGTTCTCACAACCTTAGAGACAACAGACTTTAACTCTAATATGAGTAGTGCAGCCTGGAATCCGATAACACGAACTTTTTGGGTCTGTCGTAATGGTGGCCCGTCGGCCTGTTGGGCCTTGGTTGAAGATGGGGCCGGTAGCTTTAAAATAGCGACAAATGAATCCGGGACGGCGGCCAGGTTTGTTTCCGGCGCTGGCGGTGATTTTGAAGGGATCTGCCAGGTTGATTACAATGAAGCGTCTGTTTACATTATGACCGAAGTGGTTGATTTGATAAAAAAATACAATGTTTCTGTTTATGGGACATTTACTTTTGTCCGGGAGTGGGATGTATCAGACTATGTCCCGGCTTATGACGGTACGCGTGGGTCAGAGGGGATTACTTTTGTCCCGGATGAATGGTTAACTTATTATAATTTTGTTGACGGGAATGGGAACCCATATCCAGCTAGTGTGAATGGCATGGGCGGGTTAATGTTTGTTTGTCATCAGAATGGCGGCAGGGTCTATGTGTTTGATTTAAGCCCGACAAGTTCGACAGTCACTTTTGTCGGGGCTTACAAAACCAGGAGAGATGAGAGCGCTGACCTGGAATTCGACCGTTCAAATGGCCATCTATATATCTGGCATAATACAGGTGATAATTACTTGGAAGTTACAACCTTATCTTCATATGTAAATGGCGAAAGATATTTGACCCCGATTGCTGAATTTTTAAGCCCGAAAGGGGGCAACCTGGAAGGGATAGGGATTCTTCCGGCCTCTGATAGTAATAACTGGTGTTTGATTACTGACGATAGCAACCAGGATGGCGCCGCTTTGATGTGGTTTAGATCATTTAACCCAGGCTGGTAAGCGAAACGATCAAATTATTCTCTGAAATTATCCCCATTAATTCACGAGATCTATTTGATGAGAAGTTCACTATCTGGTTTTGTTTTGGCCGCAGGAAAGGCCAAAAGAATGGGGGTGCTGTGCGACCCCAAGGCCAATCGTTTCCCTATAGCCAAGCCGGCTTTAACGGTTGGGAGAAACTCGCTTATCCGTCAACAGCTTTATCTGCTTCAATTGATGGGGATCACTACGGCGGCTATTGCTGTCAAACATAGTGCAGAGACGGTCCGTCGGGCAATAGTCAGAGATAACAATTTATCGATAAAAACCGAAATATTTGATTTGAACGACCTCGAGGTTGAGGATTGGGGGGCGGCCTGGACGGTTTCCCGCTGGCTGGCCATGACTCCAGATTGCCCGGAAAACCTGGTCGTCTTAAATGGGGATGTCGTTTGGGATGAAAGATTGGCCAGGCCCTTTATTGAAAGATTTTTGGCCGGAAGTGATTGGGGACAGATATTGGCTGCACATACCCCCCTTGAGCACATCTTTGGACGGTTTGGCGCTATCCAGTTAAAAGGGGAGCAGGCGCTGACTATCTACCATGATTATCTGAACCAATGTCGGGCGGCGGCGGGAGACCAGGAAAAGCTTGTCCACGCCAGGATGGATTATCAGGCCGCCTGGCTGAGGCGAGTTGAACAGATTGCCGGCCAGGTCGTCCGGGTTAGGCATTTTCAGGAAAAACCTGCTCAGTCGGATTATCATTCTCATGTGTCATCTCTGGCGAACGTCGGGCTCTTTGCCTTAAAAACGGGCGTTTTTGACCGCTTTGCTCATTCATTGGGAGCAGACTTTGCCGATTTTGCCCGCCACCTTTTCCAGGCTGGGATGATAAAAGAACATCTCCCCTTATCGGCATTTATTGCCACAGCTGGCAGCTATTGGCGGGATATCGGGACCCCCAAAGACCTTCTTAGGGCAAATTTTGGTTTGCTTAATAGCCGGATCAATTTGGGCTACCAGGGTGAAGAGGTCCGGCCCGGTGTCTGGTTAGGTCGGGGCGTGGAAATTCCTTCGGCAGTTCTAGAGCAAATTACTCCTCCAGTAATAATCAGTGATGATGTCATGATTGGTAATAAGGTCCGGTTGGGCCCGCGAGTAGTGGTTGGACGAGGCTGGCGGATTGGCGGGCAGGCCAGGGTCAGTAATTCACTTTTGCTGCCGGCCTATTATCCGGAAGACCGCAACAGGGTAATTGCCGCCAGGCAGGCGATAGATCATGCCATAATTGCCGGAGGGACGATAGACAGGTCTGTTGAAAATATGATAGCAGTTATTTCGCCCGCCGGAGAGGTAGTATATTACGACTACCGTTTCTAGTATAATGGCTACATGCGACTCTCCCAAATTGGCGAATTTGGCCTGATTGATCTCCTCAAAAACGACCTGGCCTCGGCTGATCGGCGATTAGCAACGGTTATCGGGATTGGCGATGACGCTGCCGTCCTTAAGCCGGCCAAAGATTATCAATTAATCACCACTGATGCTTTAATCGAAAACGTGCACTTTAAAGGGAAATTATCAGAGAAACTTGGGCAAAAAGCCATGCTGGTAAATGTTTCAGATATTATTGCCATGGGAGGCGAACCAACTGCTGCGGTGGTGACGATTGGCCTGAAAGCCAAAACAACAGTAGCCGAAGTAAAGGCTCTTTACCGCGGACTTAAACAGGTGGCAAAAAAATATCACTTGGCGATTGTCGGCGGCGACACCATCTCATCACCCCGGGCGTTAATGATTTCCATCACCCTGCTCGGGCGGGTCAAGAAAAAACATTTGTTGCTCCGTTCTGGCGCCAGGGCGGGGGATCTGATTTGTGTGACTGGATCGTTCGGGGGGCCGATGGCCAGACATTATGGACAGAAGACGCCGACCCCTGTACTGCGAACTCAATTGGCAAAAAAATTGGCTAAAATGCAGCTGGCAACTTCCTTGATTGATAGTTCTGATGGGTTAGTCCGTTCCGTTATTGAGCTTTGTCGGGCCAGTAAAACTGGCGCCCGAATCTGGGAAGCTTTAGTCCCGCTGGCCAAGGGGGCGACCTTGCAACAAGCTTTATTCGGCGGAGAAGAATATGAATTAGTGTTCACAATCAGGGGATCGGAACGGGGAATCAGGGGGCTCAGCCAGTTAGGGAAAGAGGTTAAAATTATTGGAAAAATGATTAATAAAAGTGCCGGGATCAGGCTGGTTGGCAGGGATGGTAATATAAAACCGCTTCCTTCAGGTGGTTATGAGCATTTTAAAGTATGATAAATAAACGACGGCTAATTAAAACGTTTATTGATCTGGTCAAGCTTGACAGCCTCTCCCTGCGCGAACAAAAAGCGGCGGAGTATCTGAGGAAATATCTTAAACGCTATCACCTGCGCTTGCGTGAATTGGGACGGCCTCCCGGGGGTGAGATTGGCAACTTGGCTTGCCATTTGCCGGGGAGGGGGCCGCGACTGCTTCTTAATGCTCACATTGATACCGTCTCTCCTGGCAAAGGGATTAGACCGACTAAAAGAGGCAGATATATCCGCTCTGACGGGACAACAATCCTTGGTGCAGACAACAAAGCAGGGGTAGCGGCTATATTGGAAATAATTGCCATTCTAATAGAAAAAAATATCCCTCATCCGCCATTGGATATACTTTTTACCGTGGCGGAGGAAATCGGCTTGATTGGGGCAAAAGCCATCAGCCAGGATGAGCTAAAAGCCGATTATGGTTTAGTGCTGGATGGCGGTGATATTAATAAAATAATCAACCAGGCGCCAACTCAAGACAATTTATTTGTGACAATTGTTGGCAAAGCCGCTCATGCCGGCATCCATCCCGAAGAAGGGATTAATGCCATCAAGGTTGCCAGCGCAGCAATTGCTAAAATGAAGCTTGGCCGGATTGACCAGGAAACGACAGCCAATATTGGTTTGATCAGGGGTGGCAAGGCCACAAATATTATTCCCGAAGAGGTGGAACTAAAAGGGGAAGCCCGCAGCCATAATTTAATCAAATTAAAAAAACAGGTTGCTCAAATGAAAAATCTTCTGCAGGCGTCTTCTCGGCAAGCTGGGGCCAAATGCCGTATTCAAGTTGAGAGGATGTACAATTCATTTCGAATTGAGCCGGAACATCAATTGGTTGCCCGGGTAGCCAAAGCTATGCGGCAGGAGAATATCAAGCCGCAAATCACCAAAACTGGCGGTGGTTCTGATGCTAATATCTTCAATGAATTGGGCATCCCTTCCATTATTTTAGGGGTGGGGGCGGACCATGTGCATACTAAAAAGGAACAGATATTGATGTCTGATCTGGTTGCCGGGACCAAAATTGTTTTAGCAACCATTAGAGGGTTTTATCGTGGGTGAGCTTGCGGAAAAAACCATTAGTTCAAATCAGTTATTCACGGGTAAACTGTTGAAGCTCCGAATCGATGCGGTTGAACTGCCTAACGGTGTGCAGGCAACCCGCGAAGTTGTGGAACATCCGGGGGCGGTAGCGGTTGTGGCCCTGACCGAGAAAGATGAATTGGTCCTGGTCAGGCAATTCCGTCAAGCAGTTGGACAGGTGCTGTTGGAATTGCCTGCCGGAGTTCCTCATCAAGGAGAAAGTATTATTGCTGCCGCCAAGCGTGAGTTGGCAGAAGAGACCGGATATCAGGCCAAGTCAGTTAGCCAAATCTGGTCTGCTTATTCATCACCCGGCTATTCCAACGAGATCATCCATTATTGCCTGGCAAAAGAACTTGCTCCGGTGGCGGCTAATGCCGATGAGGATGAATTGGTTGAGGTCGATCATGTGCCGCTCAAGCAATGTCTGGCCTGGTTAAAAGAGGGAAAGATCAATGACGGTAAAACAATAATTGGGATTTATTTAGCTTTATTACATTGCCATGCTAGAACAATTTAAAGACTTTATTAACTATATCAAAATCGAGCGGGGCTATTCCGAAAATACGGTCCAGGCTTACAGTCGGGATCTGCAGCACTTTGAAACATTTCTGGTTCCCAGGAAATTGCCTCAGGCCAATCGTGTTCTGATAACCAAATATATCGATCACCTTAATAATCATGGTTTTGCCGTCAAAACTCTGGAGCGCAAGCTGGCTTGTCTCAAATCATTTTTTCATTATGCCCAAGGTGAGGGGTATGTTGATAATGACCCGACCGCCGACATTAATCTTCCCAAGACCGTTAAGCGGTTGCCCAAAGCCCTTTCCATGAACGAAACTACCCGGTTATTGGCTGCTCCCAAAGGAGAAACTCATTTGGTGATTCGTGATCGGGCTATCTTGGAGCTGCTGTACGCTTCTGGGCTGCGGGCGTCAGAGGTTGTCAGTTTGCAAATGAACGATCTCAACCTGTCAGCCGCTTTTGTCCGCTGTTTGGGCAAAGGCTCAAAAGAGCGGGTCGTGCCGATCGGGAAACTGGCCCTGGCGGCGATTAAGCACTATCTTGAACAGGGCAGGCCAAAATTCCCTGACAAAAAAAATTCGGCCCTTTTTCTGGACAAAAATGGCCAACAGTTAACCAGGAGGGGGCTGTGGCTGATTATAAAAAAATATGTCAAACAATCAGGCATCAAAGAAAAAAGCTCCCCGCATACTTTGCGCCATTCCTTTGCGACCCATCTTTTGGAAAAGGGGGCCGATTTGCGTTCGGTCCAGGAGATGCTGGGGCATGCTGACATTTCGACGACTCAGATATATACTTCTGTTTCCAGGGAACGTCTGAAGAAAATTTATCAAAAAGCTCATCCCAGAGCATAAAAGGAGTGTTTGATTTGGCATTTTTAATTATTTCTTTGCCGATTTTATTGATAACCCTGACGATCCATGAATATGCCCACGCCAAGGTAGCTGATTATTTGGGTGATCCGACACCAAGATTGGCTGGCCGGTTAACGCTAAATCCGCTGGCTCATATTGATCCGATCGGGTTGATTGCCCTGATTTTGGTTCGCTTTGGTTGGGCAAAGCCGGTGCCGATTAATTCTTACAACTTTCGTAACCCCAGATTGGGGAACCTATTGGTCAGTCTGGCCGGGCCGCTTTCTAACTTTATTTTTGCCTGGTTGTTGGCAATCCTGACTCGCTATTTGGCCGATGGGACAATTTTAATTCTTTTAGAATATACTATCTGGATTAATTTGGCGTTGGCTGTCTTCAACCTTTTGCCGATTCCGCCGCTTGATGGCTCACATATTCTCGAATATTTTTTGGCACCCTACCAATTGGAATGGATGTATCGATTGCAGCAATATGGTTTTATTATTTTAATCGCCTTTATGATGTTCGGCTTTCCGATCTTGTCGGCCGTTGTTGAATATCTTTATCGTTTGATTACATAGTACCCTTCTTGCCCTGGCGGTATATATATGAAATATCTTAATTCCCTGGAAAAGTTTGGTATGCGGTTGGGCTTGGCCAGGATAACCAAAATATTAGAAGACCTGGGTAATCCACAAAATCAATTAAAATGTTTCCACGTTGCCGGAACAAACGGTAAAGGTTCGACCTGTGCCACAATTGCCTCGATCCTCCAGGCAGGCGGTTATCGGGTAGGGCTGTTCACCTCTCCCCATTTGTTGGACTATCGTGAACGATTTCAAATAAATGGCCGCCAGATCAGTCGGACTGATTGGCAAAAAGGCTTACGTTTGGTCAGGCGGGCGGCGGAAAAAACCGAGCCGCAGGCGGGCCGGGCAACGGTTTTTGAGGTCTTAACTGCTCTGGCCTTCTGGTATTTTGCGCAAAACAAAGTTGATTATGCCGTTATCGAAGTTGGCCTGGGAGGACGCTTGGACGCGACGAATGTTCTCACCCCCTTAGTTACGGTGATTACCAATGTTGAGCTTGAACACACCTCTGTGCTGGGTGATTCCCTGGCTAAAATAGCCCGGGAAAAGGGGGGGATCATCAAGGCAGGAGTGCCGGTTGTGACCGCGGAAAAGAAAGCCTCTCCCCTTAAGGTCATTAAGACCCTGTGTCGCAGGAACGGCAGTCGATTGATTATTGCTCATACAAAACAGCCTCTTGTCGATAGCCGGTTGAAGCTGTTTGGTCCCCATCAAAAGCTTAATGCCCTGTGTGCCATCCAGGCAGTTGCTTCAAGTGGCGTGAGGGTGACGAATGGCCAATTGCTAAGAGGGCTTTCGTCTGTCTCCTGGCCCGGCAGGATGCAGGTTTTGTCACACCATCCCCTGACAATTGTTGACGGTGCGCACAACCCGGCTGGAGCCAGCGCCCTGGTGGCCGCACTAAAACAATTATATGCTGGCAGGCGGTTTATCTTTATACTCGGGATGCAAAAGGACAAAGATACGAGGGCCTTTGTCAGGCATATTAAACCCCTGGCTAAGATGATAATCCCTGTCCGTTCAACTAATCAACAGGCCAGGGTGATGATTGCCGGCAAAAAAGCCCAATCGCTTAAAGGGGCTCTGGCCCAAACTGTCGGGACCGATCGAATCATCACCGGCTCACTTTACCTGGTTGGCGATGCGCTGCGGCTTCTTGACGTCAAGATTTGAGCATAGTAAAATTACCTATAATAACATGGAAAACTTTCAGCCCGGTTCGCCAACAAATTTTCGTACTCAACCAGAGGAACAGTCGCCAATTATTGAGCCAGATCACCGCCCTGATGGTCATCCGCTGATTAATTTTATTAAAGGCTTGATGACTTTTTTGGTTTTACTGGCTGTCGTTGCCGGGAGTTTTTGGTTCAGTTTCCAATTAGGCAGGAAAATATTAACACCGACAAAAAGTCTCAATGAGCGGGCAAAAATCCAAGTGCCAATTCCGGAGCCGCCGCCATCAATTAAATCGCTGCAGCAATTGGGCTACAACATTTCAGCTGAAGCTACCTTGCCCAAAAAAGCTAACCAGCAACCAAAAAAACTGACGATCAAGGAGCCGCCCAAGGCCCCGATAATAAAAAAGGTCCAGCCGGTTATTTTAGAAACAGTTAACACTGTTCAACCAAAAGCCGGTTACTTTAAACTGCAGGCCGGCCTGTTTGTCGATAAAGGTCAGGCCGACAGCCTTAGGAATCAGCTGAAATCTGCCGGGATAGATGCTTTTGTCAAAAAGACCGCCGATGGTTGGCGGGTCCAGGCCGGAGCTTATTTAAAA
>Ga0208373_1002272_pt1 | contig 21853 bp, 17 predicted proteins | sample RifOxyC2_FD_184036 | JGI IMG/M metagenome (GOLD analysis project Ga0208373, IMG submission 184036) | Soil microbial communities from Rifle, Colorado - Rifle Oxygen_injection C2 (SPAdes) | ecosystem: Environmental > Terrestrial > Deep subsurface > Rock core/Sediment | place: Rifle, Colorado... | reverse complement strand
CTTCCAAAACTTCTTCAAAATAATCAAATGATATACCAAGAACAACATTCCCAAACATAGCAATAAATCTTCTATAAGCATCATAAGCAAATCTCTCATTTTTTGTCGCTTTAGCAAGTGCTGTTACAGTTTTATTATTAAGTCCAAGATTCAAAACTGTATCCATCATCCCCGGCATAGAAATTTTTGCGCCACTACGAACTGAAACAAGCAAAGGATTTTTGCTGTCTCCAAATTTTTTACCAGTTATTTCCTCTAACCTGCCTAAATATTCGTTTAAATCTTTATCAAAATTTTTCGGAAAAATATTCTTTTTCAAATAATCCAAACAGCATTCTGTAGAGATAGTAAATCCTGGCGGAACTGGGAACCCAAGATTTGTCATTTCCGCTAAATTTGCGCCTTTACCACCAAGTAAATCCTTCATTTTTGCGTCCCCATCAGCTTTACCGCTACCAAAAAAATAAAAATATTTCATGTGCAAAAAGATAAAGTTTAAACTATTTTAAATATAACCAACTTTATCTTTTTTGAGCAAGGAAAATTTTTTCGTGATTCGTAATTCACAATTTACAATTCACAATTCTTTTAATACATCCCTCTAATTCTCATAGCATCAACAATTCTATTTATACTGGTGATATAAGCCGCTTGTCTGTGTGTGCAGTTATATTTATGAGCCGCCTGCGTTACAGAAAGCCATGCTTGCTTCATGATTGTTTTAAGTTTTTCATGAATTTCAGCTTTGCTCCAATAATAATTAGTAGCGTTTTGGACCATTTCGAAATAACTAACTGTTACGCCACCAGCATTAGCAAGAATATCAGGAATAATTTCTATGTTTTTTGATTGTAAAATTTTATCAGCTTCCGGAGTTATCGGTCCGTTAGCCATTTCAATTATAAATTTCGATTTTATTTTATCAGCATTTTTTTCAGTAATTACATCTTCAATAGCGCAAGGAGCAAGTATATCGCATTTAAGTTCAAGCAATTCTTCATTAGTAATTTTTTCAACATCTTTGAATCCATTCAAGGTTTTATTTTTTTGAAAATAATCAATCACACTTCTTATATCTAATCCCTTAGAAGAATATATTCCACCATAAACATCAGAAACCGCTAAAATTTTAAATCCTTTTGTGTGAAGAATTTCCGCTAAATTCATACCAACATTACCAAATCCTTGGATTACAAAAGTTGGATCTTTCGACATAGAATAACCTTGTAAAACTTCTTCTATAATATACATTCCCCCTTTCGAAGTTGCGTTCATTCTACCAAGCGATCCTCCAATTTCTACTGGTTTGCCGGTCGCTGTTCCTTTTTCTCTATTAGTATTAGTCGTAATTTTCATAAATTCATCAACCAACCAAGCCATTGTTTGATCGTTAGTGTTCATATCAGGACCGATTGAATCTTTTTCTACACCTATAAACGGCGCAACTGCTCTCGTATAAGCTCGTATTAATCTTTCATTTTCTGCTAGCGATAATTCTCTAACGTCAGCTTTAATACCGCCTTTCGCTCCCCCAAGCGGAATATTAACAACACTACATTTAAAAGACATTAAAGTAGCCAAAGCAGTAACTTCCGCCTCATGAATATTCGGAGATATTCGGAAACCACCTTTGTAAGGACCTCTAGCATTATTATGTTGGATTCTATAACTTTTGAAAACTTTAATTCTACCATCATCCATTCTTACCGGTAGATTAAATTTTAAAATATTGTTTGGACGTTCAAGGATACTAGCCGCATCTCTATTTAGATGCATAATCTTAAAAACCTCTTTCATCTGAGTAAGAGTGTTTTGATAGAAATTTTGAGACATTGCTGTAGATTAAGAAATAAAGGATGATTTCAAAATTAATTTAAATAATATATTACAATTTAGCAAATGATTTTTTTGTTATTTTACTTCAATCTCCAAAATTTTTTCCACATTAAAAACTCTATTTTGTTGTCTTTCTAGGCAAAATGCTGAAAGACCAAGGAAATCAAATCCATTATAGTCCATTTCACCAACTTTTAATGGTTTTATCTTTCGTTTCGATTTGATATCTAGACCTTTTAAATAAATAATTTCTAAATTTTTCTTTTCTTTAATTGCTTTTTTTATTAATTCAATTTTATTTTCAGTTGAAAGTTTTTCTTTTGAAATTTGGTATTGAAATTTAGTCAAAAATTTAATTATTGAGTAATCAAGAAGAACATGAGTTTTTTTCAATGCTTGTTTCAAAACTAGCCCCGTTAAAGAAGTACATCTGCTCAAAGCCACATAAGCTTGTCCAGAGGCAAAAGTCCCTTTTCCAAAATCAACAATTACTTTATCAAAAGTTTTACCTTGGCTTTTGTGAATTGTAAGAGCCCAAGCAAGTTTCAAAGGTAATTGCGTGAAACTTCCAACAATATCCATTGTAATTTTATGTTTTTTTTCATCATAAATAGTTTTGTAAATATCCCATGTATGATTGGAGACTTCATGAATTTCTCCATTATCAAGTTGAATTGTTACAGAATCTTCTTTGGTCTCTATAACTGTTGCCAAAGTCCCATTAATCCAATTACCAGCTTGATCATTATTAAGTAACATTACCCTTGCGCCAACTTTTAAACGTAAATTTAATTCAGTGGGAAAATCTTTTTCTTTGAAATCACCATCAGCCTCTCCTTCATATATATAAAGTTTTGATGGCAATTTATCCAAATTTATTTCATTAATTTCCTGAGCTTGTTTATTTACTGAAGTCAAAACGATATATTCATTTCCATATTTTTCTGTATTTTCGCGAACTCTTTTATTCAAAATTTTTAAATGTTCGTCTTCAATAGTTTTATTTCTAATGACATTTAAAAGATTAATAAATTTTTCATCTTTCTGACGATAAATTTTATCTAATTCTATAAATTCCAGTTTTTGTTTAGAAGATGTGCTTTGTAAATTTTGTATAATTTTTGAACTAAAAAAATACGGGCTATCATAAAAACTTTTAAAAATATTTCTTTCTTCACTCGTTACAACAGGCGGAAGCTGATAAAGATCTCCAATAAAAATCATTTTTATGGATCCAAACGCATTATTGTTTTGTAAGGCATTTTGTAAAAAAATATTTACGCAGTCCATTAAATCAGCTCTAACCATCGAAACTTCATCAATAACAATTAGATCAAGTTTTTTATAAATTTTTCTTTTTTGGGCTTTTTGACCAAGTTTAATTGCCTCTTCAACAGTGATATTTGGCTTAAATCCAAAAAAAGAATGGATGGTTTCACCTATAACATTCACCGCCGCCACCCCAGTCGGAGCCAAAACAGCAATTTTTTTATCAGTTTTATCTCGAAAATATTTAAGTAGAGTTGATTTCCCAGTCCCAGCTCGACCAGTTATGAAAACATGATGAATACTATTTTCAATCAAATCCAAAGCTTTTTTGAATTCCGCATTAATTTCAATTTTTGCCATGATTTTTTAAATTTAAAAATCTTTTAAATCTTAGCTTTGTTGAAAATATTAAGATAGGTTTTTTGAGAAAATTTGCTTGACGGTGAGGGGAGGCTCACTGTAGAATATGTTTGTTTAAAATTAATAATTCTATATTTAAACTAGTCGAATTCGACCAGTTTAATTCCCTCGAATTCGATGGAATTAAAAAAGATTAGTCAATTTAATTTAAACAAAAAAAAGTGTAAGATTTTAGCGGATTCTGATTTATTAAAAATTTTACGTTTATCTAAAAATATTTATGCAAAATCAATCTCAAATAATCTTTTGAAAAAGAATTACAAACTGCAATTTCCAATGCTAAATAAACAAAATTTCATTCCTTAACAAAACTGTTATCAATGTTTAATATTTTATTTAGCGATGATTTTCTGAAATCCCCCTCCCCTTGAAACTTTTTTGAGATTCCCGCGTGTTAATAAATGCTGATGTTTAGTTTTACAAATAAAATTAATGTTAGCCGCAGATTTTATTAACTAACTTTATAAATATATGAAAAATGCGAAAAAGATTTTATCAGGCGTGGTTCTTGGAACATTATTTGCAGGCTCAGTTGCTTTTGCCGCAACATCATTGCCGCAAATTCAAAAAGGTCCTCTATATCAATTAGCAAATAAAATTGCTGAACATCGTCTAGACATGGACTTAGAGGAAATGCGTGAACATGTTAAAAATAGAGACCTAAAAGAAGCTTTGGAAGCTAATGGCTTTGATTATGAAAAAGCGCAAAGTACTTTTCGAACCAGAGTTAAAAATTTCTTAGATGCAAACGACATTTCTGCTCAAATTCAAAACACTGAAAATGGAGTTGCATATCAATTCACCACTGATAACGAAAATTTATTAAAAAGAATTAAAATTTTTGAAGCCAGAGTTGAATATTTCAATGATGTTCATAGCGATCTAGAATTCAATTTGGATGTAGAAAAAGTTGATAACACAATTTATTTTCACATCAACGGTGAAACAGAAAGAGCCACAAAAAGGATTCAAGAATTAATTCCTGAAACACCAGAAGCTTAAAACCTTCAAAGTTAAAAAAAGCCGCGTTGAAATAACGCGGCTTTTTTATTTTATTTTCCAAGCCAATTCAAAATTTAAAATTCTCTAATTATTTAAAAATATCTTCTCATAACTATCAACCATTTTTTCCAAATCAAATTTTTCAAAACATTTCTTATGGGCTTTTTCAATAATTTTTAAACTTTTTTCAGGATTATTTCGATACCACTCAATAGCTGTTTTTAAACTTTCGGCATTGTTGGCTGGAATAATTTTTGTATTAACTTCATTTTCTAAATAATCGGTAATTCCACAGACATTAGTAACTATAGTCGGAACAAAAAAAGCCATTGCTTCCGCGATCACCAAACCAAATGGATCATGCTTTTTTGAAGGCAAAACAAAAAGATCAAGATTCTGATAAAAATCTAAAATCTCTTGTCGGCTTAATTTTCCTAAAAATTTAATATTAGAATTATCTTTTGCCAAATTTTTTAAATTTTCCTCAAAAATACCTTTGCCAACTATCAAAAGTTCAATGTTTTTCAAATCTTTAACCGCCTTAATTAAAATATCACACCCTTTATCATCGCTTAAACGCCCGATAAAACCTATTTTAAATTTTTGCAACTCAAACTCTAGCTTTTTTATTTTTTTAAATTCATTTAAATCTATTCCATTAGCAATAACTATGGCATTTTCACACCACGGCAATGATTTTTTACTTTGCTCTGAAACGCAAATAATTTTTACAAAATGCGACCAAAAATAATAAAAAATCCTCCACGGATTTCTAAGAAGCCAATTACCGATTCTAGCATGCTCAATCCAAATGATTCGCTTGTCCGTCCGCAATGAAACGAAAGCGAATGATTCGATTTTTTTAAAAAATAAAATTATTGGCGTTAAAAGAAGTTTTTCTCCTAAAGAAAGCATGTAGATTACGTCTGGTTTAAATTTTTTATTAATTTGCCAATAACTTAAAAAGAAATAAATAAAAATAATTGGACTCAAAATTGTAAATGTCAAAAATGATCCTTTAGAAACCGGCGGTTTAAAAAAAGGAAGACCACGAATAGAAATTTGCCTATTACCTTGCTTTTTAAATTCTTCCAACAAAATTTTATCACTCCCAAAAAACACCACTCTAAAGCCTCTCTTTTGCAAACTTTTTGCCAAATTTAAAGTATGCAGTTCTTCACCGCCGAACTGAGACTGAAAAGGGAAACGAGTTATTAAGATTGTCTTCAAATTCAAAATTCAAAATATTCAAATCAAACTTTACCTTTTTTTCAAGTTTTTCAAAAGAGCTTAGAACTCGTAACAAATTAATTTTCAACATAAATCTTAACCTCATGCATATCAGTTATTATTTCATCATCAGAATTTTGATAATAAACCGTTAACCGAATTATATAATTATTATTTGGTTCAAAAGTTTCCGCCGGAATAGTATAAATCAAACCTTCCAAAATCTGCCCACTAGTAGAAATCAAAGTCTGCCAATTCTGACCGGCATCCGAGGCTAAACGATAATCAATTTGATAGTCGAAACCAAGCGCTGTGCCATAAAGTCCAATATCTTCATTAAATTTTAAAACGTCTCCATTCCAAGGTTGCTCAATAATTGCAAAAGGATATAAATCTATTACAGATGATTGAAGAGCAGATCCGATATCCAACAGTCCCGTACCAATCGACTTATCACTTGCGATTTTCTGCACGCTATATTTTAAAATAGAATAAAGATCTTCAGCTAATAAATTGGGAGATTTAGACAGCAAAAGTCCAGCTGTGCCTGAAACAATAGGTGTCGCTACAGAAGTTCCATCCATGTACGCATATTTTTGACCTTTATCGCCCTCATATATAAATGTACTGAAAATATCTTCTCCAGGAGCGGCAAGATCTATATCTAAACCATAATTAGAAAAATCAGCCCAATTATTATTAATATTAGTAGCCGCTACAGATAAAACATGAGGATGTCCAGATGGATAATGATACGCATCGGTAGCCATATTACCAGCTGAAGCAATTAAAACTATATTATTTTTATATAAATAATCAAACGTCGCAGACAAAATAGGATCATCTACATTATATGACCCAAAACTCATATTAATAATCTGAGCGCCATTATTGAGCGCATATAATAAAGCTGGTACTGTTTGAATAGTATTACGCATTCTCAAAGTCAAAATTTTACACTGCTGACACACTCCAGCTACACCAAGATTATTATTAGTTGTTGCCGCCGCTATTCCAGCCACAGTTGTCGCGTGATAACTTGTATACCAAGGACTATTTTCACCATTACCATTCATCCAAAAATCCCAACCATGAATATCATCGATGTAGCCATTGCCATCGTTATCAAGACCGTCATTGGCAATTTCATCTTCATTAACCCACATATTATCTGCTAAATCTTCATGATCAGCTTGAACCCCATAAACATCCAAAACCGCAATTGTAACAGCTGGATCTCCAGTAGTTATCGCCCATCCATTTTCACTATTAATATTTTGATGATAATATTGTTCAGAATACAAAGGATCAGCAGGAATAGCAGAAGAATTTTGGCTTTCTGAAAAATAGCAATTATTAATCTGAGCAAATTCAATTTCTGGCAATTTATTTAACTTATCAATGATTTTTTGCAATTTATTAGGTTTATTTTCATTCACATTGACAGAAAAAACATTATTCAAAAATGCCGGATGATTCTTTGCAAATTCCAAATTTACTGATTTTGTTTGAGTTAAATTTTTCTTTAAAAATGTCAAAACTTTTGTAGTTTTAGATTTTTTATCGTTAGATGTTGCTAAAAATTTATCATTAAATTTCACAATAATATTATAGGTATTTTCTTCATAACATTGTTTTAACTCTTTTTCCTCAGCATTTTTAAAAAGATCTGAAGAAAAAGCATAAGACGTAAAACTAGCACTTAAAATAATTAGCCCTAAAAATAAAATTAATTGTTTTTTCATTTTGTTAAATTAAAGTTAAAAAAAATTATTTTAATAGTACCGTATTATCTGAATTAGTCAAATTCGAAAAATGTGACTGCTCGGCAACTCACATCCCCAACCCTTCTCTCTATACACTAGAGAGAAGGGTGATCTTTTACATAATTTTTATTTTTTAGATCAAAATTATCGCTCTTAAACTTGTGCGAATCTTGATTGAATCTCACCTAATTGATCTAATGGTATAGCTATTCCCTCTCCTCTACAAAAAGCTTCAGCCGTTAAAAATGATGATAATTCTCTTTCTTCAAAATTTAAATCACAAACATCAATCAAACGTTTAACTATACCAAGACGCCCCACGTTATACTCTAATGTCACTAATATTTTCGGATCCCCAATGTGAATATTCCCAGCATCAAATTTTCCCTGATAATCAGTTAAACTAGCTAACCTTACCTTCCTAACTACCGAGCTAAAAAGCTTCAAAAATTTCACGCTATGATTTATTCGATTATTTAATAGATTGATAGTAAAACGAAATGCTTGTTGAAAATTAAATTCTATTCCGTATGTTTTTGATATCAAATTATTTAAGTAATCGTCAAAAGAAACTGGTCTTAAATCTGATTTTTTTACTTTAATGATTGGAGCGTAACCATTAATTCCTGATTTTATATTTTTTCTTCTAACCAATACATAACCATCATTAGGCTTAAGTCCAAATTCTTCACCTCGTTGTTGATATATTTCTGAATCAGTAATTACTTCAAGTTCGAGCCCCTTTGTTGCATCTGCAAGATATCCAGCCCTTAACCCAGCAACATTAAAAGTATAGCGATCAGTATATTGAAAACCCTGAAGTCTTGCTTCTATATCTGATAAACTTAAAGGTTGTTTTTCACATTCTAAATGAGTAGCATCAACTAAATCTCCAACTCCCAAATCCTGAGGTCTTTCTTCCATATCTCCTGGATCTAAAAATTTTTCTTGGCTAGAAGCTTCAAAAGGATTAACATCTTCTGTTTTATTTATGGCATAAAAACAAAATTGCTGATGATTAACGTATCTCTTATCTACTACTATTTCTAAACCAAAAGTTCTTAAAATTCTTTTAAGTCTTTGATTTTTTAAATATGCTGTTACTACAGGCATTCTAACATCACTAGAAAGATTAAGGATGGTTGATAAACCACTAGTAGTTAAATATAATTTAGGATCTTGATTTTTAGCTACCATTAAGACAATAACAATTTTAATCAAATATTCGGAAGTTTTTTCTTTTTCAACTGAAAAAGCTTTCTTTAATCGATTTATTACTCCTTCGCAACTTGCTCGATCTTCTGCAGGTAAAATAGCTGTTAAAGCGGTATTATCTTGTCGAAACACATCTAATCGAGAAGCTTCTACAGCTGAAACATAATGACATTCCGAATCTGAAATAGTAGGATCTCCCATAAGAGCAAGGATACGTTTACGCAAATAGCCTGTTACTTCATTAAATGATCTCCCTGAACTTGTTTCAGCTCCTTCAGCGTCTATTTCAACTCCTTCAACTGTTTCAACTGCCTCCATTAAATCAGTCATAATAAAAATAAAAATTGGGTTTCAATATACTATTTTATCCGAATTAGTCAAATTTAGAAAAATATTGCGTGATGATTGGAATCAAAAATCTAAAACTCTAAAAAACAAATATTATCATCGGCTTTCTTAAACTCATGTTTTTCCATACTCGTTGTAATAAATACTTGCGAATCTGAAAATAATTTTAATAAATGATTTTGCCTGTTTAGATCTAATTCAGAAAACACATCGTCAAATAAAATAATCGGATTTTTAGCTAATTTTTTTTGGAAAAAATTTCTTTCCGCTAATTTCAAAGCTAAAATAATTGACCGGCATTCGCCTCTGGATGCAAAATCGGAAGCCAAATGATTATTTAAATAAATTTCAAAATCTTCCCGATGCGGACCAACTGTAGTCGCTTTTCTAACCAAATCTTCTGCAAAACTATTTTTTAAATCTAATTCAAAATCTTTACTGTATTTAAAATCAACTTTTAACTTATCGCTTTGACCAGCAATTTTATCATAAAATTCATTAAAATCATCCAAAATTTCTTCAAAAAAATCTTTTCTTAAATCCGTAATTTTTTTGGCAAAAGGAATGATTTGCTTATCCCAAGACTGAAGATCAAATTTACTGGCTTTATTTTCTAAAATTAGACCTAAAAGCTTATTCCTTTGAATCAAAAGCTGTTCGTATTTCATCATGGCTTCTAAATATTCAGGAAAAATTTGCGATAAAACTAAATTCAAATATTTTCTTCTTCGGCTCGGCTCAAGGTAAATCAAATTTAATTGTTCCGGACAAAAAAAGGAAATGAGCAAAGATCCTAAATATTTTTTTAAAGGAATTTTTAAACCTAATTTCTTAAAAACACGTTTTTTTATAGGCTCGTTCTGATAAAAAAACTCCAGTTCGTATTTTCTATTTTCAGAAAAAATTTTCCCTTCAATGCGAAAATAATTTTCATCCCAAGAAATTAAATCTTTCAAATGATTACTTCGAAAAGATTTACTCAAAGCCAAAGTATAAATCGCATCCAAAATATTTGTTTTACCTATGCCGTTGGCTCCAGAAAAAACAGTAACTGGACTATTTTTAAAATCCAAAGTTAAACTTAAATGATTACGAAAATTTTGAAGATTTAAAGTCTGAAGTTTCATTGAAAAATAATATAACTAAGCTAATGTGGTTCAAAATTTTGTATTTTTGTATTTTTGTATTTTTTTGTAGGGTGCGCAGATCTGCGCACCCTACGAAAATGCAAAAATACAAAAATACAAAATTTTAAGACTAGACCATATTTTCCCTCTAAAATCTATAAAAATTATCTATTTTCAACTCTTAATTCTCGATTCTCAATTCTCAAAATTTATATTTTTTGCTATAATATAAAGATATTTTTCTAAATTCACAAATTATGATTCCTATCGCTTACGCCGCAACGGTTGTTACAAAAGGCACAGAAACAGTTGATGAAAGCCAAAAAGCAGTTGTTGATTTCTTAAGTTTTCTTTGGGATAGACTTGATAATTGGATCGCGGCTCTTATTTTGCTTATATTTTCAATATATTTCGCCAAAACTTTTCGAAAAATAGTTGTTGATAAAATATCCAATCAAGTTGACGACGCTCATGAGGATATGATCGTACTCGCGGGCAGAGCAACTTATGCGGGAATATTAGCCGTCGGCGTTACCATTGCTTTAAAAGTAGCCGGCATAGATATTACTACTATTATTGCCGCCGTTGGTTTTGGAATTGGTTTTGCGCTTCAAGATTTAATTATGAATTTTATTGCTGGAATTTTAATTTTACTTAATCATCCATTCAAGCTGGGAGATTGTATAAAAGTAAATGATACAGTTGGAAAAGTTGTGGAAATTCAATCAAGACTAACAATTTTGCTAGCATTTGACGGCACTCGAGTAGTTGTTCCGAATTCAGATTTAATAAATAAACAAATTACCAGTTTTACCAGCAATCCTTTCCGAAGAATCGAAATCCTAGTCGGGGTTGAATATTCAACAAATTTACAAAAAGCAATGCAGGTCTGCATGGCCGTAATGCAAACGCATCCAAATATAAATAAAGATCCAGCGCCAACAGTTTTATTAAATGAATTCGGCGATAGTTCAATTAATTTGAAAGTAAGATTCTGGGTTGACTCAAAATCGAACTGGCTAAAAACAAAAACAGAAATTATTCATCAACTCAAAACCGCTTTTGACCAAGCAAAAATCAGCATACCATTCCCAATTAGAACCGTTTATATGAATAATAATAAACAATCAGAAATAAATGATATCCAAAATTCATTACCTGAGAATAAACCAATTGAATTAACAAAAGAGCCACAAAGTATAAATAAAGAACCAATAACTACCGTTATTCCCGAAGTTCAAGAAATTGAAATTCATGAAATAACTGAACCAAAAATACAAAAAGAAGAAGTTAAAAAAGAACCACTAAAAAACGATTTTGCCATTCCGCCAATCGATCAAAACAGAGATTTAAGCGGTGCGGATTTTTTAAATAATATTAATAAATAACATTTTAACATTATAAATATGGCTACAGACAAAAATTTACAATTAAAAGAACCTTCATCACCTCCGGAAACAGCTCCAAGTAAAAATTTAAGGCGTCAAGAAGCAGGAATTAATCAAGAAATAAGAATAGCTCGAATTGAAACTGATGCGGATAAAAAAGCTAAACTCATGGAATGGAAACAAAAAGCGGAAAAAGGCAAATGGGATTTAAATAAAATGTTAAAAAAATGGCCTGAATCAACTTTATTATATTCATTAGAACAAAATGCTGAAGGTGGATTTGAAGATTTTTTATTTCAAGTTGTACCATTCCACGTTGTTAATACAAGCTATAGTATAGTACTATTTCTAACACGAGAAGGGACACAACTAACAATAAATGACATTTATTTAAAAGATAACGAAGGACAAGTTATTACTGATGAGCATGGCACTCCAGTTTTAAGTGCAACTGGCGATATACAACGACGTAATAAAGGAGCTTTAATTAAAATTGATCCATCAATATATAATTATAAAAGAAATAAAAAAATAGATTTAATTAATAGAGATTTATTAGATCCTAATAATATTGATTTTTATCTTCAATTTAGAGAGTTATTAGAAAAAACAAAAAATCCATCTGCAATAGCTCAAATGGAAGAAAAAAATATAACTTCAGAAAGAGATTTGCCTAATAAGAATCAAGAAAAATCTGAAACCGAAAAAGGTCCTATTACAATTGAAGAAGTAAATCAAATTCGACATCCTGAGGGATTGAAATTTGAAGTTACTCCTATAGATAATCATTTCTTTTTAGAATTAAAAATTGGAGATAAATATATAAAAATCGCAGAATATACATTTAAAAGAGATGGAAATGGAAAAATTAAATTTGAAAATTCTTTCCCTGATATTGGTCCTTTAAAAATATTAGGAAAAGAAGATGTAGATTTAAATAATGATTTAGCGAAATTAATAGAACTTTATATAGGATATCAATATGCTAATTCGCCTACTGATGCATATAAAATTAATATGGACGGATTTAGACATGACTTTGTCGAGACATTAGCTAAAGCTAAAATGGAATCTTTAAATAAAGAAATAAGCCCTCGTTTTAGAATTACCACAGGGAATTCAAATAATTATTATATCGAAATGTTAAAATTAGATCAAATCAAATCAACTCAAGAAAGTGATTGGATGCCTATTATTGGATTTGAATTAGATATGATAAACAAAAATGGACAAATAGCCCTTGCTCCCTCAAGTCATAAAACATTTTTAAAAAAAACATTACCTTTAAGAGGAGGGCAAAAACCGAATTGGATAAAAATTCGCGCAGAAAAAGCGAAATTTCAACCATTTGCAGATGAACCTGAATTATTACATGAAGCTTTAAAAGCCTACATTTTACAATTAGAAGATATTACAAAATTAGATCCAGCATTTTTATTTCAAATTTGTATAGAAAATGATTCTATTATAGCTGATGCTGTAAAAAAGAATCCTCAATTGCAAAATACATATAGATAATTCAACGATAATTATTAAATCTTTTTAGAGTAATGATTCGCTTTTATCTTTTAGTAACTCCCTGAGCGTGTTAATATTTTTAATGCAATATAAAATCAATATCTATGCCTGACGCTCAATTTTTGACCTTAAGTCAAGTAACTCAAAAACTCAAGGAATTTGGCTTAAATGAAATTACCTCTTCAAAAAAACATTCTATCATCAAAATGTTTTTGAGCGAATTTACCGATTTAATGGTTTTAATACTAATTGGCGCTTCAATTATCGCAATTTTATCTGGTAAAAAAATTGATGGCGGAGTGATTTTGTTTATTGTTTTTTTAAATGCCATTATTGGTTTTATCCAGGAATATCGGGCTGATAAGGCTATTGAAGCTTTGCAAAAACTTGTTAGCCCAAAAGCCAGAGTTTTGCGCGATCAAAAAGAACAAATAATTGATGCTAGGTTTGTAGTTCCAGGTGATATCTTATTGCTTGCGGAAGGAGATAAAATAGCCGCCGATGGACAAATTTTGGAATGCAAAAATTTAAGAATTAATGAAGCGATTTTGACCGGAGAATCAGCACCAGTTGAAAAAAAGAATAATGGAGATGTTTTTATGTCAACAGAAGTTACTCGCGGTACAGCCAAAGTGTTAATTACAAAAACTGGTATGCAAACACAATTCGGAAAAATTGCTGATTTAACGGTAAATACTAAAAAAGATAAAAGTCCGCTTGAGAAAGAACTTTTTCGAATTGGACTTTTTGTCGGCAAAATAACACTTATTATTTCAGGAATCCTTTTTTTTATCGGTTTTTTTATTCAAGGAAAAACTTTTATCGACACTTTGCTGTTTGCGGTCGCGGTAGCAGTTGCCGCAGTGCCAGAAGGCTTACCAGCAACGATCACTATTGCCCTAGCTCTTGGAGTCCAGAAACTAGCTAAAAAAAATGCCATCGTCAAACAACTCTCTTCCGTAGAAACGCTTGGATCAACCACTGTAATTTGTAGCGATAAAACTGGAACTTTGACCAAAAATCAGATGGCGGTAGCGGAATTAAATTTAAATTATGAAAACAAAGAAATTTTGGAAAAAGCTTTAAATGTAATGTTTTTGTGTAATGATGCCAAAGAAGATAATGGAAAATTTATCGGCGATCCAACAGAAATTGCTCTCTTAAAATATGCTTTGGAGCAGAAAAAATCTTTGAATTTAGATACTGATGGCACAAGAATTGATGAAATCCCTTTTGATTCTGAACGTAAAATGATGTCAGTCTTATACAAATCACGAATCACGAATCACCTGCCCAACACAAATGTCATTCCTGTCCGAATTGGACAAGGCGGGCAGGCGGGCGAATCACGAATCACGCTTTTCACAAAAGGAGCGCCTGAAAAAGTTTTGGAAAACTGTCATTTTATTTTAAAAAATGGAGAAAAAATAAAATTAAGCGCTGAGAAAAAACAAGAAATTTTGAAACAAAATGAGACAATGTCTGGAAAAGCTTTACGAGTTTTGGCTTTAGCCTACTCTGATAATTTTGACAAAAAAAATCCTGAAACAAATTTAATTTTTTTAGGCTTAGTTGGCTTGATTGATCCACCTCGAGAAGAAGTTCCAAGTGCCATTAAATTAGCACAAAAAGCCGGAATTAAAATTCATATTATTACTGGCGATCATGCTCTAACAGCCAAAGCCATTGCTGAAAAAATCGGACTTAAAGCTGAAAATTTAATTACTGGTCAAGACTTAGACAAAATCAGCGACTTGGATTTACAAAAACTTTTAAAAACTAACCAAACCATTATCTTTGCGCGGGTTAATCCAGAACATAAACTCAAAATTACCGAAGCTTTAAAAGCTAACGGTGAAATTGTTGCTGTTACCGGCGATGGCGTAAATGATGCCCCAGCTCTTAAAAGAGCGGATATTGGCATTGCCATGGGAATAACTGGAACTGATGTGTCTAAAGAAGCTTCAAATATGGTTTTGGCTGATGATAGTTTCGCCAGTATCGTTTCCGCAATTGAAGAAGGTCGAAAAATTTATGAAAATTTAAAAAAATTTGTTTTTTATGTGTTTTCATGCAACATTGCAGAATTAGTAACCGTTTTCACGGCAATTTTTCTCAAACTGCCAATGCCTTTAACTGCTGTTTTAATTCTAGCAGTAGATCTGGGAACAGATGTGCTACCAGCTGTGGCTATTGGTGTTGAGGACGCTGAAACAGGAATAATGGATAAACCTCCACGCGACCCAAAAGCAAAAATTATGACAAAAGGATTTGTTATCCATTTTATTTATCTTGGATTTTTAATCGGATTTTTAATTTTAGGAATATTTTTCTGGGAACTAAAAAGAAATGGTTATTCTTTTGGCCAAGAATTTTCAAGAGACAATCTTGCTTACTTAAAAGCCTCAACGCTTACCTTTGTCATGCTAGTTTGGATACAAATGGTCAACGCTCTCAATTGCAGAAGTTTAACCGTATCAATATTTAAGCTAGGATTTTTCAAAAATAAATTCTTATTAATATCAATTTTGATATCAATATTTTTCGTTATCGCTATTGTCCAAATCCCATTCTTTCATCAATATCTAGGAACAACAGCTTTAAACTTAAAAGAATGGTTAATAATTGCCGGAGTCAGTTTAATTATTTTAGTGATGGAAGAGGGAAGGAAACATTTTATCCCACAATCCTTTTCATCACATAAGGAATCTCTAAAGCTAAATCTGTAGCGGAATAAGCAAAGCCTTTTTGACTTTCCAGACTATCACCAGCAACGCCTAAGCAAAATGAGGCTATACAAGCTGATTCAAATAAAGTCGCTCCTTGAGCATTTAATCCAGCGATAAATCCAGCTAAAACATCGCCGCTACCTCCAACTGTCATTCCTGGATTTCCAGTATTATTAATAAAATACTCTTCGTCAGGCTTGCAAATAATATCATTTTGACCTTTAACTAAAATTTGTAAATCAAGAATCTGTGCGGTTTTTTTTACTAATTCAATTTGATGATCTAAATCATTTGGAAATTGCGCGTTACAAACTTTTTCAAACTCTCCTCGATGTGGGGTTATCAATGTCTGATAAGGTAGTTTAACGTTATGAATAACTTTCAAAGCATCAGCATCAATAATCAAAGGTTTTTCAATTTTGGCGATTAACTTGATCAAAGCTTTCAAAGTTTCAGCTTTATCTCCTAACCCCGGTCCAACAACAACACTATCGCATTTATTCGCTAAATTTATAATTTTTTCTAAATCTTTTTCAGTTAAAAAATCACCAGAAAATTTTCTCACAATATAATCAGGATAAAAACTACGGCTACAATCAAAATTAGATTCAGGTACGAACATATAAACAAGATCAGCACCACTGTAGACCGCGCCCATAGCCGCAAAAATCGGCGCTCCATAATAATCAATTGATCCACCTATAACGCAAACGCGACCATTATCGCCTTTATGAGAATCATTGTCGCGACTAGGAAACATCTTGCGAACATCAAATTTGGAAAGAAAGTTGTGTTTCATATCTTATAAAGACTTGCCAAAAGCATGTCTCCACAAGATTAACATTATTTTATCTCGAAGTGAAAGTATCTTTTTTTAAAAAAATATTTTCTTGCATGAAAAACAATATTCCTATATATTTTCTCAGCTTTTAGAATATCAAAATTACAGGGAGCGGTAGTTCAGTTGGTTAGAACGCCACACTGTCACTGTGGAGGTCGCGGGTTCAAGTCCCGTCCGTTCCGCCATATTAATGTCTTTTTCAAAAATATGGTTATTTAAAATATTTATTCTTCCCAGTCCTCTTCCTCATCTTCAAAAACTTCCAAAGATACGTCATCATTATTAACAGTCATTACCTCAACATCAATTCCACATTCATCACAAACTAATATTTCCCCAACCTCTGTTTCAGCCGGGACTTCAACTTTCCCTTCACAGTCAGGATTAGGGCAAGCAATATAAAGATCTTTAGTTGTTGCGTTCATAAACAAGCATTTAGAAATATTTAAAAGTTCAATCCTATCTTAAAGCATAACTATTTTTAGATATCAATAGAAAATTTGAATACCAATAATAACCTTTACTTCAATAATACTTTTTCACTATACTAAAAACGTTATTATTCCTTTTATTTATGCAGAATATTTTTATACTTATTATCGGATTTTTGATCGGACAAGCGATTTTTTTTGTATTTGAAAAACGTAAATTAACTCAAAGCAAACTAAAACTTAAGTTTTTTAATAAAAAAAATGAAGAGACCAAAGAAGAAGCGCAAAACATCATAAAACAATCTCAAGATCAAGCACAAAACATCAAAGAACAAATTGAAGCAGAAGCCAAAAAAGTACAGGAAAGAATGGACATAATTGAAGAAAAAATTAAATTAAAAGAAGATTTTAGCTCTAAAAAAGAAAAGAGAAATCAAGAAGGACTTGAATTTCTAAGAAATCACGAAAAAGAAATTTTAAATTTTAAAGAAAAAATTAAACAATTTGACGAAGAACTTATTATTAAATTATGCAACCGAAACAAACTTGCAAAAGAAGAGGTTGTAAATGAATTAAAAAATGAAATGACCAAAATTTTTGCGATAATTGTGCCGAACTATATTAATAAAATTAAAATTGATTTTGAAGAAAATGGACAAAAAGACGCCAAAAATATTCTAGCTTGGATTATGCAAAGATGCTCTCTTGGCAGTTCTGTTGACAGAAAAGAAATGAGTATAAAAGTCCCATCAGAAAAAATGAAAGGAATGATCATCGGGAAAGAAGGTAAAAACATTGAATATTTTGAAAATACTTTAGATGTGGATGTCTTATTTAATCATGACGGACCTGATATTATTCGCGTATCTTCCCATGATCTTCTTAAAAAAGCTTTAGCCAAAGAAACTCTTGAATTGATGATGAGAGAAAAGACCATTAATCCGGAAATAATCGATCAATGCTTTTCAAAAGCCAAAGAAAAAATTAGAGAAATAATCAAAATTATGGGTAAAAAAGCGGTTGAAATGCTTGGCTTACAAGAAGTACCGGAAAAAATCCAAAATTTATTCGGACGTTTCGAATATCGATCAAGCTATGGACAGAATATCTGGGTCCATTCAATGGAAGTTTGTTATTTCGCAACTATGTTAGCTGATGAAATTGAAGCTGATCGCGAAGTGGCAAAATTAGCCGGCTTTACACATGATCTAGGAAAAGCCGTTGATCTACAAATCACCACTGATACTGGATTTCATAAAGAAGTAGCCACAAAATTATTAGACGCGCAAATTGCTGAACAATTGGATGGCAATAAAACACATGACGATATCAGCAAAATAATTTTAGAAAACTGGCAGTTCCCAAAAGACGAAAATTTAAGAAAAAAAGTTATCTATGCCGGTTACTGTCATCACGAAAAAGTACCTTATAGAAATCCCGAAGATTATTTAATAAAAGCCGCTGATGCCATTTCTTCAGGTCGGCCTGGCGCGCGACAAGAAACATTTGAATTATACTTAAATAGGATTAAAGAACTTGAAGAGCTGGGCGGAAGTGTAGGAAACATTAAAAAATGCTATTCAGTTTCAGCAGGCAGAGAATTGCGATTAATTGTTGATGAAAGCATGGTCAAAGATGAGCAAATGCAAGGTATTGCTGATATTACCGCTAAAAATATTCAAGAGACTTTAAGTTATCCTGGAAAAATTAAAGTGAACGTTATTCGATGGACAGAATACAAAGAAAAAGCGAATGTGAAATAAATTAAATTCCTAATTACTAATTGCTCAAAATTACAGATTCCCGCCCACACTCTTTGATGAGACTAACGTAAATATGCACAGGTGCGGGAATGACATTTGTTCCCACCCCATTACCCATTACCCATTCCTAATTCCTAATTCAGATACTTGTTTTTCAAAAATAAAAATTTAGAAGAGAAAAAAAACCGAAACACAATAGATAAAATTGTAATGGGGCTTATTATCGGCGGAGCAATAGGCTCAGCCTTAGGTTTAAGTTTTGCGCCTGATGAAGGATCGCAAACTCGCGAGAAAATAAAAAAAAGTAGCCTAGTCGGTATTAAATTGCTACGCGCAGTTTATGAAGTAATTAAAAAAAGAATCACAAATCATATTAATCAAAAACGAGATTTATAAATTGCTATGAAAAAATTCATCCAAATAACGAAATTATTATCTATCGCGTTATCAATTATTTTGTTAAATCAAATTTTTGCATATGCAAGCGATATTGATTTAGGCGAGGCGATTCAAGATATACCATCTGAAAATGTCTTGCTACTAGATAGGCATATTTTAATAAAAATTCCTGTTTTAGGAACAATGTATTTTTTAAAATTAAAAGACTTAGGAATTAATGAAAATCTAGATATAAATATTTCTGAAGCGAAAAAAGCACTTGAAAAAATAAATTCTTTTCTGCCTAAACCGCAAAATGCCTATTTTAACTTTGAAAATAATGAAATTATTATAACTGAAGCACAAGACGGCTTTGAAATTGATTTTGAAAAAACTTTTGAAAAACTACAAAAGAATTTGACGGATTTTAATTTAAAAGAATTAGAAATTGAGCTTAAAAAAACGCCGGCCGACATCCACCAGATAGATCTTGAAAAATATGAAGAGGAATTAAAATCGAAACTAATTCCAATAGAAATTAATTCAGAAAAAAAATCATGGGAATTAAAACCTGAAACTTATATCAACTGGCTGAATTTAGAAAAACAAAAATTTCTTAAATGCGATTTTTTAGATGCGCCATTAGAAATTAAAATAAAAGAGGCTGTTTCCTTACCAAATTGTACTATTAATGAAAATTTACAAATAAATATTGATAATGCAAAAATGAAAAAATATATAGAAGAAAACATCAAAAATGCTGTTGAAATAAAGCCGCAAAATGTAAAAATCTATTATGATGAAAATGAGCAAATAATTTTTGACGGTACTGGAACAAACGGCCAAGAAATATCAAACAAAATGCTAGTTAATATGCTGAGTCTAGCGCTTTCAAACGGAATTCAAAAATTTGAAATCCCACTCAAAAATATTCCAGCGCAAGTTGAAACTGATGAAAAACTACAAACATTAGGAATAAAAGAACTCACGGCAGTTGGCTGGAGCGATTTTTCTGGATCATCTAACGCCAGAATTTTCAATGTGAAATTTGGATTAGAAAAATATAACGGACTTTTAATCGCCCCTGGAGAAAAATTTTCTTTTAATGATCATTTAGGCGGTCCAGTAACAAACGAGAGTGGATGGAAATCCGAACTGGTCATCAAAGGGAACGAAACCATTCCTGAAGCTGGAGGCGGACTTTGTCAAGTTTCTACCACATTTTATCGAGCGGCATTGACAGGAGGATATAAAATAGATGAAAGAAGCGGACATTCATATGCGGTAAGCTATTATAAAGAACCATATGGCTATGGCACCGACTGTACCGTTTATCCAGGAGCAAAAAACTGCCAATTTACAAATGACAGCGATTATCATATTTTAACCCAAACTTATATTGAAGGCACAAAAGCTTATTTTAAATTTTATTCGACTAATGATGGACGAAAAGTAGATTTAGACGGTCCTTATTATTACGATTATCATTCCGTAGGACCGGTTTATACAAAAGTTGACAATTTAGCGTCTGGCGAGAAACGTTTAAAAGAATATTCACACACTGGATTCAAAGCTGATTGGTACAGATTTATCACTAAAAACGGCGAAACTGAAAAGGAATTATTTCATACTGATTACCGCGCCATGCCAGCAAAATATGAAGTTTCCGCAGAAGACGCGGTTTTATCAGATTTTGAATAAAAATCACATATTTTGCGTTTTCGCCTTGGCGATTTCATGATACGGACTTAAATCTAAAATTTTTCTATAAATTTCTAAGGCTTTTGCAGTGTCCCCATCTTGTTCACTATAAGCCGCTAAAACTAACAAAGCATCAATATCTTTTGTTTCGCGTTTAACCCAATTTTCATATTGTTCGCGAGCTTTTTTCATCTCGCCCATCTGTTCATAAACTCTGGCTAAATTAATAAACCTTTCTTTCCTATTTGAATCAATTTCCAAAGCTTTTTGATAAGCTTTTACAGCGGTATCGAAATCCCCTTTTACATAATAACAAAGACCTAAATTTGTAAAATAAACAGCATTTGGATGTTTTTGAATTAAAATTTCATAAATCCCCTCAGCTTTATGATACTGCTTTTGGATCATATAAATTTTTGCTAATCGATGCTGAATCGCTGAACTTTCTCCATGATTAGCTAAAACTTCTATCAAAGTTTTTTGAGCAGAATCAAAATCTTGATCTTTAATAAGATTATCAACATCCATCAGAATTTTATCTAATTTTATAAATTTTTTATCAATTTCGATATCAATTTCCTCATCATCAATAGTAAATTCCTCCTTTTTATCAAGATTTTTATCATTCAAAGCGTCAGTTTTCTGCCAATGAAGTCCTTTTTTAGTTAAAATATATCGATAGGTAAAAATTGCACCTAAGCCAATGATAGAAATAATTAATAAGAAAATATAGAACATTATTAAATTGTTAAATTATTGATTTCTATACTCCTACGCTTTAATAATTTAAAATTGTATAATGCTACGTAGCTTTATAATATTGTTTATTTACCTTATAAAATAAATAATTAAGCTTCGGAGCATATACTACTTAATTTTAAAATTTAAAAG
>Ga0208373_1002271_pt1 | contig 21861 bp, 19 predicted proteins | sample RifOxyC2_FD_184036 | JGI IMG/M metagenome (GOLD analysis project Ga0208373, IMG submission 184036) | Soil microbial communities from Rifle, Colorado - Rifle Oxygen_injection C2 (SPAdes) | ecosystem: Environmental > Terrestrial > Deep subsurface > Rock core/Sediment | place: Rifle, Colorado... | reverse complement strand
CGGCGAATGGCAATGCCGAAGATAGCATGAAGTTTTTGAATGTGAATGAATTGGCCAAATCCGTGGCGGCGGATTTTGATGGGCAAGTGGTTGAATAAATTATTTAAATGTGATAGTTTGGAAGTAGTTGTCATTTGTGCTCGGGGATCGTCTAATGGTAGGACAGCAGGTTCTGGACCTGCTTATCGGGGTTCGAATCCCTGTCCCCGAGCACACCTGACAACTTTTTTTCGGGGATCGCCCGCCCGCAACGCTAAGCGTAGCATTGCGAGCAGGTTCGAATCCCTTCCCCGATCCAAGAATTTTGCTGAAAGTGACCCCTTGTGTGTCAAACGTTCGCCTAAATTTTAAACACAAAAACCGTCCGTAAGAGGCGGTTTTTGTTTTGACTTTATAATCAAATAGTGAGACAATCTAGCTATCTTTAATTATATCGTTATGGCGTATACAGGTAGAAAATTAAATGAATACATTTGGATTCCAAAGTCTAAGACCGACTTAAAAGAGTATCGGGAATTTCTAAAAATTTGCGATTTTATAGAGAAAAAGAATGGTTTTTTTAGTGATAAAACAATCGGACACGAAATGGTTAGTTTACGGGCTATTGTGGATAGGGACAACTCAGCTGATTCCTATATTGAAAAATATAAAGATAAAAGCATCGGGGATCAATCGTATGTTAGTAACGCTCGGATGTTAATTAGGATACTCCGCTGGTTAGGGTACATTAGTAAAGATTATGATCCTGAAGTAAGTGGAAAATTTTACTTGACACCGTATGGCAGAAAATTTGTGCAATATCGAGGCCCAATAAAAAAGGAAGAGGTCGACATGTTTCGCGTTGCTTTTGCGAGGATGAGATATTTTAGTCAGAATGATGATATCCTTTACAGAAATTATGATTTTAAACAAAGGCCATTTTTCAATCTGATTCGATTTTTGAAATTATTAGAATTTGCATCACATTACGAATTAGCGCTGTCTGCGCTCGTATTAAAAAACGAGGAAGAAAATGAAATAAAAGACAAGTTGAATAAAATCAAGGAATGCAGAAAAGATAAAAGTATAAGATGGCTAATGCGCGAGTATGGCTTAGATTGTGCCAACAAAAGTACTGTAACAGGGATATATGATGGTCCTAAGGTTCTATTATCTTTTGCAAAGCAAATGGGGCTTGCTGAGGAAATAGATTTACATGGACATGAAAACACAGAAATCTACAGCATGTATAAAAGAATGTATAAAGGGAGTGGTCAAATCAGTGAAAAAAGTGCGAAGAAAATAACAACCATCACGGAATTGGGAAAGAAATTTGTCGACAATTACGAAAAAAATAAATTGGTTTGGTTCGACGATCTAAGTTCGCCCACAAAACAGGCAGCAATTATTATAACTTGCCTCAAAAACGGCTTTGTAAAGACCGACAAGCTTTCTTTAATCGGGATAACTCCAACAAAATTAGACGGCGATATTTTTATTAAAACTAGCGAGAGAATCTTTTTGTGCGGCGATATTGACTTTGACCTATATCGAGACGTGCCTTATGAAAAAAGAGAAGCGGTTAAAACAAACGGTTTACTTTTAGGGGATAATTTTTTAGAAGAACAAATTGATGCATCACAGAAACAAATTTTTATCAAAGACGCAGAAAAGAACACCTGCAAAGAATGTTATTATGGCAAATGTGCATTTTACAAAGACAAAATAGATAGTTTTGGTGGTAGTGACCGTTTTGCGAGTAGAGTTTGCCCGAATGATCTTCTTAAATTTAATCAACAAGGCGTTTTACAGATAGAAGAAGAGGAATGCGTTGGATGCGGTTTGTGCGCCTTGAATTGTCCTTTTGGTGCACTCTTCTATAATGACAGATCCAAATTCCACAAAAAGACATCTCAAAAAAATGGTAAAATGCTGGATATAAATAAAAAGGAGGCAGAATCCTTGGAGATAGAGAAACAGGCGGAAAAAACCAATACAATCGATTTCGATGATATTCCCAAGCTGGTTAATGAATTTATAGAAAGGATTAATAATCCCGACAAGAAGTGGGGCAAGGATAAGTGTTATACTTACATCAGAAATGCTTTCCGAATTTTCGGGGTAGATGCTATATATTCAGGTTCCGGGGGGATGAAAACGCGGTCAGATGTTACTATACTGGTGCCATTTAAGGCCGTGAGTGAGATTAAAAGTCCAGCAGAAGCCCCCATAAATTTAAAAGCCGTGAGACAAGCTGTTGACGCCGCCGTACAAGCGGAAACCAATCTTACTATGGCGATAGGCCTCACGACTCACAGTGGAGCTATTGATCAGGAAAAGAAATATTTTAAGACAATCGGAATCGGTGTTCTATTGCTTGAGATTAAATTTATATCATTGTTAGTGTTTCTGAGTCCGTTTATAGATTTCTCGCCGGAATCCCTTAAAAGACTGATTCAAAACAATCATGGATATTTTGGAAAAAAGGAGTTTAAAAAATATCTATTTGGCGAAATAGATATACTGAAATCAGAAATAGATAGGGAGCGCCTAGAAAAAATTATCGAGGAGACATTTATTTAACTGCTTTTAGACGTTGTTCGGCGATCTTGATGTATTCTGCATTTAGTTCAAAACCGATATAGTCTCTTCCGTTTCTCTTTGCGCTAACAAGTTCGCTTCCTGATCCCGCGAACGGCACTAAAACCAAGTCTCCTTTCTTTGAGAAATGATTAACAATTTTATCACATAGGGGCAAAGGTTTTTGAGTAGGATGATTGACTTTCTCATGTGCAAATATTTTTCCTGCCAATGTTGGTATTTTCCATACATCGCCCCCCAGTTTCCCTAATGGATTAGGAGTCCAGTTTTTGCCATTCTTAGTCACCTTGTATTTTAGCCTTTCCTGACTTTTATACGGTTCGCGGATTGGTATATAAGTATATTTATCTGATTTGGTAAACCATAATAGCGGCTCGTAATTTGCGGCCGGTTTTTTTGTATATTTCGACCAGCCATTCTCATAATGCCAAATAAACATTCGTCCATATTGCAATCCCAACTCATATAGATAACATTGGGTATAGCAAATGTATTTATGTATCCCGTATACGAAAATTGAGCCATCTGTTTTTAGTACTCTTTTTGATTCTATCATCCATTTTTTACTCCACTCAACCCAATCGTCAACCTTATTCCACTTGTCGCTGTTATTGCCAAAGTCCTTATTCAGATTGTAAGGCGGATCAATAATAATCAAGTCCACAGTCTCGTCTGGTAAATCCTTAAACAGATCAAGGCAGTCTCCCTTTATAATTTTATTTTTTAGTGTGGTTATGTTTGACATTTTGTAGAATTAAAATATATTGATGGTGAATATTCGGAACATAGGAATAAGGGTACCCGTATGGGTATATCTTTTTTCTGCTTTGATAGAGTATTGTTATTCCTTTTAAAATGAAGTTTTTCTTAGACTCAATATAATTACTTAGATCCGAATGAAATGGGTGGAGCCTTTCTTTGTGTCTGATATCGCTCACCACGATGCACATATATTTTTTGTCCTTGAGAATCGTGTGACAATCATTAAAGAAGTCTCCGAGCACTTTAATAAAGTCGTTATAGTCCTTTATGTTGGAAATGTCCTTTTTATTTCCCTCGCTATACTTAGTGTCTAGATTATTTTTGATCCTCTCTTGCCTCACTTTGTGATCTACTTTCTCTAGCATGTTCCAATATGGCGGGCTCGTGACTATGAAGTCAAAAAAATTGTTATCGAATTTATTTATTTCCGAGAGAGAATCCCCCTGTATAATTTTTTGTGGTGGGAATTTGTTCGGATAATCTTCCAACTCTTTTTTTAATCTCTTTTTTGACAAGTTTGCATATTTTTTTATTAATTCTATGCCATAGCCGATTCTGTTATTGATGGCGCAGGCCTTCAAAGTCGAGCCCACACCTAAAAATGGGTCAAAAACGATATCTTGTTCTTTTGTGAAAAAATTTATTAAGCGTGATATATCCTGATAAGAATAAGGTGCGGGGTGAAGTTTCTCTATTTGTGCATTTTCATGTTTCCCGCCCAAACCTCTCTGCAAGAAAACAGAAATGGTCTCGGGTATCCATTCCCTGGAGGTGAGATGGTTTAATCTATTCCTTGTATCATAAATTCCTCTCGCTCCTTTATCGATGCCGTTTACGTTGGTTTTTATTTTTATGTTCATATAAGTAATTTATGAGAGTATTTTATCATGTTTTTTAATAAAATGCACGTTTTATATCTTAAACAGCCCTGTTTACTGTCTTGACAAACCAGACCACCTTAATATACAGGTCTAGTTGAAATGCCCTAAAAGGCGAAAAAGACATTTCTGATGGATAGGGAGAGAGTCGTTGCCGCAAACAATCGTCGCCCTACGTCAATTTTAGTCCTTTTATAGCGATTGTCAAATTTATTAACATAGCTATTGACAAGTAATTTTGCATGGATTATACTGTGGATAATTATATGCTTGGTAAATTTATTTTAGAACAGCGCAAACAGCACTGTCTAACGCAAGATTTTTTGGCGTCCGAGATCGGCGTTTCTCGTCCGACCTATGTTCAGATAGAACAAGGCGGACGAGATTTGACTATCACCGAAGCCAGGAAGCTGGCGGATATTTTTGGTATTGTTTTTGACGATTTCGTACAAGGCAAAGAAAGCCCATCTCCAATAATAGAGCTGGAAAAACAAACAATACCTAAAAAAATAAAACAAGGGATGAGAATTTCCGTGCCACAAGAAAATATTATAAAACTTAAGGAAACGCTTTTATATGTTTTAGAGAAAATTGGCGCGTTGCCAAACGTTGGTGAAGCGGTGATTTGCAAGATTTTATACTTTATTGATTTTGATTATTACGAAAAATATGAAGAACAGCTGATTGGCGCGACATATATTAAAAATCATTATGGGCCTACGCCGGCGGCTTTTACTGAAATTGTCAAACAAATGGAGCGTGATGGTGACTTAGTCTCAGTGGTAAAAAAATATTTTCAGTATGACCAAAAGAAATATTTACCACGGAGAAGGGCCGATTTGTCTGTTTTTACTGCTCGCGAAAAGGAATTAATTGACACGGAGATAGAAAGATTTAAGGATTTTAACGCAGATAAAATAAAAGAATATTCGCACAAGGATGTGCCGTGGATTGGCGCAAAAGATTTGCAGCCGATAAGTTATGAGGCGGTTTTTTGCCGAACACCGGAATTCTCCGTAAGACAATATGACGATAAATTATAATCAAACCGCCGAATTCGCGCGCGATCTTAAAAAACTCCTAAAAAAATTCCCATCCTTAGAAGAAGATTTGGAAATTGCCAAGCAATACCGCATTGAATTATATCATTTGCAAAATATTGATAGCAGAAGTATTTTTAAAATAGACAACGCGGGTAATGATGCAAGTTTGCAATTTTTCAAAATCAAAAAATTTCAATGCAAAAGTCTGAAGGGGCGAGGTTCAAAAAGCGGAATACGAGTTATTTATGCGTTTCATTGTGGAAAGTATAGGGTGGATTTCATCGAGATATATTTCAAGGGCGAGAAGGAAAACGAAGTCGAAGATAGAATTAAAAAGTATTTGAAAAATTTTTGAGCGATGAATCAATAAGGTTGGCACGAAGTTAGGCGTCGGCGGAAAAGCATTCTTTCTCCTTTGGGGTTGAGACATAAAAACGGTAATCATTCCGCTTTTTTGTTTATTCCTGTTATAATGGAGCATATGAGAAAAAACCTCCAAATTATCAAAGACACTGTCCGCGCCATGGGTGGTACCATCGAGGAATTTCTACCCGAGCGCGGTTGTTTTTACGTTAACGTCATGGGCAAGCGCATTTTGCTCGAGGGCGATATTTCGATCACGAGGCAATCCTTTGTCAGCCGACAGTTGACCCGATGCAAGGACATTACGCATAAACTGCTTGTGGCCCACGGTTTGCCAACGCCTCAAACAAGATATTTCTACAACAAAAGTTATAATCGATTGACCGCGGCGAAACAGCTCCGCTCGCTCCGCTATCCGATCATTATCAAAGACGCCACCGGCTCCAACAGCCGCGGAATTTTTCCCTTTGTTAAAGACGTTGGAGAAGCAATGGTGATTATTGCAAAAGAGTTGCCAAACTATCGCAGTATGATCGCGCAGACTATGGTTTTCGGCCGGGAATATCGGATTTTGGTTTTGGGCGAACGGGTAATCGCCGCCCTTGAAATGGTGCCGCCGTATGTGCGTGGCGATGGAAGCTCATCCGTTCGTGAACTTATTCGAAAAAAGCAAAAGACCACCGCGCAAAGAACGGCTTTTGATAAAAAGTTAAGCCAGATTTTAAACGACCAAGGCGTGGCGTTGAACGATATTCTTCCCGTGTGTCGCGTGATTTATTTTAAAAAGAGTTGTTTGGCGGAGAGCGGAGAAACGCGCGATGTGACCGGTTTTGTTCATAAAGAAGTTGGCAAAATTTGTGTGGCCGCTTCGAAAATTGTTGGTAAACAGCTTACCGGGATCGACGTGATTTGTCGCGACATTACCCAGTCTCCAACGGCCAAGTCGTTCAATATATTGGAAATCAACGGCAAGCCGGATTTGTACATGCATCACCATCCGGATTACGGAAAATCCCAAAACGTTGTTAAAAAGGTGATTGAGTTTATGGCCGCAGTCGCAAATTAGTGCTTGATTGTGCAGGATGAAAAAAATTTGGTCAACGAGTAAATACCTGAACTGTGTTTTTTTAGTTTTGTGATATAATCACAGGGATTCCGAAAAAAATGGTTAACTATAGCGATAATAATCATAATTTTAAAAGAAATGAAAAAAAGTTTATTGGTTTTAACGGTATTTTTAGTGCTTATTGCCTTTACGCCACCGGTCAAAGCCGACAATCTGCCCCAAAAATTAAAAGGCAAAATTCTTCTTCAAGTGGAAAATAAAGGAGCGGCTTGGTATGTAAACCCGGCCGACGTAAAAAGATATTCCATGGGAAAACCGGATGAAGCTTTTAGTTTAATGCGTCAGCTCGGAGTGGGGATCAGCAATGCTAATTTAATCAAGATACCGGTTGCCAATGCCAACTTTGACGGACCGGACAGTGACGGAGACGGGCTTTCGGACGCGATTGAGGAGTCAATCGGATCGGATAAAAATAAAGTTGATACTGATGGTGATGGGTATCAAGATAAAGATGAATTTTTAAATGGTTATCGGCCAGTTTTTAAAGGTGGAGACAAGAGCATTGATATTGATTTTGCCAAAAAACAGTACGGGAAGATTTTTATTCAAGTGGAGTCAAAAGGGGAGGCGTGGTATGTAAATCCCGCCGATGGTAAGCGATATTTTCTGCGGAGGCCGGATGATGCTTTTTCGATTATGAAAAAGTTAGGGTTGGGTATTTCCAACAATGACTTAAAGAAAATTTCCGTGAAGAATTCAGCCTTGCCTGATACGAAAAAACAAACCACATTGCCGCAAGGAGCGGCCAAGATTCAATTCATTAATGTGGTAACCGGCAAAGCGGTGCCCGGACATACGATTTATTGTTCCGGGTGTTCCGATGTCAGTATGCAAAATCAGGCGGAAAGCGATATTAACGGCGAAGTAACTTTGAAACCTGTTAGCAACGCCACCGCGACCGTGGGAAAGGTGCGCACTGATTGGCATAATTATGACACGATTACAAACATCAAACTCGGCGAAACAAGAAAAATCACCATGACGCCTCAAGCCATCGGATCGGGCGATGAGATATATTTTCCCGAGACAACATATACCAATAATGCCAAGAATAAGACGCAATTGCATATTGTTTATAAAGACATGAACGGCAAGCCGATAGCGAAGCGGTTTGTGTACGCTACCGGGCCAATCGATATTAATCGAGTGAACGTTAATGGTCTGACGGACACAAACGGTAAGACGATAATAGATTTACCGATAAATGGCGCTTATCGAATTTCTATATCAGACGAGGTCGGCGCGACAACGATTCAGAGATTTTTTCAAATTGAAGCCCCAACCGGATATAATGTTCAGCTAGACTTAGATTTCAGCAAACTGGATCAAATGATTAGCGGGACAAAGTCCTTGAGCAAGAGTTATCAGGAAGGCGGTATGATATTGATTTGCGTCAGGGAAAAGGGAACAAACAAGCCGATGTATTCAAGCATTTTAATTCCATACACGAACACAATTATTACCGCCACTACGAAACACGATAATGACATTTGCGTGCCGGTACCAAAATCATATGAGACTGTCGGTGTTCCGGCTAACGGGCTTCATAAAGGTCATCCTGATGTGTCAACGTCCGGAGCCGACAAAGATGGAATCTTGTATTTGTATGTAACGGCGAATGATTAACATAACGTTTATGTCATCAAAAGACTTTCCACCCAGTCAAAAATCCGGTGAAACAACGCCGGAGGTTATCCCAACAAAGGATCAGGTTTTTGCCGTTTTGAAGCGCTTTTTGGAAGGAAGGGGGTTCTCGGAAGTCCGAACGCGCACGGATGAAAAAGGGCTTTATTTGTGGGATGTCAAAATCAAAAAGGAAGACGGCGAAGAGGAATATTCTTATATGCGTAAGGGACGTTATCCCGAAGGCGAGGCATCGAAGACGGCCATTCATGTCATGTTTTACGATGCGGACGGAATGCCGACCCCCGGAGATGAGGTGGCACGACTGGTAGCAGGTGAGTGGCGTTTTTTTGATGTTAATGGGAAAATTAAAAAATAATATGCCAGTCAAGCGAATTTCTTTTCGTAAGTGATTCTTGGTTTGGTGGAGAGGTAAGCAGTTCGCACGAAAAATATGGACATCATTTCCCATGGCCTTTGGGGCGGCATCGCGTTTGGGCGAAAAACCAAACGATTATTTTGGTGGTCGTTCCTGATCGGCGTAGCGCCGGATTTGTTGTCTTTTGGCCTATATTCCGCGGCCAACATTCTCGGCTTGGTATCCGGGCCGGACTGGAAACTTGGGTCGATTGACCCTTTGGCGTTTCCGATAGCCATTTATAAGCTTTACAACATTACGCATAGTTTAGTGATTTTTGCCTTGGTGTTCGGATTAGTTTGGTTCTTGAGACGTAAACCTTTTCTTCCCATTTTGGCATGGGGGTTGCATATTTTAGTGGACATTCCAACCCACTCCACAGCCTTTTTCCCTACGCCGTTTCTTTGGCCTATATCAAATTTCACCGTCAACGGCGTCAGTTGGGGGCAACCCATAATATTTTTTCCGGACATAATTTTTCTCACGGTTGTGTATTTATTGTGGTGGAGAAGTAAAAGGCTGGGAAAAACAACTTAATTTGTGTTGGCCGCGCGGTTTTACGACCGGGTGGTTTTTGTTTTCAAAAATTGGTATAATACTAGCGAATTAAATCATCAATATGCCCATAGAAAAACTCGACCGTGTTGAAATAAAAGTGAAATATCCGGAAATTCATCATGAAACGGAAATTACCGTGCCGGAAGGCGCGCTCGTGTTGATGATTGGTCCGCCGGCATCGGGAAAGAGTACGTTTTCCGAGAAACATTTTCCGCTTGAAAGCGTGGTTTCGACCGATGGTTTGCGCGCGGAGATCACGAACAATCCGGGCAATGAAGTCATGTCCGCCCCGGCTTTTGCGTCCGCGAAAAATTTAGTTGAGGCGCGATTGCGGCAAGGGCGGATAGCCGTGGTGGACGCGATGAATTTGAATATCAATTCGCGCCGCGCATTTTTGGATTTGGCCAAGCAGTTGAAAGTCAGAGTGATTGGCGTGCATCTGGATTACCATCAAGAAACATTGCTGGATCGCGATGCCAAAAGAGACAAGCGAGTCGGAGGAGAGGTCATTACTTTTAAAGCGCAAAATAAGCTGGACGTGGATTTGCTTTATCACGACGGAAAAATCAATGATATTTTCGTGGTTGGCGAAGATACGCCGGCGGTAACCGTTAACCTCCCGGAAAAAGAAAAGCAGGCCATGCAAGAAGATCGAGATTTTTATTATGCGACAAACCGGGCGGAAAAGGATGTGTTCGCGTATTTGAAAAAATATAAGGAAAGACTGAAAGAAGAGGATCTTCCGCGGGTTAAAGTTGAGCCCGGCACGATTAATTTTATCAAGGATAGCGCCGGTGCGCGCGAGTTTTTGCAAAACAATACCACCGGATCGCAAGTGTTGGACTTGGATTTTTTGGCGCGGCGGTTGGCTACGGGCATTGATGATCCGCTCGTGGCGGACACGGCAGAACGGCTTTTGAAGTATAGACAAAAATTGAATTTGGTCAGTTTCGTGTTGGCCTCGGAGAGCGCGGTGATCGCTTTGCAAGCGCTGGAAACAAAAATGAAAGCGCGCGAAGCGCGGATCGAGTCGGTGACGATGGATCAGCGCGAGTTGAAGAGTGCCGTGCTGGAAATTAAGCGCGATGAATTGACAGATGAGTCGCTACTGATTCTCGGTGATGTGCACGGTTGCCTCGTGGCGATGCGCGAAATGGGTAAGCTTATCCGCCGAGAAAGAGAAGAAAGGCCAGATGCCCCCCGGCGCAAGATGGTTTTGATTGGCGATGTGCCGGATCGCGGTGCTTACAGCGCGCAGACGGTCATGTATGCCTCGTCAATGGTTAGCCGCGGCGAAGCGATTTGGATTTTGGGCAATCATGACGTGAATTTACGCAGCGGGTTGAATTTGATTGTGAAAAATTTTGAAGCTTCGGGAAAAACGTGGAATGATTGGGTGCGTGATGACTTTTCCGATGACATGATGGCGGGCGTGGTTCGTTCGCGAAATACCAGAAAAACGATTCGAGAAATGTTAAAGTTCGTGAACGTGATTGACAAAGGCACGCTCAAGAAAAAGGACGAGCGGCCGAGATTGCAAGAGCATGTTTTGAAACGGATTGTGCGCGTCTTAAATGCCGCGCCCGTTTATAAGGAGTGGCGACATCTAATCGCCGTGCATGCCTCGATGCTCCGCGTGCCAAAAGTTGGCGAGGAATTGAGCGAAGAAGAACGTAAAAAGTTCACGCACGGAATTAAATCATATGTCGGTGGCATGGCGGACACTTTGAAGATTCGTAACGTGGCGGCCAAGGATCCGGATCGGATTTTGGTCGGCGGCCACACGCATGATCGCGGCCGCACGGTGGATGTGCGTTCGGGTACGGTCGGCCTCGATGACACCGGGCCGGAATTGCACGGCATGTTTTATCCGGAAATGAAATATGTGTCATTTACCGAGCCGTATATTTTGCATCTGACCCGCCTGACGGAAAATCCGGAATTGCCAGAGGGGCCGGAGTTGTGGGAGTTGATCAATTTTTTGGAAGGACAGATGATGGTAAAAATCAATCACGGTCAGCCGGGCGGTGCGTTGCAAGACTTGGCCGTGGTCAGCTACGATGAAATGGCCGAAGTGAAAAAGTTGTGGGATTATTATCCGGCATTGCGCAACTTTCGTGGTTTGATTGTGGACAAGCAAGGCAAAATCATCGCCCGACCGTTCAAAAAAACGCACAAGGCCGGCGTGGAGATTCCGCTTGAAAAAATCAATATTATTCCGGAAAAAGTGTTTGAAAAAGCCAATGGCTCGCTTGGCGTTTGTTATTTTTACGGAGGGCAGTGGCGCATCGCCACCAAGTTCAGTCTGTACAACGAGCAGTACACGGTGCCGGCGCAAAAAATGCTTGATAACATGAATACCAAGGCGCTCAATCCGGCAAATACGTACTTATTTGAAATAATTTTCCCCACCGACCCGCACATTGTCGATTACAAAGGCAAGCAAGCGCTGGTGCTTTTGAACGCCAATCGGACGGCGGATGGCGCTTATTTGCCGTGGGACGAGGTGGCGAAAACGGCCGTTGCGCTTGGCACGCGCACGGCGGAAGATTTGACGGATAAATTCAAGGGTATGACGATCGCGGAGATTTATAAGCACGCGCAAACAGAAGGGAGTTTGTCTAATTTGGAAGGCCTGATGGCTATATACAAAGATGATACAACCGGTGAGCAAGTGACGGTTAAAGTGAAAGCGATTGAATATGACAATAAGAAATACGTGCGCGATCATTTGCGCTGGGACAAAATGTTTGAAAAATTTGATTGGCAAACATTGACTCTGTCGCCGGATGAAGCGGAGATGTTTCTCGGCTACAAGCGAGACAGCGTGTTCGTGCAGGAAGCGCTCCATGCGCGGCTCGGCTGGATTCGCGACGCGTACGCGGAGTTGGAGCAAAACTTTTTTCGCCGCAATGATCAATGGTTGCAAGAAGCGCGGGTGATTTTTGCGACAGCGATAGCGCAAGGAAAAAAGGTGAAAGAAGCTTCGGACATGGCGGTGAAAACGATTGTGCCGAAGTTGGTTCAGGCGACGGACATGGAGCGCGGAGCGGTGCTAGGCTTTATCCGCGATCGTTTGAACGGACGCGAACCGAAGTTGGTAAAGTTTTTTCAAGATATTATCGTTGCTCGCGTGGAAAAAGAACAAAAAAAGCGCGGTAATGCGGCGTACTGGCTGGTGCCCGATTCGCCCGACGGTAGTCGCGGCGAGCCGGAAGAAAAGGCTAAATAATAATTCGTTATGGATAAGAAGATTGATGTTTTAGTAATCGGCGGCGGACCGGCTGGTATAATTGCGGCGGGAAAGGCGGCCGAGAACGGCGCGCGCGTTGTTTTGGTTGAAAAGAACGCCGACCTCGGCGTGAAGTTGTTGTTGACCGGCCACGGCCGTTGTAACCTGACAAACACGGAAATACAGTCCGGCAATTTGGTTGAGAAGTATGGCAAGAACGGTCGATTTTTGTTTTCCGCCCTTCAACATTTCGGGCCGGCGGAAGTAATTGAGTTTTTTGAAAGTCGGGGAGTGAAAACCAAAGTGGAAGAAAACGGGCGGGTTTTTCCTGTTAGCGATAAGGCGCAGGACGTGTTGAACGCATTGAAAAAATACTTGGTGGAAAATAAAGTTGAGATTCTGTTTGACGCGCGCGTTGGAAAGATCATTGCCAAGGGGAAGCGACTTGAAAAAATCGTGCTGGCCGATGGCCGTGAACTGCATGCGGAAAAATATATTATTTGCACCGGCGGCAAAGCCTGGCCGCAAACCGGTTCGACCGGAGATGCTTGTGCGTGGTTGAAAGGGCTTGGCCACACGATTGTGGAACCGGCTCCTGCGCTGGCGCCGATCGTTTGCTCGATAGAAGGAGAACGCTCCCATGCTCCAGTGTATGGGAGTGCGCGCGGCTCGGGTGTTTGCGCGGTTGAAAATTTTAAGTCGCTCGAGGGCGTGAGTTTGCGCGCCGTGGGGTTGAAAGTTTTTCAGAACAACAAGAAACAGACCGGTCGTGTTGGCGACGTTGTGTTCACAGCAAACGGCATGAGCGGGCCGGCCGTGTTTGGCGTTTGCAAAGAGCTTGGCAAGTTGTTGAAGACAGGCAAAGTGGAATTGCGTCTTGATCTTGCTCCCGACTTAATCGTTGAAGCGCTGGATCGACGACTGGAACAGCTATTGCGTGAAGGCGGAAACAAGATGATAAAAAATATTTTAAATATTGTTCCGGCGCGATTGGCGTTGGCGATTTTGGACTTGGCGGAGATTAACCCGGATAAAAAAGCGAACGCGATCTCGCGTGGAGAACGCAAAGTGCTGGCACGTTTAATCAAAGAATTTCCTTTACAAGTGAAAAGCGTTTGCGGTTTTGATCAGGCGATGGTGACGAGCGGCGGCGTTGATTTGCATGAAGTTGACCCGCGCACCATGCGGTCGAAAATTATTGAAAATTTATATTTTGCCGGCGAGATTTTGGATTTGGACGGGCCGACGGGAGGGTATAATTTGCAGATTTGTTGGAGTACGGGGAGAATCGCAGGCGCGAAATAACGCCCGCTTCGACGCGAGGCGAGCTAAACCTTACGAAAAACCACGCTAAATTATCCACGGGGCGATTATGAAAAGGGTGATAAAGCGGTATATTTAGAACATCTGTAAGTATAATTTTTGATAATCAAGGGGCTTATGAATCGCAACAAAATTATCGGTGTGATTTCGTATGTAGTGGGTATTTTGATAATTTTAAGTTTTCTTGTTTCATGGGGAATTCTGGGAGTGAAAGGCTGGGATGCGCTCACCGATTATTTGGGGTCGGCACGCGGAAAAGTGGAGGGGAAAATCGAAGCGGCCGTTTGCGCCGCGAGCAATGGATTTTTTGCGGCAGATGGCACCTGTTATAAAGCAATAACGCCGGAACCGGTCAATGCGGTGTGCCAAGAGTGGGGAAAAACAATGAAAGACCGCAAAAATAAAATTGACAAATCGGTCGAGTATTTGAACAAAGTGATAACTGTGGATCAGCGGCTGGCACTTGATTTGTGGGAGGATTTTTTTGCGCGCGAAGATCAAGGTTATTATGCTCAACATATTATGCCGGTTTGGATCGAAGAGGAGTCGGTGACAGTGCAAGACACGGTATATCAGGTGTTTCACGTCAGCTATAGCGTGAAAATGGGCGAGTGGTATTATCACGAGGTGGGCAATTTTAACGGTGACACCGATTCCAACCTGGTGGCGATTAGAAAGGATCAGCGCGACTTGTTCCTCGAAGCGTTGAAAAATAAAAAAATCACCGCCGATCAATTGAAGCTGGTTAATGACAAAGAGCGGTTTGAGATGAAGAAAAAGTTTTTTGATCAATTAACCGACGTGGCCGACGAAGCGCATCTTTTGGCCGCGTTGCCCGGTTTTGACGGCTTGGTGGCGGTGCAACGGTATCCGTTTACCGGCGATAGCCTTACTTGCGCCAAGGTGGTCTCCACTTTGCGCCAATGCGACCCGAACGTGAAGTTTGACGGCCTGCATTACGGGCTTTTGGACTATGGAATCAATCAAGTCATGCAAGGCATCCCAAAGCAGAATTATTCGCTGACTGATAATGTTTGGTTTGCCGCCAGCTCGGATTTATCCACCGGGCGACTGTCCGATTGCCATGAGGCGGTATTGGACGCGACGAGCGGACAGTTAAGTTGCCGGCCGGTTGAGTGCGATCAGTCCGATTGGTACGTGTTTTAATAATGTTAATTGATTAAAAGAAAGTTTATGTTTTTTCTTCAGTTATTGATTCCCGTTGCCAATGCGTTCACGGAAACCTCGGCGCAGCCGATGGTTGAGTCATTCGGGTTTGCGCCGTATGATCCGTTTGATAATTTGATGCGGTTATGGTTTTGGGCGGTATTATTGATTATCGCTCCAATTGTTTGTTTTTTCGTGGCCAAGTCGCAAGCCAAGAAAATGGCGGTGGATGTCGCATTTTCGGCCATGCGGCAATTTTTCCGCCTATTAGTAAAATTATTGGTCGCAACCTTTTTGTGTTCTTTTCTTTTTATTGTTGTTGACAGGCTGGTCGATTTTTTCCACAATTCCCGTTCGTTGGCGATTGACCTGTATGATTTGAAATATTTTGTCGGTCGGTTTTACATCATTTTTTCCACCGGCTGTTTCTCGGCCGGGGCGGCGCTTTTGCTTTATGTGAGAAAGAACGCAAGGATTTTTTTGATCGCCATCCCATTGATATTGATTTTTGTAGCCATGGTTATCTTTGCCTTTATTAACTCTTTATAAATAACCCAAAACTATGCTTTTGGCACAGATTTCCGGCATCATCATGGTCTTGCTCATGATTGCCGCGTTCGTGTTTTGGTTGATCGCACTCATTCAGACGATCGCCAGACATGATTTGAAAAACAGCAAGGTGCTCTGGATTTTGCTTCTCATCTTCGTCGCGCCGATCGGCATCATCGCGTACGGTTTTGCGGAAAATCGTAAGTGGCTCGGTTGGGTGGGTGTGGCGATGATTGTGCTCTCGATTGCGTATCCGATTGTGACGTATGTGGGCATGATGTCAGCGGCGCAATAAATTTACTGGAAAGAGCTTGGCTAAAAGGCTGAGCTCTTTTGTTTTTTGCACGTAATCATTATTCAGACTGACCAAGCGAGAACTATATGATTGAGCTTGCATGCACCTTGTTAAAACAAGGCGAAATATTCTGCTGTCTCGAAATATGTTCTGCTTGGCAAAAAATACGATTCATTGTATAATTGCCGCATAATCCCGAAAAGGAATTAATTAAAGTGCATATAAATTATGTCATCGCCCAAAAATATCATTGAGACATCCGGTAATAGTTTTCAAATTCCGAATGAAGTTAAAATCGGTGACTTTGTTGTGGCAAGGTTTAAAAATTCAGTATGGGCAGACCAGCTTCCTTGGGAAGATTGGCATCACGTTGGCCTGATTTCTCAAATCGCGCCGTTGAAGATTGTCGAGGTCAGCGGTATCCTTCTGCAAAAGCAAGATAAAAAGAATGGAGAAAAAGAGGTTCGCGAGGGTGTCGTTGAGTATGAGATGAAGAAACAAAGGATAATTACGTTGCCGAATGGTACGGAAAACACAAATGCGAATTTATGGCTTTTGGATGACTTGATAGAAGCGGCTTGGTTGAGGCCGATTTTACCGAATCCAATTCGAGAAATTGATGCGTGGTATGTGCCGTGGTGCAAGAGAAATGTTATCAGTGAGAATGAAGCGCGTAAACGTGCGGTTGCATATGCGCGCAAACAGCTTGGCGAGCCATATAGTATTGCAGTAACTAAGTGGACTGAATCAAAATGGTATTGTTCCTTATTGATATATAAAAGCTACTCGCGAGCGGTGACCGGAATGTATTTGGAAACGTATGGCCAGCCGTATGATGTAAAAGCCGGTCCAATGGTAACGCCGGAAGATTTAGTTGATAGTCCGAGAAGTCAACTATACTTTTCGTGGAAAAAGGCGGTATGATTGTATATAAGAAAAAAATTTGGGTGAGCCTAATTGGCACGCTTTTATTGTTGGTCGCGCTTTTGTTTTTGAACTCAAGAGTTAAACCGCAAATGGACGCGGCCATTATAAAGGAAAGTGCTTTTATTAATTATCCGGCGGAGTACAATTACAGACAGTCCGTAAATGATTGCGGACCTTTTAATGTCGCCGCCGTAATAAGAGCTTTGATCGGTAAAAACGTGGATTCCGCGGCATTGGCTCACAAAATCGGTTGGCGTCTTGCCAACGGTTACACCTTGCCTTGGGGGCTTGAAAGTCAAATAAGATCGCACGGTATTAATATAGCAAAACCCCACTTTGGAGTTTTGTCGGATGATGAAAAGATTACGCTTGTCCGTGGATATCTTTCCATGGGCAGGCCGATCGTTATCCTTGGCGAACGGGATAATTATGAACACTATGTCACCATATTGGGGTTCGCGTCAGACATGGATCAGTATTTCATATATGATAGTATTCAAGCGCCTTCGCATGAAAATCCGGAATTGACAACGGATGACAACGATTTTTTACCCGGAAATAAAATCATGAAATCACGGGAGTTGCTCGATTTTTGGCGTGGCGGAGGCATGTATGGGTTTTGGGAATGGTATGGACTGGTCGCGGGTTTATGACGAAAAAAAACGTGAAGATTTAACAATCGCGCTTCCGCTTGTATTAATTTTTGCGGCCACAGCTGTCTTTGGCTTTTATTCTCTTTTAGGGTCTAATACCCAGCGGCTCTGCCGCGAAATTCAAATAATCCGATACCTCGTCGGCTTGCAGCGAGGTAGTTCATTAATTTAAATAACCCGAAAATTATGCTTTTCGCCCAGATTTCCGGTATCATCATGGTCTTGCTCATGATTGCCGCGTTCGTGTTTTGGTTGATCGCACTCATTCAGACGATCGCCAGACATGATTTGAAAAACAGCAAGGTGCTCTGGATTTTGCTTCTCATCTTCGTCGCGCCGATCGGCATCATCGCGTACGGTTTTGCGGAAAATCGTAAGTGGCTCGGCTGGGTGGGTGTGGCGATGATTGTGCTCTCGATTGCGTATCCGATTGTGACGTATGTGGGCATGATGTCCGCCGCATAGTAATTGAGGTTTTATAGAAAAAACTCGGTTCAGGCCGAGTTTTTTCGTGGCAGTTGCCAGTGGTATTGTTTCTGTGATATATTGTAGTTGAAGACGTATAGGTTAACTTTATATGCCCCCAGCAAATTTTACAAGATGTGAAGAATTAGCAAATGAATTGCTAGAAAAATATGCGATAACCGAACCGGTTGTTAATGTTTTTGAAGTTGCGAAAGGAGAAGGATTGGAATTACAATTTGTTAAAATGCCAAAGGCGTTGGAATCTGTCGCAGGGTTTTTGGATATAGACAAGAAAATTATCTTTGTAAATAATGATGATCCGGTCAATAGACAGACTTTTACCGTGGCGCATGAATTGGGACATTTTAAGCTGGGGCACAAGCCCGATGAGTATAGTGTGTTATTGCGGCGAACAATTATCAATGGCACATATAGTCCGGTTGAACAAGAAGCTAATTGCTTTGCCGCAAATCTTTTGGTTCCCGAAAACATGATGGAAGAGGTAAAGGAAAAATATAAAATCACCACGAATGAAACTGCATTATTGGCAAAAATGTTTGGAGTTTCAAGTGAGATGATGGAGTTTAGAATAAAAAGGTTGAATTATGGCAAATGTAACGGTTGCTGAAGCAACGGAAATTTTAGGAAAGTTGCCAGCATTGCCGGCGGCCGGCGCTGCTTTGGAACAAAAAAGAAAATTTCGTCAATTAGAAAGAGAAAAGACCGAAGCGGAAATTTTGGCAAAGGAAAGGCTTGATATCATGGCCATGAGGAGAATGTGGTCTAAATGGCTGTTGTTTGTAATTATTTCGATTGTGGCATTTGATTTTTTTGTGATATTGGCGGTAGGGTTTGAATGGATGAAGTTTAGTGAGGGGTATATCGTGCCATTTTTCGTGGGAGAGAGTTTTTTGAAAACCATAGGATTAGCCTTGATCGTTGTCGGTTTCCTGTTCAATAAGGATAATATCTTGAAAAAGTGAGAACAAAACAAGTATTTTTTTAAGAGCACCTGGCATTGCCCAGGATTTTTTGTATAAGCGTGCTCAATATAACTTGTCTTTCGTGTCTTGACAAGAAATAAAATTTGACGTATAATTGCCGCAGAATTCCGGAAGGGAATTTATTTAATTTTATGGAAATACGAAATATAGCAATCATCGCTCACGTAGATCACGGCAAAACCAAATTGACGGATGCCCTCATGCGGCAAACCGGCATGGTGACGGATGAAAGCGTGAGCATGGACTCGAACGCGCTCGAAATGGAGCGCGGTATTACGATTTACTCGAAAAACACATCTGTCTTTTATAAAGACACGAAGATTAATATTGTAGACACGCCCGGGCATGCTGATTTTGGCTCAGAAGTGGAGCGCGTTTTGCGCGCGATTGACTCTGTTTTGCTTGTCGTTGACGCGCAAGAGGGGCCGATGCCGCAAACCAAATTCGTTTTGAAAAAATCGCTTGAACTCGGTTTGAAACCGATCGTTGTGATAAACAAAATCGATAAAGCGGCGGCGCGACCGGAATGGACGCAGGAAAAGATTTTGGAACTGTTCATGGATCTTGGCGCGAATGAAGAGCAGCTTAATTTTACTTCTGTTTACGCTATCGCGAAGCAGGGGATCGCCAAGATGAATTTGACGGACGAGTCATCGGATTTAACGCCTCTGCTCGACACAATCCTGCAAAAAGTGCCGGCCGCGCAAGCAGATACGACTTTGCCGTTTGTTTTCCAACCGTTTAATTTGGCCTACGACAACTATCTCGGCCGCATGGGTATCGGCCGAATTTATGCCGGTTCGGTCAATCAGGGCGATAGAGTGTTTGTTAAAAAAATATCAGGTGAAATTATCGCCGGGTCGATTACCAAGCTCTTCACGTTCGAAGGCACGGTGCGCAAAGAAACGGACAAGGCGGTGGCGGGCGACATCGTGATGATTGCCGGTTTGCCGGACATTTATATCGGCGACACGATCTGCGTTGAACAGGCTGAAGATTTGTTGCCGGCGATTAGGATTGACGAACCAACGATTTGTTTGAATTTTTTGGTTAATAATTCACCGTTTGCCGGCAAAGAAGGCAAGTATGTCACCACTCGGCAAATTAAAGAACGCTTGGAAAAAGAATTGGAAGTGAACGTGGGACTGAAAATTGATTTTTCCGCGATTGATTTTTATAAAGTAAACGGTCGCGGCGAACTGCATATTGCCATTCTTCTTGAGAATATGCGCCGCGAAGGATTTGAAGTGCAAGTATCGCAACCGCAAGCGATTATCAAGGAAATTGATGGCGTGAAGTTTGAGCCGTTTGAACAAGCGACCGTCGACGTGCCACAGGAGTATTCCGGCGCGGTGATTGAAAAGTTGGCAAAAAGAAAAGGCCGCATGTTGTCCATGTTGCCGGAGGCGAATCATGTGCGGTTGATTTATGAAATTCCCACGCGCGGTTTGCTCGGATTGCGTTCTGAATTCGTGACCGATACGCGTGGTGAAGGCATTTTGTGCACCGAGGTGATCGGATTCCAGCCGTACGCCGGCGAGATTGAAAAGCGGGAAGCGGGCTCGATTATTTCGGGCGAGACAGGCAAGGTTTTGTCTTATTCATTGGCGAATTTGCAGACGCGCGGCGTGTTGTTCGTGCACCCGAACGTGGAAGTGTATCAGGGTCAAGTCATCGGCTACGCCGCCAAGGGTTACGACATGGTCGTTAATCCGATCAAAGGCAAACATTTGACCAATATGCGCGCGTCCGGCTCGGACGATGCGATTCAGCTTACACCGCCGATGGAATTGACACTGGAAAGGGGATTGGAAATGGTGGCGGAAGATGAATACCTTGAAGTGACGCCGAAGAGTATTCGATTGAGAAAACAATATCTGACGGAGAATGAGAGGGTTAAATCAGTGAGGAAGAAATTTGAAGGAAATTGAGGAGAAATTAAGAAGAAATTTATCAGATCAAGGACAACAAAAGAACTCCGAAAGGAGTTCTTTTGTTATTGCGTTGTTTTAAACCGGTTTAATCCATTTGGTCGGTTGTTCTTTGGCGACCTGTGTGGCCATGCCGCTTTTTGACGGTCGGCGCATCGGTTTCACTCCGACGGTGCCACGAACTTTTTCATTATATTCTTCTGCGGCTTCATTGATATCGGCGCTATCCACCGCCGGAACCGGATTGCTTTTTAATTCCCGTTTCGCTCTTCGCGTTGCCATTTGTTGGGCGAAGGCGTTCTCGATCAATGCTTCTTTGCCTTTGGCTAAGCCTTCACTAAGCTCGGCCCTTTGTTCATTTTTGTCTATTTTGGCGTCTATCGCGTCGGCTTTTTGGTTGATGAAAGCCTGTTCTAACTTGTCATTGCCGCGCGTGTCAAGGCCACGTTTCCAAAGGCCTTTGCCCTTGATTGATTCCTGTTGTTTGCGTTCGTCTTCTTCCGTCCAGCCGCGCTTCAGAGCCGCGTCCGCTTCCGCGCCCCACTTTTTAAGCATGGCCGCTTCTTTGGCCTCGGATTTTTCCAGCTTTTTCATCATTTTTTCGCCTTGCCTTTCAGGACTAGGCGTGAGTTTTGATAATGTTTTGTCAATCCAGCTACGCTTGGCCACGGATTCGTCAACTTCAGGCTGCCAATCTTCGAGATCGGCGGCCGCTTTTTTGGCTTTTTCCGTGACGATTTTTTCTCGGGCGATTTGTTTGTCCGCCTTGCGATCAATGAGATGCGCTTGCGCGTTAACCACTAAGTTTTCAGAAGCTTGTTCAACGCGATTGATCAGTCCGGGTTTAAATTTTTTCTCTTGCTTTTTTTCATCCGCTTCCGTCCATTTGGTTTCAAGAGCGGTGTCGGCTTCCACGCCGGCCTTGATCAGTTCCGTTTTTTCTTTGGCCACGGCTTCGACCGCT